>Ga0335397_10001388_pt1 | contig 32940 bp, 31 predicted proteins | sample MAT04_FD_205740 | JGI IMG/M metagenome (GOLD analysis project Ga0335397, IMG submission 205740) | Freshwater microbial communities from Lake Fryxell liftoff mats and glacier meltwater in Antarctica - MAT-04 (spades assembly) (version 2) ... | reverse complement strand
TATATCAGAATACGCCACGATGAATACAACCTGGCTCTCCTGCACCTCCTGGAAACCGATGCCGCCGACCTTATAGCCGCCCAGAACCTTGGGCAACGTATGGACTCTTTGCGGCAGAGACTCACCGATGGCGGGTCGTCAACCTATGCAAAAATTATCGCCGGCGTCCGCGACGAATTACCGGGGAAAAAGAGCCCGTTCCATTATCCAGCCGAGGTGTTCAACGGGGCAATGGAGCGCTATTACCGCACGGGTTTGAAGTCCAGGTACCTTGACGAATCACTGGTCATCCTGGCCAATGATTGCCGACGCCTGGAAAAGCTTGGCGAGCCAGGCCTGCGGCAGGTCATGGCGGCCATTTCAAGCGAAGTCACCGCCTCCGAATATGTCACCCAAAACCGGCAAGCGATCCTTGATGAATCGGCGAATCCGGGGCTTCTTCAGGAGATGCTGCGCATCGGCCTGGCGATCATCCATTATGAGAGGAACAACCCTTGACAACAACCGCACTGCAACGAGGCTTCACCCATCAATTCATTGAGAGAAACTCCCGCCGGGTGGTCACCGAAAAACCGGTCGGCGATCGCAGCGTCCACTTTCTCTACCACCACCTGCGGGAAAGCGCCCCGGCCATGTTCCGGATGCTCACCTCGGCGAGAACATCCAGCATCCTGGCCTTTTGCCATTATGACCTGCCCAGCAATGCCAGGCGCAGTGGGCGATACCTTTTCGAGGGTATCGGTGCCGACTGGCGCGAATGTGTGGAACCTTTGTTGCACTTCGATTCGCACCGCAAGGTCTTCGAACGGCAGATTCGCTACTGGGAAACTCGGCCGATGCAGCAAGCGGCGGCAACAGTCGTGGCTCCGGCTGATTCGCGGATTCTCATCGGCAGCCTTGCCGACACCTCAGCTCTTTTCATAAAAGATAAAGTGTTCGATGCCCAAGAGCTTCTTGGGTCGACCTGTCCCTGGCGAGAAAAATTTCTCGACGGCGATTTTGCCGTTTTCCGCCTCACTCCCGACAAATACCACTACAATCATCTGCCGGTGAGCGGCCGGGTTCTCGACATATACGGCATAGATGGAAGGTACCACTCATGTAATCCTTCGGCCCTTATCGCCATGGCCTCCCTCTATGCAAAAAATCGCAGAATGGTGACGATCATCGATACCGATGTCGACGGCGGTTCGCAGGTCGGCCTGGTGGCTATGGTCGAAATTGTTGCTCTAATGATCGGCGATATTGCCGAAACCTACAGCGAAGAACGCTACAACAATCCACAGCATCTCCGGCCCGGCATGTTTGTCACCAGGGGCTGCCCGAAAAGTCTTTTCCGACCGGGGAGTTCCACCGATGTGCTGTTTTTCGAGGCGGGGCGAATACGCTTTGCCGGTGATCTTATCGGCAACTCACGGCGCCATGATGTGCTCAGCAGGTATTCAAATGGCTTCGGCAGGCCGCTGGTTGAAACGGATGTCCTGGTTCGCTCAACAATCGCCGTAAAGGCTGCTAATAAACCCAAATATTCAATTTTGGAGGAAAAGCAATGATTGACATTATTTTTGTATTGGCCCTCGGCTTCGTTCTGGCCAACTTTCTCGGCTGGGCATTTAAGAATCTGCCTGGGGAACGCTGGCAGATGCTGGCGGTTGTCCCGACCATAAAAACCCGGGAGAATGGTTGGCAGGGTACGAATCTCACCTATTATGGTTTTTTCCTTGCCACCAGCCAATTTCTCGCACTCCTCCTGCTTTTCGTCCTCCTGGGAGCCATGTACGTCTCCATCCCCGGGACCATGGTGATCATTTTGGTTATTCTCTCAGTATGTATTCCGGCCGCCCGACTGATAGCAATGCTCGTCGAAAAGAAACGGCACACCTTCACCATCGGCGGTGCCTCCTGCATGGGTATTCTCATTGCCCCCTGGGTCGTGCAGGCGGTACAGAAACTCATGGTCGACCACGGCAGCTTTCTGCCGATCATCCCGGTACTGGCGGCGATGTCCATCGCTTACACCCTGGGCGAAGGGCTTGGCCGACTCGGCTGCATCAGTTTTGGTTGCTGCTACGGAAAGCCGCTCAAAGATTGTCATTGGCTATTGCAACGACTCTTTGCCCGAAGAAATTTCATCTTCCAGGGAGCGACCAAGAAGGCCAACTATGAAGGGTGTCTCGACGGAGAAAGACTCATCCCGATCCAGGCCATCACCTGTGTCATCTACACCTGCGGCGCCTTGGTCGGCAGCATGTTGTTTCTCGACGGCTATTTTACCGAGGCCCTCCTGCTGACCATTGGCCTGACTCAGCTCTGGCGCATCCTCTCCGAGACTCTGCGCGCCGATTTTCGCGGCTTCGGCAAGATATCGGCATATCAAAAAATGGGTGTTCTCAGTGCCTTGTACATGCTGCTAGTTACAATTTTGATCCCGGCTCCGCACTATATCGACCCGGATGTGGTGATCGGCATCAAGATCTTATGGAACCCAATCATTATTCTCGCCTTGCAAATCCTTTGGCTGGTGTTCTTTCTCATCTTCGGTCGCAGTACGGTCACCACCTCAACCGTCTCTTTCGATCTTATTCGTAAACATATTTAGGGGCCGCCAGGAAATCTATCCAATAATTAAGTACATTTTTATTTCTCCATACCAAGGATGACCATGTTTGTTATGCAACTCACCGATCAATTGCCCCAGAGCAATCCGAATAATCTGGAAAAACCTCCTGCACATAGACGGATAATTGACGAGGCGATCACCACTCTCCTTGACAAGAATCATCTTACCTGTCATTTCCAACCCATCATCAACCTGCAACAAAGGAAGATCTTCGCCTATGAGGCACTTTGTCGAACCGTTGGGGTCAACCCTTTTGACAACATCGAAGAGCTTTTCCTCCAGGCAGGCATGTGTAATAAAATCTTCCCTCTCGATATGCGCTGCCGGCAAAATGCCATGGCCTTGGCAGCGCACCAGGGCTTGAATGATAAGAATGCCCTGCTGTTTATCAATATATGCCCGACTAGTCTACTCCACCCCGACCACAGTGCCGGAACGACAGGGATGCTGGCGCATAAGTACAACATCCCAATACACAATATCGTCCTGGAAATCACCGAACACGAAGCGGTGGCCAACTATAAGCTGTTCCGCCAGTCAATAGATCATTACCGCAAAAAAGGCTTTCGCATTGCCATTGACGACTTTGGTGCCGGGTATGGCGGACTGAAAATGCTCTCCGTCCTTGAACCGGATTTTGTGAAAATCGATCGGCACTTTTTCAAGGAAAGTACGAAATGCAGTATCAACTTCAATTTGATCGATTCCATCGCCACGGTCTGCCACCGCATCGGCATAGACGTCATCGCCGAAGGCATCGAAACCGACAGGGACCTGAGGATCTGCCGGGAGATAGGTATTGATCTGGTGCAGGGATATCTCCTGGCCAGGCCTGCGGCGGAACTCATCACCTACGACTATTTGGATATTCCCCTGCAAGGTCCGCCGCTACAATCGGCAACCGACCTCTTTGATGAGGTGATTTGCGTAGGCGACATTGCCGCCTACGTTGACCCTCTTGCCGCAACCGATCGCGTCCTCGAGGCTCTCAACAGGTTTACCGACAATCCTGATTTGTGTTGTCTGCCGGTGGTAACCAAGGGCCAACTGTGCGGACTCCTTAATCGGCACCGGTTCATGGAAACGCACATGGTCGGTCGCTTTGGTTATGGTCTCAGCCTCAACTACTATAAGAAGATTGAAGAAATCCTCGAAGAGAATTTCCTGGAGGTCCCCCATTCCTTATCGGTGGAAGATGTGGCCCGGAAGGTTCATCTGCGGCACAAAATGTCGATCTATGATGACATCTGTATTACTCGCAGCGGCAAATATATCGGTACTGTCGCGGTCAGCGCCATCCTCAATGCCGTCACCGAAAACAGCATGATGCTGGCCCGAGGCGCCAATCCTTTAACCGGCCTGCCCGGAAACGAATATATCCAGCGCAAAATCGCCAAAATGCTTTCCCAGTCGATCCATTTCGATGTCTGCTATATCGATCTGGACAGTTTTAAGCCTTTTAATGATCGCCATGGTTTTGAAATGGGCGACCGAGTCATCAAGGCGGTCGGCGACCTGATGCTCGAAGCCTTGGCTAAATGGGAGGGGCAGTCCATTGGTTTTGCCGGACATATCGGCGGTGATGATTTTATTCTGGTCACCAGACCGAAAAATTCGTTGGCAGTCTGCCAATACCTGGTCGACCGCTTCACCGAAAAGCTTTGTCTCTTTCACTCCCCCGTAGAGTGTCGGGAGGGGTCATATACGAGCCAAAATCGCCAGGGAAATCAACAGAAATTCGGCTTACTTTCGCTGTCAATCGGCATTGTCAGTACGGAAATTCACCGCATCAATTCCTTTGCTGAGGTGTCCTCGATGGCCACCGACCTGAAAAAAAAGGCCAAGGAAATTCCGGGATCGGCCATTATCCGCGACCGTCGGACGCTTGAACCAAGCAAACGGAATGAACCGGGTTTATGATCTCAGTTCGTATGCAAAACATCTTAATCATTATCGAACAAACTGGTACAAGATACTGAATTATAACTACTCTTTATCTTTTTTAGAAACTCCGGAGTAATAGTGTCAATCATCAAAAATGCACGAACCCGACTGGCCACCGTTGGTGTAAAAATTCTCGTAGGCGTATCTCTGGCATCCAATCTGTTCATCGGTGCACTGCTGTATATGCATTTGCAGTCAAGTGACACCGTTGCCGAAAAAATCAATGATCTTAGCGCCAAAATGGCCGATGCCGGCCTTGCAGCGGAAAACACCCGCAACGAAATCCTCCAGCATGTCGAAGAGATCAGGGCCATGGAGCAGGAACTTACAGCGTTTCGACTCCAGCAGCGGCAATTCTCTCTCATAATGGGGGCGCTTGCCGTGCTCGCCAACATGATTGTTCTGTTCTTTTTAGTGCGAAGTATCGTCGAGAAACCGCTTCACAAACTTACAGGCACCATTGACGCTATCAATTCCGGTAAATCCCCGGATATCCCCTACCGGCAGCGACGGGATCAGATCGGCATTTTATCGGGAGCGATCAATAATTTCCGCGAGGCATTGCTGAAAATTAGAAACGAAAACGAGCGAAAGGCCCATGAAAAGGTGCTCATCGATGAAATATTCGTAACCATTACCTACGTCGTGAACACTCTTGAGAGCCGCGCCAAAGAGCTGGTGACCACGGCAAATTCTTTGCAACAACTGGCAAGTTCCACGGAACACCGGGCGAAAAGTGTGTCGCTGCAGGCCGATGAAACCGCAAAACACACCAACAACGTTTCAGAATCAACCGTTTTCCTGCAGTCCGCCTTTCAGGACATTAATATGCAGATCCAGGACCAGAACGGTATTGTCGCCTCAATCGTCGAAAGCAATAGCAGGTCCAGACAGTATATCAATGCACTGAACACCTCGGTAAAAGCGATCGGCACCATAATCTCCACAGTCGAGGAGATAACCGACCAGACCAAGTTGCTGGCCCTCAATGCGACAATTGAAGCCGCTAGAGCCGGAGCGGCCGGCCAGGGCTTTGCCATGGTGGCTGGAGAGGTGAAAGAATTATCACTGAAAACGGAGCAGGCGACCGATGATGCCATGAATAAGGTTGAAGCCATTGAGAAAGCGCGCTCAGTGTTGTTGACCCATCTTGAGGACATCGATCGGCGGATGCAAGCGATGAGTAAACGAACCGAAAACATCACCCTGGCGGTTGCCAAGCAGAAATCGGTAACCGATACTATCGCCGATCTAGCCGGTCGTACTTCAGAAAATACCCGTAAGGTCTCGATGAGTATTGTCGAGGTAGGTAACGATGCCGCCACGAACCGCAATCTTGCCGGCAAGGTTCATGACTACTCAAATGAAATATCCAGCCAGTTGACAAACCTTCTGCAGAACACCACCGTCAGAATGGAACAACTAGCGCACGCCGACGCCCCCTCAATCAAGGCGGTGAGCGTAAGAGCCGAAGCCAACCGATCCTCCACCGCGTTATTGAGGCTAGTTCCGCAAGTCAAGATGTTTGCCGGTTAACAAAAAAGGCAGGATGGTGCCGGTGGTATCGTTTATTGCGTGTCCTCCGCCGTCTATAAGATCGACAGTCAAGTTTGGCAGCAGCCCGGACAAACGATCGGCGATTTTTGCTGAATTGCGAAGTGCGTCTTTTGTTCCTCCGATAAAAAGGGTCGGCATGGTCAGGGCGGCCAACTCTTCGTTTGCGTAAAGAGGAGGAATTGCCAATCGATATTTGAAATTTTTGATCGTCAAAGCCATTGCCTCAAGGACCGATTCCTCCACCGGCTGATCGCCAAAGAGCTTTCTCACCATGCGTCTTCGCCCCCACGATCCCAAAAATGTGTACGTTAATGCCTGTAAGACAAAGGGCATGTTGTCGTAAATTATACCACCGGGGCAGATCAAGATAAGCCGGTCAACTCGCTCTGGTCTTACCGTAGCGAATTTGAGAGCGGTCCATCCACCTTGGGATATGCCAACTATGGTAGCATTGTCTATTTTTAAGCCGGCATAGATGTCATCAAGCCATTCCGCATAGGCTGATCCCGGCAATGGCGGTCTATTGGCTGCACTTTTACCGGCCTCGCCAATGAGATCGACAGCATATACCCGATAATATTTGCTGTATACCTGAACATCATCGATCCACATCAGAGAGTTGGACCCTGCTCCATGCAGAAGAATAAGCTGATCGGCGCCAGGGTCCCCTGAGGCAATAACAAAGGTAGTGCCATGTCGGGTGGGAATTTCCAGACATTCATGCTCGACCGGCCACTGGCCAAGCATTCTATCATAGAGTTCCATAACTTGGCGCTTACCGTCTTTTGACCTGAAAACACTGGATATCGTGGGGGTATCGATCATAATTCTATTCATTTTAAGAAAATACCATTGAAGAAATTCTCTATTCTATTGAGCCTGACATATTATCAGCGCCTGCATGTAATGTAACTTTATAGTAACATTATTCTAATAAAAAAATCAGATAATTGAAAATAATGTAAAGCAGGTAATGAATTTCAACTCTTGGTGATAAGAATGAAAATATCAAAAATGACGTTTGTGGTCGCAACAATCTCACTGTGTATCATTTCTTCAGTTGTATTATGGCATATTCATAAAACGAACAATCTGAATATTCTTAATGAGATAGATTCTCTTAATCATGAAAGAGGATCAATCGATAGTAACCTGAGATCGCAGATTGTTAATCTTCAAAAGAAGATAATAAATCTTCCGAAGATATTTACAAAAAATACACGATCATTACTCATTGAAAAAATTAACGCAAATTTTAAAATCGAATCCACCGAGAAAATAACAAACAAGGAAGCGTTGACAATAATTTTTTCAAGAAACGAGCGTAAAGAAATTTTTTCCGGAAAAATCGTGGTTCAAACAATCGATAACAAATTATTTTATGCAGTTGGGTTGATGAATGACAATGGCGAATTTACTGATTCCGTGGAAAGAACCCAGCTGCAAAGCAAAAATGTCGGCACTGATTTCGAGAAATTAATCGCTATAATCAATTCCGATATTTCAGAAGAAAACAGTAAATTATTTTATGAAGAAAAAATTTTCCTGTTAAAGCAGATCTGTATCGATTCTGCTTTTGAATCTGAGAAAACACGGCTTGAATTCGTCTCAAAAGAAAATGATATCTCTCAAATTAACAAAAAATTTATTCAAGCTAACCATGGATATCAAAAAGAATGGTTGAAAGTGGTTCTGGCCATTTTTGCTGCCAATGCGCTGTGCTCCCTTGTTCTTGCCAGCTGTTTCACTCGTAAAAGTATCCCGAAAAACTGAACAAGCCCCATAGGAGGCTGTCTTCGGGGCTTGGTTGTTACAGGACTGGTTCCGATGGCTGCTCGCAGATGACATCGGAGGGATTATTTTGCAGGTTCAGTAAGGAGAAATGAGATGACATCATCGATCTCTTTAGGCCTGAGCCGGCCACTGGCGGATGTTGCAAAGGCCGGCATGAGGGAGCCGGGAATGCCACTTTTCAACGTGGCCTTGAGAAAGATGTCCGGTCGCATGCACTCCCATGGAGGAAGGAGACGGCGACCGATATAACCACTGCGATCCGGGTTATGACATCGACTGCAGTTCATGAGATAAAGTACCCTGCCGACCCTTTCATCTCCTTGCACCGGAGGAAACCGGGGTAATCCCAAGGAATGAAGAGCTGCCGGGTCCGAGGCCGGGGGGATGAGAAGTTCCCGGGCAATGGCCGGTGGGCTGGACATATGTTCCCAAGTGGTGATGTAGCTGAGGATCGCCTCGATCTCGGAGTTCTTTAATTTACCCCCGGCGAGCACACCGAATCCGCTCATCTGCGTCGAGGTCTTGCCGTTTTCCACGATTTTCCTGAGGCTCTCCGGACTCATGCCGCGCCCCTGCCTGGTTTGGTCATAGGTCAGGTGGCAGCGATAGCAATTTTGCGTGTAGAGCCATCCCCCGTTAGCCACCGGGTTTTTCGCAACAAGCTTTGCCAGCGGTGGGCTAAGGGCAGGATTCCCAGCCTTTGCCATGACGGCAACTGTTGCGGGCAGTTCCGAAGGAAACGGTTCTGCAACTGCGGCCGGTATCCGCGGGCTTTCCTGCAGTTCCGGTTCCTTGTCGCCCTTTTCCCGGGCGACGATGTAGTGGCAGAGTGCGGTAATTTCTTCTCCGGTCAAAGAGCTGCCAAGGTTTTTTGCCCAGACAATCCGGCAGCCTTTTTCCGCCACAGCCGATTCAAGCTTTTCATAGGGAGCATAGCCTTCGCCGAGCCGCTCTTTATCATAAGGGCCATGACAACGGAGGCAATTGGCTTGGTACAGCCAGGCGCCGTGGACCACCGGATCGCTCAGGTCTTTGCCCATGCGGGCACTGGATGGAGATGCCATGGCCATGGCGACATACAGGAGAAAAACAAAACTACGCAGAGTCATCGACTTCAGTTCCGGTGCAGGATAAAGGCGGTGACCGCCTCAAGTTGCACTTCCGAAAGGAGCGCCCCGCAACCTTGGGTGTCGGTCTTTTCTCCATATCCCTCGACAACAAAGGCTTCCGGGATCAATACAGATTGGTGGATATATTCGGTGGCCGACAGCCCCGGGGTGCGACCGGAGGCGATAGCACCAATCCCGGTCAGGGTCGGCCCGCCATGTCCACCCGGAAGATCCGCCAAGGCATGGCAGGAAAGGCAAAGTTTGCTAAAAACCTCGCCTCCGGCCTTGACGGTTGCCGGATTACCCATATCCGGCGGCGGCAGATCAATAACCGGCAGGGTGATTGTCCCAAGAGCGGTGGCCCGCCAATTCATGACAAAGCCGGAGATGGCCGCTATCTCGTCGGCTCGCAGCGAACCGCCGTGGCCAAGGGCCCAGGGCGGCATGACCGCCGTTGTTCCATTGCCGGCATACAGCGGACGAGTGGCCATCATCCTCCCCGCGCCGGTGGTTGCGGCGATATATTCGTCAATACCCAGCAGCCAGCCGACCTCGGCCATGCGACCGGTGAAAAAATGTTTGTCGGCAAGAGCCGGGCCAAGCTGGCCGAGGCCCTCACCCCGCGAACCATGACATTTGCGGCAATTTTCCGAATAAAGACGTGCCCCGGTGACGACGGCTTCACCTGCCTGCATAGCAATTGTCGCCTCCACCCGCCTTTCCTCCTGTTGTCCGACGAAAAAGAGCAAACAGCAAAGGGCAAGGCCCAAAAAGGTCAGACGCCGATGTTCCCTACCCTCCATTATTTATTCTTTGCCTCAGACAATAATGGTGTCTCTCCGAAACCATGGCGATAGATCGTCCGTTCAAAGGTGCGGGGAGCGACCGAATCGTCAAAGTGAACACTCTGCCGCAAGGTGATCCTTTTCACCTGGGGCTGAATGGTTTCAATGATGAGAACGCTTGACATATCCGATAACCGTTGGTTGTCCGCTGCACCTCGGAGACGGGAGTCGATGAGGGTCAGCAGTCGCTCAAGGCCGGAAGAAATCTTGCGGTCGGTCTTGGTGCTGCCGACCGTATGAACCCCCGGGGTCAGTTCATCGTAGGCCAGACCATGCAGATGTCCTTGACCATCCTGAGGAACAAGGACCTCAAGCAGGGTCTCCGGGGAATGTCCGACCGGCTGTTGCTGCCGTGTGCCGAGGAAGGTCAAAAGCAAAAGCAGGCCGAGGCTGATAATCAGGGTGAAGGCGAACAGAGGGCGCTGTCCCCGCGAACGGCGTTGTGTTCGATCATACCAGGGCAAAAAAAACACGAGCAGGCCGGAAGTTACGATAAGAGCGAGGGCAGGAAGAGTGGCCGGACAGATTCCCAGAAGCCCCTGTGCCCAAAGGAAAAACCAGGGGGCTTCGATATGTGTCGGGGTATGCAGGGGGTTGGCCGGTTGCCCCAAGGGAGCATCGTAGGCAAAGGCGACAACCGCGATCAGCATAAAAAGACTCGCCAGGGTCACCTGCAACTCGCGCATCACCACCGTCGGCCACAGAGGGACAGGCCGCAAATCGTCATTGTCTCGCCGGGCAGCGGTGCAGATCGGCAGGGAAATGCCGTGCAGGCGAGCAACTCGGTAATAATGAATCGCCAAAAGCGGTAGAACAACAAGCGGTATGAGAACCACATGCAGAACATAAAACCGTAAAAGGCCGTCTGCGCCGATTTCCGACCCGCCCCGGAGGATTTCCACGAGCCATGGCCCGATGCCGGGAAGTGCGCCGAAAAGACCAGTTCCGACAGTCACAGCCCAGTAAGACAACTGATCCCAGGGGAGCAGATAGCCGCTGAAGGCCAGAGCGATAATAAAAAACAAGAGCAAACAGCCGGTCAGCCAGGTAGAGCGCCGCGGCCCTTTGTATGATCCGCTGACGGCGACCCGCAGCATATGCAGAAAGGCGGAGAAAACCAGCAGATCGCCTGCCAAACGGTGCAGATCGCGGAGGAGCTGCCCGAAGGGTACCAGGGCGAGATTTTGGATCGACTGATAGGCCGATGCCGGAGTGGGGGTGTAATATACCATTAACAAGACACCGGTGAGCACTTCAACGGCAAGAAAAAGGGTGGTGAAGAAGCCTAAGTAAAAGGTATTACAGAAATGAATGGACCCGGCAGAATACTGTCGCGGCCGGAGGTGAAGAAAGAAACTCGATATACCGGGCAGGATCCGGTTCTTCGCCTCAAGCCTTGGTTCGCCGCGCCAAGAGGATTGAAAAAAATCTCCATTATCCATGCTTATGCACCTCGGCGATGATTTTGCGACCGGTATCGACCAGCAGCCGCGATACTCCTTCTCCACCTCCTTGTCCCGATACGGGCGCAACCTGAAGAAGAGGCAGGGGATTGCCGATCGGGTCGGTCTCTGCCAAGGAAGTTCCGTCGGCCGCGACGATCCGCAGCGGAAAGCGGTCCAAGCCCTTGGCGGCCGGGCCGGTCAGGACTCTCCCGAACCTGTCGAATTGCGAACCGTGACAGGGGCAGATAAAGCGTCCAGCCTCTTTGTCCCAATTAAAAAGGCATTCAAGATGGCTACAGATATGGGAGATGGCAACCAGCCCCTCATCGCTGTTGACCAACCAGAATCGGCCCCTGCTGTTATGGATCGGCCCGCCGCCCACCTCGGGCAGTTCGGCAAGCGGCCCGAGATCGATCACCGCCCCCAAGGTTCCCGATTTTTTTCGAGGAAAACTGAACCGTTCCACCATACCGAGAAATTGTAAGCCTACCATCACCAAGGGGATGGCCCACAGATATTTAAGAAGGGCGCGACGCTGAAGCTTTTGGCGAAAAAGAGATGACGACGGTGTGTCAGGGCAATTCATTCATTGTTTAACCAATAGAATTTGAAAGAAAAATGATGAAGGCCCGGATGGGAGAAACGGACCTTCATCACCGGTCAGGACACTGGAAATCAGTTGAGTTTCACAGCCCTGATCGCCTCATACACCTTGGCATCGGTACTTCGGCCGAGCTCCAGCCACTTGATAGCCAGACTCTCATCTTTTTCCTGACTTATTTTTCCGGCATAGATGGTCCCTGCGGAAAGTTTTCCCGGTTCGTCGGCGATGAATTTGGTGAGAACCACCGCAGTTCCGTCATCGCCGCTGTAGGCGGTTTTATTGTCCTTCATGATAACGCTCATTTCGTAGCTCAATCGCCCCATGCTGTAGTGTTTTACCACTTTAGTGGCAATGCTTTCACCGCTATTGTCGGGGATCAATTCAACAGGGTAACCGTAGTCATAGGGATTGGCCTGTTTGCCGAGATAGGTGGTCATTTCTTTGACATTTTCCTGCCACCCGGATTTGCCGGCCACCGGCTCATATTCCTCACTGGACAGCCCGGTATTCCAGGGGGTGACACTGGCGTTGCAATTGTTCCAGGTACCCTGAACCGCTGCAAAGTTAACATTCTCGCCGTCGATGACATCCCAGCCCTTGGCATTTCTCTTCATATAGACCTTGCCGATGGTACCGGGCCGACACTCATAGTTGGTGAAGAGATAGGCCTCGTCACCCGAGGCAGTGATCGGCAGGAACATATTGCCGTCGGGATGGTTACAGACCTCTTTCAACTTACCGGCAAGGGTGTCGATCTGACCGAAGCGTTGCCCGGCACCGTCGTTCGGAATTGGTTCCCCAACCCGAGCCAAAACCTGATACTTGCCGGCGGCGGTTTTCACATCAAAAACATCGTCGCCTTTCGGAACAGCCACCGACTCAAAAGGAGCGTTGCTTTTAAAGCCATTCATTATACCTACGATACCACGGTTATAGGGATGTTTGCTCATCGCCGAGGGATGCTGGACGTTGAAGAGCAGGTCATCCTGGGCGGTGACATGGACACCGGTGATCTCCGCGCCAGTAGGCACGGTGGCAAAACGGGTGAGTTTTTTGCCATCCCATTTCCACAGCATATTATTAGTATGGCGGTCGGTATCCTCGGAGATCCATAGATTGCCGTGCTTATCAGCATAGAGCCCGTCCGGATTGGCAATGGTGTTTACGTCGCAGATATCAGCAAAACCCGAGCCGTACGCGGACTTCACGTTTTTATCGGCAACCTTGCCGACCACCACCGGGACCAATTTGCCGATATTATTGTCGGCGTCGAGTTTTGCCTCGTAGACGATACCGCAAATATTCTCCGGCAACTGGATATCGCCCTTCTGGTCGCTCATGGTTTTACTGATTTCACTCATGGCGATATAGATCTTGTTATTGACCTTGTCGTAAGCCACGCCTTCCATCTTGCGGAACTCGGCGGTCGCCCCCATCTTCGCGGCATAGGCTCTGGTTTCCAGGAAGGCGGCCATGGGATCGTTGGTTGATACCAGGGTTTCCGCATCGGCGGCGCGTACTGCATGGGGTGCAAGGGCAGCACCTGCCAGCAGTGCCAGGGAGCAAAACAATACTTTCTTTCGCATCTTAAATACTTTCTTTCGCATCTTAAAAACTCCTTTGTGTTGAGGTTGATTTTAAACCGGTATCCCTAGACAACTCTTTACCACCCCAAATACTCAATTTGTGTTAGCAATCGGTTATGATTTCAGCCTGAGAGTGCCACCCTTTTAAACGACAGTTTGCGCGTTGTGAAAAGTGCAACCCTAATACGATTCTTACCATCCCCTGACGGCAACCAAACTTTGGTGGTTAATGATATAGTCTTATCATTCTCTTGCTGGAGTGAATACCGGAAACATTGCCTTTCATAACCAAAAAGATCAGTGCAATCCAACAACCTTAAGAAGGAGTATCAACCATGAAAAAGTTCTGGAATGTTCTCATTACCGTGCTGTTTTGCTCGCAATTTGCTTTTGCCGAGTATAGCGCTGCAGCAAACCTTGCCACCTTCGGGCTGATCAGCGACACCCATGTATGTGACAAGGCAGATCAATCAAAAAGCATTGCCCTCGTCGCCGCCCCACGCTATTTCAGCGGCGGCCCGGCAAAGCTTGCGGCTTTTGCCGAAAATATGAACGAGATTGAAGCCGATTTCGTTGCCGAGCTCGGCGATTATACGGATAATCCAAAAGATGCCAAGCTGCCTGCCGACCAACGGAAAAAGGCCGCCATGGAGTTTATGGAGACAGCTGAAGCGAAATTTGCCCTCTTTAAAGGGCCACGCTACCATGTGTTCGGAAATCACGACACCGATCAGGCCGGCAAGGAGGACTTCCTTTCCAAGGTAACCAACACCAGTATCGATCCCAAGGCCACCTATTATAGCTTTGACAGCAAAGGCATGCATATCGTGGTCCTGGATTCGAGCTTTAAAGCCGATGGAGCTTCCTATTCCGGTGTTCCCGGAACACCGGGTTCCGGGTACAACTGGGAAGACACAAATATCCCTGCGGCCGAGCTTGAATGGTTGAAATCCGACCTGGCCAAAACCAAAACCCCGGTTATCATTTTGACCCACCAGCTATTGAACAACCAGGAACTCGTTGATCCCGCTTACGATCCAAAACATTCGGTCCGTAACGCGGCCGAAGTTAGAACAATTTTGGAAGGTAGCAAGAAGGTTTTGGCGGTGTTCAGCGGTCACTATCATGACGGTGGTTATCAGGAGATCAACGGCATTAAGTACATCGTGCTTCAGGCCAATGCCGCCTACGGCAATGACGCCACATATCACAACCAATACTCGGTAGTGAAGGTCTTCGCCGAGGGTAAAAACTACACCGTGGCCCTCACCGGTAACGGTGGCCAAAAAAGTTACGCATTCAATAAGGTTATCGATTAAAGATGAAAAACCGGTGATCGGGAACAACATTGTCGGATGACAATCCCGATCACCCTATTCTTTATCCATCCTCCCCCTTTCCCGGCAAATCTCTGCAGACGCTAACACAATTTTTAACATTCGCTGACAGCATCCAAATATTAATGGGTCATGATGTAGACACCTCAAGCGCTGGTAAAGTGAGGAAATCCAGGCCGCCCTCTAAGAGGCAGTCCGAGAGTGCCGTGCGGCACCAGTTGGATTTCCCCCGCCGATGAGGACAACCTTTGCCGGAGATGAGTATGGACTTTATCGGATGGCTGATTGCTTTGTGTTGTGCTCGGCATTCTCTCGGATTACCGGTTATCGGGGCGATCTTCACTCTCGCCGGCATCCTGAATCCGCCTTTAGCCGGCGCCGAGACGGCCCCTCCACCACAGCAAAAATGGCCCACCTGTGACCGCCGATCGGCAGTACAAAAGATTTCGTTTGTGCATGTTTCCGATATGCATGCCAATTATAATCCGGGCGCAGACGGAACTAGCCCAATGAGCCGCGTTCACGGTTATTATGAGGCGGTCAAAAAAGACAATCCATTCACCGTCTTTACCAACAGCGGTGACGATTATGAAAAAGGCTCGATAGCCGAAGAACTGTCGCATGGCCGCTCAACGCGAGAGGTCGTTCAGGCCCTGGGCTATGACGTCCGTACCCTCGGCAACCACGATTTTGCCTGGGGTATCAAAGAATTATTGCTCTTCAGCAATGATCCCAGAGCGGCAGTGCTGTCAACCAACACGCGAATAAATCGACAGCTTGAAAGTCCCCTACGCGACATCCCCGCCGGTTTCACCGATTTTACCATTCTTACCGTGGGTTGCGTCAGGATAGGCTTTTTCGGTCTCACCGCCAGGCCCTACGGGATTGATGGCGGACAGCACAATGGACCGGTTTATCCGGATCTTCCGGCGATGGAGATGGATTTCGACTTTGTCGGCATCGCCAAGCGGATTATTGCCAAATACCGGCAGGAAGTCGATGTGCTGGTACTGGTCAGTCATATGGGCCTGAGCGATGATATCGCCGTCGCCGAGCAAACCAGCGGCATAAACCTGATTCTTGGCGGCCATAGCCATACTACCCTGGAGAAATCCATGCGGGTGAAGGATACCGCCATCGTTCACGTTGGCGCCCAAGCCGAGCATATCGGCCGCTACGATCTGTTCTACAACCTGGAAAACAAGGCTATCGCCGCCAGCCAATTTCAACTTGTCGCCAACACCCCGAAAACGCTCCACGGTGATGCGCGCATGAACAAAGCGGTGGCGAATATTCTCAGCAGCTATCAGCAAGAACTCCATGAGACGGTGACGGCGGTCAAAAGAGACCAGTCGCCTCGCACCATGGCCCTCATCGCTGCTCGGGCGGCTGTACAAAAACTGCGGATTGACGCGGCCTTTGTCAACATCGGCTCGGTTTGGCAAGAGTGGCGATCGGGCGGACTCACCCGGCAGGATATCCTCGATGCCTTCCGGGTTGAACGTGAACCGGTCGGAACACCTGGAACCAGCAGCCTTTATTTGCTGGAGGTGACCGGTGCCGATCTTCTGCATACCAGAACCATCTTGAAGGATGCCGCCTACTGGGGTCCTGCCGAAATTGATCCGTTCACCTTCTACACTGTTGCCATGCAAAAATCGCAGGCCCTCAATCAACAACAGCTCTTTTCAAGAAAAATCGCCATTGCACCACCGCGCCCGGTGGCGGAACTCTGGGAGGTGGTCGCCAACTTCGCAGGCGACCTCAGTACCGCAAGTCTCGTCCTGGATTCTGGGAGTGATGAGCGGTGGAACGTAGACCTCGTTGCTCTCTTAACAGGACAAAGGAAGGAGCACCCCGCTCTGTAGCTTGCCCAAAACCATATAATCAGCAAAAGGAATGACTATGCCGCACGTTTCTTCATCCGTATCAACCCCCTCTTTCTTTGTCGGGGATTTTGTCGTAAAGGGCCTTGCCTGGGGTCTTTGTCTTACGGCAAGCCTCGCAGTGTTCCTCGCCCCTGCCCTGTGGAACGGTTTTGCCATCGTATTTTTCGACAGTGGCGGCTACGTCGGACGGGTGCTGGAAATGACCCTCGGCTTCGGTCGTTCGTTCTTTTATGGTGTTTTTCTCTGGGCGACTTCCCTTGGCTGGTGGTCTTTTTTCGGTCCGGTGGCGGTTCAATCGCTGCTCACCGTCTGGCTGATCCATCTCACCCTCCGTTGCCACGGTTTACCGTCCGGCCCAATGACCACCACCCTTATCTGCGCCGGTTTGGGATTTTTTACCAGTATCTCCTGGTACACCAGCCAGCTGATGCCTGATTTGTTGCTGCCCCTGATGGTTCTCGGCCTGTGGCTTTTTGGTTTTTGCTGGAAGAAGCTCGGGCGGGGTGAGCGAAGAGGACTAGCACTTGTTATCCTTTTGGGCTTGATGTCGCATATGACGAGCATGGCGCTGGCCGTTGGTCTGGTCGGCATCCTCCTTGTCGCCTGGTTTTGCAAAATGCGATGGGGTTGGCGGCTATCGCTGACCCCATTACCCCCTGTGGCCATCGTTATTGCAAGCCTGGTCCTGATGCCGCTCATTCATTATATTTTATTCGGCAAAGCGGGCTATACCCCGGGCGGACCAGCCTTTATTTTTGGACGACTGGTTCAGGATAACATCGCCCAGCGCTGGCTTGCCGAGCATTGTCCGGCCCAGGGCATCAAACTCTGCGATTTGCAGGAGCGCCTGCCGAATACCGGCGATGATTTTCTTTGGAATGGTTCATCGCCTTTTATGGATATCGGTGGCTGGAGCGGAGCGGCCGACGCCGAGCTGAGTTTTCTGGTGAAGGAATGTATAAAAAGCTATCCCGGTGCAACCCTTTGGACTGCTCTTGTTGCCACTGCCGAGCAGCTGACTATGGTCGCAACCGGTGACGGACTCGATAAATTCCACGGGGCGGCGCGGGGGACCTTCAGTAACTCTCTTACTCCGGCCGTTTCCCTGGCATTCAACGGTGCCCGCCAGCAGCAAGAACTGATCACCCAGCCGTTGTTTGACGCCATGAACCGGCTACATATTCCCATCGCCCTGCTTTCAACCTTCGGCTTGCTGGTCTGTATCGGCTGGGGTCTGCATGCAAGGCGTCCGGATTTCGCCTGTCTGGCCGGCTTCGTCTTTTTTGCCCTCCTCGGCAACGCCTTTATCTGCGGGGCACTCTCCGGACCCCATGATCGCTATCAAAGTCGAATCGTCTGGCTTGCTCCGTTGATAGTTGTCATGGTGATCATTGAATGGTGGCGTATCTGGGACCAAACCTGGGGCTCCGGCATCAATCCCAGAATGCGTAGTGGTAATGGCCATGGGATTGGCCGTTGAGCGTTGCCGGTGTACTCAGGTAGCGCATCCTTTTCATTTCGCTTCGGCCGCGAGAAACCGTGTCGAGGATCAAGCCGCAGGCAAAACCGAGAAAGCCGATAATCATCATACTCATCGACAGAACAGCGGTCGGCAGACGGGGCACAAGCCCCGTCTCGACGAATTCGACGAAGATGGGGAGCATCAAAGCAATTGAGAAAAAGCAAAAGAAAAGGGCAATCGACGAAAAGAAGGCCATGGGCTTTTCCTCCTTGATAAAGACAAAGATCTTCCAGAGGATGCGAAAACCGTCGCGATAGGTGCTGAGTTTGCTGAGTGAGCCGGCCGGACGGTCTTTGTAGGCTGTTTCAACCTCGGCGATGGGCATGCGCAGATGCAGGGCATGAACCGTAAGCTCCGTTTCGATTTCAAATCCTACGGCAAGAGAGGGAAAGCTTTTCACGTAGCGGCGGGAAAAAATCCGGTAGCCCGACAGCATATCCTTCAAGCGATTGCCGAAGGTCATGGCGACGATGGAACTGAGGAGCCGGTTGCCGAAGCGATGGCCGAGGCGATAGGCCTCCTTGATGTCAGTGACCCGGGCGCCGTTCACCATATCCAACTGATTATCGACCAAGAGCTTGATCATCCCCGGGCTGGCGGCTGCGTCATAGGTTGCATCGCCATCGACCAAGACATACACCTCAGCTTCAATATCAGCAAACATCCGCCGCACCACATTGCCTTTGCCTTGCAACGGTTCGCTCCGCACTACGGCCCCGGCATTTTTCGCGACCTCCACGGTTCGGTCGGTCGAATTGTTGTCGTAAACAAAGATCTGGGCCTCGGGAAGACTCTGGCGGAAATCTTTGACCACCCTGGCAACGGTGGCTTCCTCGTTATAGCAGGGAATCAGGACGGCGGTTTTCACTGTTGTGTTCATAGTATCCTTATGCAAAGCTTGGTTCATTGAACGCCACGGAGTTGAAGTTGGTCTTACTGGCGATGATGGTGCAGCATCGCCAATGCTGCTCATCGCAGAATAGGAGCTCCATATTCGGAATATGTTAAAAATGTGTTCTGAAATGATGGGGTTATTGAAATTCTCCAGGCCATGCACAGCACTCACCCAAACATTATCAAAAACGAACGGATTTCTAATGTAGCCCTTGTATTAAGAAACCCATCAGGAAGCTCTTTCCGCACCGCAAAACTGGGACGCCCCGGGAAGTTAGCCGGGAGTTTTGCAGCCGAATCGGAAGAGTTTCGAAACATCACATAACCGGCAGGGGGAGGCAAGGAAGAATGGCACATATAAAAGCGGAAAATCTGACACTCGGGTATAGCCGCAAAAGGGTTATCCAGGGTATCGATCTGAGTATCAAGAAGGGTGAATTCCTCAGCATTATCGGCCCATCAGGTGTCGGAAAATCAACTCTTCTCATGGGGCTCAACGCCACCACTTCGATCATCGACGGGCGTTTGCGAGTTCTTGGCAAAAACCTCGGAACAATCAAACACCATGAACTGAAGGCACTGCGGGCCAAAATCGGGGTCATTTTCCAGGGCTTCAACCTGGTCGCAAGACTCAGCGTCTTTGACAACATCGCCAGCGGCATGCTGCATCGCAAACCCCTGGTTTCCGCATTATTCAAGCATTACAGCAATGAGCAGTATGAAGAAATATATGAGTATATGCAGGTTGTCGGCATTGAACGGGAGGCCCTCAGCCGTTGCGACCGGCTTTCCGGTGGCCAGAAACAGCGGGTAGCCATTGCCCGAGCTATCGCTCAAAAACCTGAGATTATCCTGGCCGACGAACCCATCTCGTCCCTTGATCCGGTCAGTGCCCGCAATGTTATGGAGACCCTGAAAAATGCCAATGAGAAATATGGCATCACGGTCGTCTCTAACCTGCATCAGCTTGATTATGCCAGGGAATTCTGCAGCCGGGTGATCGGCCTCAATGGCGGACGGATTGTCTATGACGGCCCGCCGGATGGACTGTGTGCTGCAACAGTTGCACAAATTTATCACAAAAATGATTCCGCGCCGGCCGCGGGCGATTGTTTCTGCGTGCCATACCCCCGATTGCCACTGCAAGCGGCGGCAGCAGCGCACCCTTGATGTCATAATCCCATTGCATCCAGCTGCGGAAGATTTTCAACGGTTTTCTATGATCTGTTGGGCAGTGTCGCAAACAGATTGAACTTTAATCATATGACAAATAAAAGGTGAAAAAATGAAGGAAAAATTTATCAACACACTGATCAGCCTGGTTTTGACCCTCTGCCTTCCGGCAGGCAGCCTTGCCGCATCGGCCGATTGGCCGAAACAGCTGAATCTTGGCCTCATCCCCACTGAATCGTCCGACAACATCACCGAACGCTTCGATAACCTTGCAAAATACCTGGAGAAAAAACTCGGCATGGAGATAAAAGTCCAGGTCGCAACCGACTATGCCGGAGTTATTACCGCCATGCAGTTCAAACATGTTGATGTCGCCTATTTCGGCCCGAAATCCTATGTCGAAGCAGCTGATCGCGCCGGTGCCGAGGCCCTGGTTATGGAAGTCGCGGAAGACGGCACCAAGGGGTATAAAGGGGTAATTATTACCAAGAAGGATTCACCCATCACCAATATGGAACAGGCCAAAGGCAAGGTCTGGGCCTTCACCGACCCCAACTCCACCAGCGGCACCTTGGTGCCGACCGTCTATTTTGTCAAAACCTTGAAGATCGATCCGGAGAAGTATTTTTCCAAGGTCATCTATTCCGGCAGTCACGAGGCTTCTATTCTGGCGATAAAAGGAGGCAAGGTTGATATTGCCTCAACCAACGATCTCGATCTTGCCCGCGGCAATGGAAAAGCATGGCAGACCGACAAGGATTTCCAGATCTTGTGGACCTCCGATCTGATTCCCGGCTCGCCCATGGCCTGCCGTAAAGACCTGCCGGATTCCCTGAAAAAGGCCCTGAAGGAGGCCTTTCTTTCCTACGACGACAAAGAGGGTCTGAAAAAATTGAAACTGCAAGGCTATACCGAAGTCGACGACAAAACCTACAATCCTATCCGCGAGCAGATTGAAGTCAAAAAACAACTGACGAAAAAGTAGGCTCAAGGGCAGTCGGCACCACCCAGTGTCGACTGCTTGCCTTTTACCTGTGTTTGCAAGCGACTTAAGGAATCTTCCCAAGTATGCATATAGATGAAATAAAGCGGCGGACCAACCCGTTCCATCCTTATAACATTATGGTCACGGTCGTAGGCCTGATCCTGGTCGCATGGTGTTGGCGGGCAACGGAAATGAGTGTTCCTCTGCTCCTAGACGGCTGGGGCAATATGCTCACCTATATCGCCGGTAACCCGGAGATCCAGGACAGCGGCTTTTTCCCACCCAGCCTGCATGCCGACAGCCTGGCGAAATATCTGCTCTCCATGCTGGAAACCGTGCAGATGGCCTTTTTGGCCCTTATCCTTTCGGTGCTTATTGCTTTTCCCCTGTCGTTTTTTGCCTCCCGGAACACCCTCAACATTATCATTCCCGGTAACCGTGGCTCGGCTCTCTTCCTGAAAAACGGCATCTATGTCTCGGTACGATTTTTTGCCAACCTCAGCCGATCGATCAATGAGATTATCTGGGCCCTGCTTTTTGTCTCAGCCGTAGGTCTCGGGCCGATGCCGGGTATCCTGGCTCTCGGCATCCATACCTCCGGGGTCCTGATTAAGCTTTTTTCCGAAGGTATTGAGACGGCGCAGCAGGAGCCCATCGATGCCCTGACCGCCACCGGCGCAGGCTTTATTAAGGTGATCTGCTATGCGGTGGTACCGCAGATCACCCCGTTTTTTGTCTCCATGAGTCTGTACCGTCTGGAGTCGGACGTTCGCTCAGCCACCATCCTCGGTTTTACCGGAGCCGGAGGGATAGGCTGCTTCCTTTTTGACAAGCTGCGGAGCTATGAAAACCACGACGTCACCACCATCCTGATCATTATTGTTATCACCGTTGCCATTATTGATCGTGCCAGTGCCGCCATCAGAACCCGGTATACCTGATGCAATGCAGTAATCCATTGAAGCGGAGTTTTCCATGAAAATTGCCCTACGGGAGGCAACCGAAGTCGATCTACCCGCCATACTCGCACTCTATACTCAACTCGGCCAGGACGACGGCACGGTGCTCGGATTAGAAGAGGCGGGCACCATCTTTAACCGGCTGAAGGTGTACCCGGACTATCGGATCTATGTGGCGCGTGCCGACGGCAAGGTTATCGGAACCTTTGCCCTGCTGATCATGGACAATTTAGCGCACCGGGGTGCCAAATCGGCGATCCTTGAGGATATCGTGGTGGATGAAGGGATGCGTGGCCAGGGTATTGGCAAGAAAATGATGGATTATGCCGGTGATTTGTGCCGGGAAAAAAAATGTTACAAAATGGCCCTCAACAGCAATCGCCATCGAGTTGCAGCGCATCGTTTTTACGAATCGCTGGGATATGAAAGGCATGGCTATAGCTTTGTCATACAAGAATTTTAAGGTGGAAAAAATGAACGGTACTGATTTAACGGCTTTGATCGATACCATGGATGATGACAGGGTTGAACTGCTTTTGCAGTTATTTGCCGATGTCGATTTGACGATCAGCACTGCCCCACGCACCGGGCTTATGATGCTTGCGGTCCATGACAGCTTTGCGACGGCTTTTTATCCGGGAGAAATCCTGGTAACGGAGGCCCGCGTAGTATTTCACGGTTGCGAAGGTTTCGGCATGGTTCTCGGCGAGGCTCCTCGCCGGGCCCTTGCTCGGGCTGCGACCGATGCGGTATTTCGCCACCCTGAAACCACCGACATCCAGGAAAGTGTGCGGGTCTGCCTGCTGGAAGAAGCCGCCCTGCAAAAAACCAAACAGCTTGAGAATGGTGCTCTGGTAGCCGCCACTAAAGTCAACTTTGATCTTATGCCGGGAGCTTAGCCATGCATTCACAGAAAATCATCCGCGATCATCTCACTTTTAGAATCATCCTTGCCGCTATGAGCCACCCCGGCAAGATCTACCGTCTGCCTGAATTTGAGAATGAGGAGACAGCCGTCGTTGAGCTTCTTCGCTGCCTGCTTGACAATGAGGTGGGTGTTGCCGTGGTCGGTGACCCGGCACTGGAATCGGATCTTTTGCGCGACACCGGATGCCGACTGGTGTCCTGCGAAGAAGCCGATTTTATAATCATTGGCCATTTAGCCGACAGTGCATCTTTGAGCGGTTGTAAAGTCGGCAGCTTAGAGTATCCGGATGGCGGAGCGACCATTCTGTATCTGGTCGATGGGCTTTCCAAGGGTGACGGCGGTATTGTCCTTTCCGGCCCAGGGGTCGACGACAAAATTTCCTTATGGATAAGCGGACTCGGCAGCGGTGAATTGTCCCGATTGCAAGATTTGAACCGTGAGTTTCCCCTTGGAGTAGATGCCATGTTTTTTGTCCGGCGGCGGAATGGGCGAATCGCCTGCATCCCCCGCTCGTCGCAGATGAAGGTGAATTGATATGGGATATGTAGCGGTTAAAGGCGGCAATGAAGCGATTGAAGAGGCCTGTCGGCTCTTTGCCTATGAACGGACCAAGGGTGCTTCGCCACCGCTTATGGTCGAGCAGATCCGGGAACAACTGTATCTGGCGGTCGATCGGGTCATGAGCGAGGGAGCGTTGTACGCCCCGGAGCTTGCGGCACTCGCCCTGAAACAGGCGGCCGGAGACACTTTCGAGGCATCCTTTATGCTGCGCGCCTTTCGGGCTACCCAGCAGCGGCTGGGATATTCGCTGCCGAGCGGCACCGAAAAAATGCGGGTAATCCGCAGAATTTCTTCGGCCTTTAAAGATATCCCCGGCGGACAGATTCTCGGCGCCACCAGCGATTACACCCTGCGGCTCCTCGACTTCGACCTGCTCAGTGATGACGAAGCGCGGCGAAACGCCTTCCGTGAAAGGATCTTCCGCCACCTGCCCCAGGGTGTCGAGATCCCGCAGACCTTTCCCAAGGTGATCAGCATCCTCAGGCAGGAGGGCTTGTTGGAGGATGTACTGGCGGTTGACCAGAGGGAAGATGTCATTGCCGATATAACCCGGCATCCCCTCACCTTTCCCGCCCCGCGCAGTGCCTCTTTGCAGGCCTTGGCCCGGGGCGAGACCGGCGGCATGCTGGCCCTGGCCTATTCAAGCATGCGCGGTTACGGCAACATTCATCCGACTCTTGGGGAATTGCGGGTCGGTTATCTGCCGCTGACGGTCCGCCATCCAGTCAGTGGCAAACCCTATGTTGTCGGCGAGGTGAAGGTCACCGAAGCCGAGGTCTTAGCCCGCATGGAGGGCAAAGGTGGTATACCGAAGTTCAGCCTCGGTTACGGCCTCTGCTTTGGCCAAAACGAGATCAAGGCGATTTCCATGGCGATCCTTGATCGCTCTACCCGGACGAAAGACCCCAAGAGCCCGGCCGAGGATCAGGAATTCGTCCTCTACCATACCGACGGCATTGAGGCCATGGGCTTTTGCAATCACTGGAAACTGCCGCACTACGTAGATTTTCTCTCCGACCTTGATCGTCTCAGGAAATCCCAGGAATTGGCCCGCGCCGCAAACCGCAAGGAGGATATCGATGCCGTTGCATAAATGGCCGCAAAGAAATGAACATCAGGACAACGACGAGGAACACCGGGTTGGTTATCCCTTTGGATTTATGGATGAAGGTGCCAAAAAAGAGATTCGACGCGCCATCCTCAAGGCCGTCGCCATTCCCGGCTATCAGGTGCCCTACGGTTCGCGGGAAATGCCGATTGCCCGAGGCTGGGGAACGGGAGGACTGCAAATTACCCTGGCCCTTATCCAGCCGGATGACATCCTCAAGGTTATCGACCAAGGTTGTGACGGCAGTGTCAACGCCGTCAATATCAAGAAATTCGTGGCCAAGGTCGCAGGCGTCACGGTGACCGTCGATACCGCGGTGGCGACGATCATCCAGACGCGACACCGCATTCCCGAGGAACGCATGACTGATCAGCAGATCCTGGTTCTTCAGGTTCCGTACCCGGAAGCGTTGCGCGAGGTGGAACCTTCGGAAATGGAAACCCGCCGCATGCACGCCGAGGCCGACTACAGCCGGATGTGGCTGTATCTGTATGAAGATATCGTCCGTTATGGCGAAATCACCATCAGCTACCGCTATCCGGTGACGGTAAACGGTCGCTATATCACCGACCCCAGCCCCATCCCCCGCTGGGACGTACCAAAACTGCACATGGCCGACACCATCTTTCTCTTTGGCGCCGGGCGGGAAAAAAGGATTTATGCCATTCCGCCGCATACCTCCGTTGTCCCCTTGGAGTTTGAAGACCACCCCTTCAGGACCGAGAATTTTGCCGGTAAGTCATGTGCCCGCTGCGGTGCCACCGACAGTTTTCTCGATGAAGTAATCGACAACACCCAGGGCCAACGCAGTTTTTTTTGTTCCGATTCGGGATATTGCGACAAAAGGAGAGAAAAATGCAGCCGCTGATTCGCATTCGGGGTCTCACCAAGCGCTTCGGTAGCGGCTGTGACCGATGTCTTGATGCAACGGGCCCTGAGCATGATACCAATCTCTGTCCCCATTGCGGCTCGGTATTAGCCTGCAACGATCTCTCTTTCGACCTCTTTCCGGGCGAGGCTCTGGGCGTGGTTGGCGAGAGTGGTTCAGGCAAGAGTACCTTGGTGCGCTTACTGCATTTTGAATGGGAAGCCAGCGCCGGGAGCATGGAGGTACACCGCTCCGCTGCCGGTTCACACCTGTTGGCGGAGATGTTACCCGAAGACGGCGACTTCAGCAAAAATCTGCTTGCCTTAAGTTACTTTCAAAGAAGACAGATGCGAAATGCCTTGATGGGAATTGTCTATCAGAACCCGCACCTGGGCCTCCGAATGGGGGTCAGTTCAGGCGGCAATATTGCCGAGCGGCTTCTCGGCGCCGGGTGGCGAAACATCGCCAAGATGCGCCGACGAGCCTCAGAACTGCTTGAAAAAACCGAAATTCCCATACAGCGAATGGATGAGCCTCCGGCAAATTTCAGCGGCGGCATGCAGCAACGGGTGCAGATTGCCAAGGCCCTGTCGAACAATCCGCTGATCCTTTTCCTCGATGAAGTCACCACCGGCCTTGATCTCTCCGTCCAGGCCCGGGTCCTCGATCTGATCAGGAATCTGCGCAGCGAATTCAATCTGTCGATGCTCGTTGTTTCCCATGACCTCGGGGTTATCAATCTCCTTTGTCAACGCACCATGGTGATGAAATCGGGCCATATCGTCGAAGACGGCCTAACCGACCAAATTCTCCAGGACCCACAGCATCGCTATACCCAACTTCTCGTGGCCTCGCAATTGTAGAAAAGGAAAGGAGCTTCAGTGATTACCGTAGAAAATCTTACAAAGACCTTCACCCTGCACATCCTTGGTGATAAAAAAATCGAGGCCTGCCGCGATGTCTCCTTCCGCGTTCCGCCGGGAGGCTTTCTTGGCCTGGCCGGACCGAGCGGTGCCGGCAAGAGCACGGTGTTGAAATGTATGTACCGTACCTATCTCGCCGGTAGCGGCGCAATCCGCTACCAATCGGCGGCATACGGCATGGTCGATCTCGCAACCCTGCCGGACCAGGCGGTTATCGATATTCGCCACCGGGAGATGGGCTATGTAAGTCAATTTCTCAAAGTCATCCCCCGGGTTTCGGCGCTGGATGTAGTTATGGAGCCGATTCTCAGCCGTAACGGAGTAACCCGGGATGCTGCCCGCAAGAGGGCCGTCAGTCTCTTGGAACGGTTACGTATTCCCGCCCACCTCTTCGATGCCTATCCGGCAACCTTCAGCGGCGGTGAACAACAGCGGGTCAACATCGCCCGGGCGGTCAGTTGGAGGCCGCGTCTCCTCCTGCTGGATGAGCCGACTGCCTCTCTTGACCAGGATTCGGTTGGGATTGTGCTTGACATTCTCAAGGAGTTGCGTCAGGAAGGCACGACGATGATCGGGATTTTCCATGACCCAGCCCTGCTGCAATCGGTGACCGATTCGGTGTATCTAATCGGCTGAAGAAGGCGCCGCTCGGCGACACCTAATGTTGCACTCTTCGAGCAAAAAATTATCAGAACAATCACTTTGGAGAACTCTTTATGCAGGACCGTTTTGTAATCATCAACGCCCACGTGGTTACCCCGGAAGGGGTCAGGCAAAATGCCTCGCTGCAGGTTGAAGATGGCCGAATCGTCAAGATCGCCGACTCTGCGCTCAACGGCACCAGAGTCATTGACGCGGCAGGCAATTTCCTCTTTCCCGGCTTTATCGATATCCATTCCGACGCCATCGAAAAGGGCATCGAACCCCGTCCCAACACCTTTTTTCCGGTGGATATTGCCGTGTATGAGCTTGACAAGAAAATCGCTTCCTGCGGTATAACCACCATGTACCACTCGCTCTCTTTTGCCGAGCTCGAGGTGGGCCTGCGCAATAACAATACCGCGGCCGGCATCATTCGTGAGATCAATACATTGCTCAAGAAGCTGAAGGTGCGTACCAAGATTCATGCCCGCTTCGAAATCACTGATCTCGGCGCGGTGCCGTTTCTCCAAGGCTTGATCAAGGACGAACAGATCAATCTCTTTTCCTTTATGGATCACTCCCCCGGTCAGGGCCAGTTCCGTGACATCCTCGCCTTCAAGAGCTATTACGGCCCGGTCTACGCCAAGAGCGATGCCGAGATGGACCATATTATTGAACGGAAACTTGAGGCGAAAAAGAGCCATGCTCCGGTGATTATCGCCGATATGATAAAAATCTGCCGGGAGCACGACATCGCCATCGCCTCACATGACGACGATTCGCGGGAAAAGATCCAGTGGCTGAAAGAGATGAACATCGGCATGACCGAATTTCCGGTGAATATCGAGGCGGTCCGCGCTGCCAAGGAACTTGGGGTCAGCATCTGCCTCGGTTCGCCGAATGTCGTGCGTGGCCAATCCCAAGCCAAAAATCTCAGTGCCCGCGAGGCGATCAGTTGGGGCTATGGCGATATCCTCTGTTCCGATTATTCGCCGATGACCCTGTTGCACGCGGTACTGACCCTGGAAAGACTCGGCATCCTCCCCCTGCACGAGGCATTGAAAATGGTCAGCCTCAATCCGGCCCGGGCGGTCGGCATCGACCTGGAGACCGGTTCCCTGGAAGAAGGTAAGGCTGCGGATATGGTGTTAGTCGATCACTCCGACGATTTTCCAAGAGTCCTGAAGACCTTTGTCGGCGGACGGGAGGTTTTTGCCACATGTTAAAGATCGGAAGCAATATCAATGAAGTGCGGGTGGATGGCAGCTTAAAGGCCTTGCAGCGCGACCTCATCGCCTTTCAGGGGTTCGGCTTGACCGCAGTGGAAATATCGATACACGGTCTTGATGCGGTGCGAAACGGCTGCCTTGATCGCCGACGAACAGCGGAAATCCAAAAAATTCTCGCCGACTTTCCCTTTGCCTACAGTACCCATGCCCCAAATCCGTTAAACCTTATGGACCATCACTGCCCCGGCAAGCACCATGACGTGCTCCTGGCCTCACTGGAATTTACCTCGGCAATCGATGCCCGCTGCATGGTGTACCACCCCGGCCGCTATCTGCCGGAGGAACAATTTGCCATAAAAGGCCCTTTGAATCGCACCCCCCAGCAGCAACAAGCGTTTCTACTGCATGAGGCGGAACTTCTTCAGAAAGCAGCCGACGCCTTTCCCGAGACCATAATTGCCATGGAGAACGCCCGCCCCTATCTGCACCATTCTCCTTACTGCTATGCGGAAATCCCCCAGGTGCTGGCAACCCAGATCAAACAGATCAACAGGAATAATGTGCGGATGACTCTCGATTTCGGCCATCTGCATCTTTCTACAAAATTCTACAACCTCGACATGCTCGACGAGGTAAGGTGCGTTGCACCATTCATAGCCCATTGCCATGTCCATGACAATTTCGGCCATTCGGTCTATGCCACCGAAAAAATTCAGACCCACCAGATACCCTTTGGCAAAGGCGATTCCCATATGCCGGTTGGCTGGGGCAATATACCATTTAATGCTCTGCTTGCTGAATTTATCCATAACTACGATGGCTTGTTGATCTGTGAACTGCGCAGCCGGTATTTCGAACAAACCGGAGAAGCGGCAAATAATCTTGCCTCAATCCTGCAATCTTTCGGTATTTGATTTCGATAGTTGCTCGCCGTGGTTGGGTACGCACTTGGAGCCTCGGCCAAACTGTTCGAAACAATGACCGAGCCAACAAGCATCCTCTATCTTTAAAATGAAATCAGAAATGCTGGAGTTATAGCAACTTGCAATTCTGAACCTATCGCTAACCAAAATGTAATCATATTCTAACAGAATCCTAATATACTTCCTGTATACAACAGCGCACCAAGATACGTATCAAATGGATACAGGTAGATGATCGCATCGAACAGGTAATCGAGCGGATAGATGTTCTGGTGGGTGCTCTCGAAGAGGTGGTGCTGAAAAATGCTTGATGTCCCTGTACTTCTCGTTGTCATAGTAGCTATTGCCCTGATCTTTGACTTTACCAACGGGGCGCATGATTGTGCCAATGCCATAGCCACGGTGGTAACCACCAATGTGCTGAGTCCGCGAACGGCGGTGATCATGGCTGCAGTACTGAATCTTATCGGTGCCCTTTTAGGCAGCGAAGTGGCGAATACCCTGGGCAAAGGCATTGTCAACACGGATATCGTCATGGGCAGTCAAATCCTGGTTCTGGCGGCCCTGATTGGCGCCATCGCCTGGAATCTCATCACCTGGTACTTCGGCATCCCCTCATCATCCTCCCACGCCCTCATCGGTGGACTGATCGGCGCGGCAATCACCCATTCCGGCTTTGCCGGCTTAAACGGCATGAGTATCCTGAAAAAAATCATTCTCCCGATGGTACTTTCTCCCCTCGCCGGGTTTGTAGTGAGTTATCTGGTGATGCTTGGGTTAATGTATGTTTTTGCCAATGCCAACCGCAAAAATGTCGCCTCAAAATTCAAAAAATTGCAGATTCTCTCGGCCGCCTTTATGGCCACCAGCCACGGTTTGAATGACGCGCAAAAAACCATGGGGGTAATCACCCTGGCTCTTCTGCTTTTTCACCGGATCGACTCCATAATTGTTCCTTTCTGGGTTACAATTTCCTGCGCCTTGGCAATGGGACTCGGGACGGCGCTCGGCGGCTGGAAAATCATCAAAACGATGGGCCAACGCATCTCAAAACTTGAACCTATTACCGGTTTTGCCGCAGAAACCTCGGCCGCCCTGGTAATTACCGGCGCTTCGCTTTTTGGTGCGCCGATTTCCACTACTCATACCATCACCGCCTGTATCTTCGGGGTCGGCTCCACCAAACGCCTATCCGCCGTGCGCTGGGAGGTTGCCGCTAATTTGGCGCTTGCCTGGGTGGTTACCATTCCGGCTTCGGCAATGGTAGCCGGCTTGTTTTACTATCTCTTCCAGTTGGGTGGCGTCGGCCAGTGATCAACTGTCGTTGACTCTAGCTTTGCTGCATCCCCCGCTTGGTGGAAGTATTTTGGGTGGGCGCATACCTGTAACCGCATCGTATTGTTTTTGGCTTCTGTACAGATCAAAAGCACTTTTCGTCTGATTACCGGAGATATCCAGTCCTTCTTCCCCGAGCACTTCTACAACATATGGGTTCAACGTACCGGGTTCCAGACCAGCACTTTCGGCATACAACCTATCACCGCCAAAATGGTTGAGATACGCCTCGGCGATTTGACTGCGTGCCGAGTTATGTTCACAAATAAAGAGGATTTTTATCATCTTCCTCAACGCCTTTGATGTGTTACCTTATTTAAAATCCTCTCGTCATTGCTCTGTTGCTCAGAGGGCACTTCCTCGCCCATCTCCTGCAAGATATCAAAAAGCAGCTGCGCATTTGGCGGTACCTTCGGCGATCGAAGCTGATACCACATCAGCAGTCCGAGTATTGTGATAATGATTATACCCGTGAGTATTTCTATCATGGTATGAGGTCCTCAAAAATGGCAGTAACAGCTACACGTCTTGTCTCTCCTGAACAATATATTGCGATAATTACGATACGGTTACGATTTGTTTAAATATTGATTGCCGAAAAACGGATAGGCACTTTGGACTGATCCTAATATCCTAATCAATATTTATACTCATTCTATTATTCCCATAACATTTCTCCGGCATTCTCCATCTGCTTACCGCTTTCTTTACGGGGGAGAACAGTCTCACCCCGAGAGATCGGCACACACTCGACAACTTCGGCCTATTGTTAACTCGAATGCGAATCGACATCACCTTGTTATTGCTGGTTTTACTGCATATGTACCTGGCCCCTGGAATTCTTCATGGACAAGCCATTTACGGTTCAGGTCTTCCTGCCACCACCTCCCTCTTGGCAATCGACTTCTCCACATTATCTGCGACAGTGCGCAAGGATTTGCTGAATTTTGGCTTTACCTTTGAAAAACAGATGAAAGACGAAAACAAGATCCACCTCGTATCGGAAAACGGACGTCTGAAAATCACCACTTCAGGCCAGGCCTTCGGCTTCATGGTGAAAAAAGAGTTGCACATCGATCGGCCTAACCAGCTCGAAATCGAATGGGGGGTGGACGCCTATCCCCCGGGAGCTGATTGGCGCTATGGCAAAAACTATGAACCGCTGATGGTCGTTGTCTTTTTTGGTGAGTCGCTGCCTAGCGATCACCTCTTCCTGCCTGACACTCCATTTTTTGTCGGGATGTTTCTCGGCGGACACGAACCCCCTCTACAGCCATACACCAGTAAAAACTATTCGAATACCGGAAGATATGTTTGCCTTGGAAACCCTGAACCGGGGCAGATGATCACCAGCAGGCTCGATATAGCCAAGGCCTTTCATCTGTGGTTCGGTGGCCGTGAAATGCCGCCCGTCACCGCAATTGCCATCGAAGTCGATTCCGGAGAACTACCCCTTGGCGCGAGTTCTTCGGCTTTTATTAAAAGCATCAGCCTGGGAAGGGCTGACTAACCAAAACAGGTGCTATGTTTACAGTTGATCAGGTAGTGACCGACCATTACCCCGCCCTGAACGATCGCAAAATCAGTGGTCCAATCATCAAAACCCTGTTGCGGCGGCTGCTCCACGAACAGGCCTTTCTGAACTTTGCCGAAGGTTATCCCCATTTGCATGGCATCGAGTTCATCGAGCAGGTATTCGACTATTTTCACTTCAGTTTTGCCGTGTCCGACACCGAGAGGGAAAACATCCCGGCATCGGGCAAGGTGATGATCATTGCCAACCATCCGATCGGCTCCCTCGACGGCTTTGCCCTCTTAAAACTGGTACATGGAATACGCTCCGATGTGAAAATTGTCGCCAACGACCTGTTGATGGCAATCGCGCCGCTCCGCGCATTGCTCCTGCCGGTGCAGAACATGAAGGGAATAAGCCGAAAAAAGCACATCGAACGTATTACCGAGGCCCTCGCCGGTGAGCAGGCGGTAATCATATTTCCCGCAGGCGAGGTCAGCAGATTTGGTCTCCAGGGGATCAAAGACGGTTCGTGGCACCGGGGATTTCTAAAAATTGCCGAAACTGCCAAGGCCCCGATCCTACCCATCCATATCGCCGGGCACAATTCGGTCTCTTTCTATCTCGCATCAATTTTGGCGAGGCCG
>Ga0335397_10001387_pt1 | contig 32972 bp, 28 predicted proteins | sample MAT04_FD_205740 | JGI IMG/M metagenome (GOLD analysis project Ga0335397, IMG submission 205740) | Freshwater microbial communities from Lake Fryxell liftoff mats and glacier meltwater in Antarctica - MAT-04 (spades assembly) (version 2) ... | reverse complement strand
TTCACGGCATCCGCGCTGTCCTGCACCCGCTGCGGGTCGAAGGCGCCCCAGGACACGGACGGGATACGCACGAGCGCGCCGAGCTCGGCGAGGGCGGAGGGCAGCCCGGCCTGGACGGCACTGGCGAGTGCGTCGAGCAGTTCGGGACGTGTGGGCGCAACTGTAGTCATGCGAGTAATCTTAAGGCGACTTCAACGGCAAGGAATTTCACATGGCCCAGACACGTGGCGACCAGAACGCGCCCTCCGGCGACAACGACGAGGGTGTGGTGAGCGAGGGCGGCCTGCAGACCGGCAAGGGCCATGCGACCCCCACCCGGCGCGAGCGCGAGGCGGCGAACATGCGCCCGCTCGTATCGAACGACCGCAAGGCGGCGAACAAGGCGGCTCGCGCGAAGATGGCGCAGTCTCGCGAGAAGGCACGCATCGGGTTGGCGAACGGCGATGAGCGGTACCTGCCCCAGCGCGACCGTGGGGCGCAGCGGCGGTTCGTGCGGGATTACGTCGACGCGCGGTTCAGCGCGGGCGAGGCACTCATCCCGCTCATGTTCATCGTGATCCTCACGACCTTCGTCCCCGCCCTCGGCACCTACTCATATCTCGCCCTCTGGGCGTTCTTCCTCATCGCCGTCATCGACAGCGTGATCCTCGGCTATCTGGTGAAGAAGAAGCTGGAGGCGAAGTTCGGCGAGGGCAACGTTCAGGGCGGAACCCGCTGGTACGCCGCGATGCGCGCTCTCCAGCTGCGCCCGATGCGCCTGCCGAAGCCGCAGGTCAAGCGGTGGGCATGGCCGAGCTGACCTCCGCTCTCGCCGCGGCGAGTCCGCGGTTGATCTGGCGTGCCCAGAGCGGTCCCCGATAGAGAAACGCGGTATAGCCCTGCACGAGGGTCGCTCCCGCGGCGAGGCGCTCGGCCACGTCGAGTGCGGTGTCGACACCCCCAACGGAGATCACGCACATCTCCGCGGGCACACTCGACCGGATCAGCCGAAGGACCTCAAGCGAGCGCGCCGCAAGCGGTGCCCCGGAGAGGCCCCCGGCACCGGCGGCCTCGACGACATCGGCCGGGGCGCGCAGGCTCTCCCTCGAAAGCGTCGTGTTCGTCGCGATGATGCCGTTGAGGCCGAGGTCGGTGACCAGGCCCGCGATCTTGAGCACCTCGTCGTCGCTGAGGTCGGGAGAGATCTTGACAAGCACTGGCGTGTCGCCCGCCGCCGCCTTGACCGCACTGAGGAGCGGTGCGAGCCGCTCAAGCTCCTGGAGTCCGCGCAGGCCCGGCGTGTTCGGCGAGCTCACGTTGACGGCGAGGTAGTCGGCGGCGGGCGCGAGCAGCCGCGTGCTCTCGAGGTAGTCGCCGATCGCGCTGTCGACCTCGACGGCACGCGACTTGCCGATGTTCACCCCGATGATGGGGCGGCGGGACCTGGCACGTTCACGGCGCAGGCGCGGGGCGGCAGCGGCGGCTCCGTGATTGTTGAACCCCATCCGGTTGATAACCGCTCGATCGGCGATCAGGCGGAATAGCCGCGGCCGCTCGTTGCCCGGCTGCGCGAGGGCCGTGAGCGTGCCGACCTCCACGTGACCGAATCCGAGCTGCCAGAGGCCGCGCACTCCCTCGGCATCCTTGTCGAATCCTGCGGCGACACCGAACGGGGAATCGAAGTCGAGCCCGAGGGCGGCCGTCGCAAGCGACGGGTGCGGCCGGGTGGCGTAGCGCAGCAGGGCGCCGACGCCACTGCGCGGGAGGAGTCGGATCACGGTGAACGCCAAGTGGTGCGCCCGCTCGGGGTCGAGGCGGCGCAGGACGAGGGAGAAGAAAAGGGGATACATACCGAGACTCAGGCTATCGGCAGCTGGCGGCCCGGCCCTACCCAGCACCGCCGTACCCGGCACCGCCCTACTCGGCGGGGAGCGCCTCGTCGTGCTCGACCCGCAGCAGCGCGATCGCGGTCTCGAAATCGTCGAGGGAGTCGAACCCCTGATAGACGCTCGCGAACCGCAAGTAGGCGACCTCGTCGAGTTCCCGTAGCGGCGGTAGGATCGCCAGGCCGATGTCGTTGGCGTCGATCTGGGACGCACCGGTGGCCCGAATAGCCTCCTCGACCCGCTGCGCGAGGACCGCGAGGTCCGCGTCGGTGACCGGCCGGCCCTGGCAGGCCTTCCTGACGCCGGAAACAATCTTCTCGCGGCTGAACGGCTCGATCACTCCACTGCGCTTGACCACGTTGAGGCTCGCGGTCTCGGTGGTCGAGAATCGGCGCCCGCACTCCGGGCACTGTCGGCGTCGGCGGATCGAGAGTCCGTCGTCGCTGGTGCGGGAGTCGACGACTCGGGAATCAGGATGTCGACAGAAGGGGCAAAACATGGTGACTCCAGCGTACGCCCGCGCTCGGCGAAACGGGGGACGTCAGTTATGCGTGAATCTCGCTGTCACCGCGTCACCGTGCGCAGGGAGGTCCTCGGCGCTGGACAGGGCGACAACCTGCTCCCGCACCCGCTGCAGGGCGGCGCGGTCGTAGCTGACGACCTGCTGCGGCCGCAGGAACGTGTAGGCGCCGAGTCCGGAGGAGAATCGGGCCTGTCCCCCGGTGGGCAGCACGTGGTTCGATCCGGCGAGGTAGTCACCCAGGCTCACGGGCGAGTGGTCGCCGAGGAAGATGGCACCTGCGTTCAGGATGCTGGTGAGCATCGCTTTCGGGTCGGCCGTTTGGATCTCGAGGTGCTCCGGCCCGTACGCGTTGCTGAAGTCAGCGGCGGCGGCCAAGTCGTCGACGAGCACGACCGCGGACTGCACACCGGTCAGTGAGATCCGCACGCGTTCCCGGTGGTGGGTGAGTGGCACGAGTCGCGCGAGCTCGACCTGCACGCGGCCGGCCAGATCGGCGGAGTCGGTGACGAGCACTCCCGCGGCGAGTTCGTCGTGCTCGGCCTGGCTGATCAGGTCGCTCGCGACGAGCCGCGCGTCGGCGCTGCCGTCCGCGATCACGAGGATCTCGGTCGGGCCGGCCTCGGAGTCGATTCCCGCCTGCCCGCGGACGAGGCGCTTGGCCGCGGCGACGTAGACGTTGCCGGGTCCGGTGATCACCTGCACGGGGTCGAGCAGCCCGGGAACGCCGTAGGCGAACGCGCCAATCGCCCCCGCGCCGCCCATGGCGTAGATCTCATCGATCCCGAGCAGCCCGGCCGCGCCGAGGATGGTCGGGTGGATCGCTCCGCCGAAGGCGCGCTGGGGCGGTGAGGCGAGGGCGACGGAGCGAACCCCGGCGACCTGCGCGGGCACCACGTTCATGACCACGCTGGAGGGATACACGGCCTTGCCGCCGGGAACGTAGAGGCCGACCCGTGCGACGGGACTCCAGCGCTGCACGACCTCGGCGCCGTCTCCGAGCATCGTGACGGAGGGGGCGGGCACTTGGGCGGCCGACCCGGCCCTGACCCGGTCGATGGCCTCCTCGAGCGCGTCGCGCACGGCAGGGTCGAGCCGCGCGACGGCATCGGCGATCTCGCCGGAACGTACCCGCAGATGGTCGGGCCGCACTCCGTCGAAGCGTTCCGCCTGGTCGAGGATCGCCTGCTCGCCGCGGGCGCGCACGTCGTCGATGAGCGCGCTCGCCGCGTCCGTTGCCACCGAGATATCGGTGTGCGAACGGGGAACGATCGAGAGGAGTTCGGCAGGGCTGAGGCGGCGACCGCGGAGGTCAATGGTCTGAATCATGGCGTCCCCCACTTTAGTGGCCGCCCGCTGGACGCCACCCGCGTGCGAGGCTGCCCCGGATGCGGTCAGTTGAGGCAGTTCGGGCCGAGCAGCGACTTGAGCTCGCCGTAGAGGTCGGCGCTCACCGTCACCGGGAACGGGATCTCGAACAGGCGCGCCGTGTCGCCCTTGACGAGCTTGAGCCGCACCTCGGTATCGCCCGCGTGACGGATGAGGGCATCGTTCAGGTTGGTCACGACGTCGGTCGTGGCCCGGTGCTCCGGCATGCTGATGACGAGCGGGCCCGATCCCAGGCTCTGGCCGAGGTCGGGGCTGAACATGCTCACGGCGTGCAGGTTCATGCCGTCGTCGCGCATGCTCACCCGGCCGCGAATCACGACGACCTGGTCGTTGGAGAGTGCGGGCGAGAACTCCTGGTAGGTCTTGCCGAGGAACATCACGGTGATCTCTCCGCCGAAGTCCTCGATCTGAACGAGCCCATACTGGTTTCCCGAGTTGCGGGCGGTGCGGTGTTGCACGCTCGTCACGAGTCCGGCGATGTTCACGGTCTCGCCGTCAATCGACGCGTCGCTCGCGAGGAGGTCGGCGATAGTCGTGCTCGCGTGCTTCGCGAGCTGCAGCTCGAGCCCGGCGAGCGGATGGTCGGAGACGTAGAGCCCGAGCATCTCTCGTTCGAAGGCGAGCTTGTCCCGCTTGGACCACTCCGGGCGCTCCGGAACGGACACGCGCTGCTCGGGCTCGTCCCAGAGGCTGTCGAAATCGAAGCCCACCTGCCCATGGGCTTCGTTGCGCTTCACGGTGACGGCCGAGTCGACGGCATCCTCGTGCACCTCCAGGAGCGCGCGCCGGGTCGATCCGAGGGAGTCGAAGGCCCCGGCCTTGATGAGCGATTCGACGGTGCGCTTGTTGGCGGCACCGATCGGCACCTTCGCGAGGAAATCGTGAAACGACTCGAAACGGCCCTTATCGTCACGGGCGGCCCGGATGAGGTCGACCACTGCGAATCCGACGTTGCGCACGGCGCCGAGGCCGAAGCGGATGTCGTCGCCGACGGCGGCGAAGTAGCCAATCGACTCATTGACGTCGGGGGCGAGCACCTTGATGCCCATGCGGCGGCACTCATTCAGGTAGATCGCGAGCTTGTCCTTGGAATCGCCGACGCTCGTGAGAAGCGCGGCCATGTACTCGGCCGGATAGTGCGCTTTGAGATACGCCGTCCAGTACGACAGCACGCCGTAGGCGGCCGAGTGCGCCTTGTTGAAGGCGTAGTCGGAGAACGGGAGCAGGATATCCCAGAGGGTCTTGACGGCCGCCATCGAGTACCCGTTGGACTTCATGCCGGCCGAGAAGCCCTCGAACTGCTTATCCAGCTCCGACTTCTTCTTCTTACCCATCGCCCGGCGCAGGAGGTCGGCCTGGCCGAGCGAGTACCCGGCGAGTACCTGCGCGATCGACATGACCTGCTCCTGGTACACGATCAGGCCGTAGGTGGTGCCGAGCACGTCCTTGAGCGCCTCGGAGAGCTCGGGGTGGATGTAGTCGACGACCTGCTGGCCATTCTTGCGGTAGGCGTAGTTGGTGTGCGAGTTCGCTCCCATCGGGCCCGGCCGGTAGAGGGCGCCGACGGCGGAGATGTCCTCGAAGTTGTCGGGGCGCATGAGCCGCAGCAGCGAGCGCATCGGGCCGCCGTCGAACTGGAAGACGCCGAGAGTGTCGCCACGCGCGAGCAGCTTATAGGTGAGCGGGTCGTCGAGTTCGAGGTCCTCAAGCACGGGGGTCTCGCCGCGGTTCGCCTTGATGTTGTCGAGCGCGTCGTCGATGATCGTGAGGTTGCGCAGCCCCAGGAAGTCCATCTTGATCAGGCCCAGGGCCTCACACGCGGGGTAGTCGAACTGGGTGACGATCTGGCCGTCCTGCTCCCGCTTCATGATCGGGATGATGTCGAGCAGCGGCTTCGACGACATGATCACGCCGGCAGCGTGCACGCCCCATTGCCGCTTGAGGTTCTCGAGCCCGAGCGCGGTGTCGAAGACGGTGCGGGCGTCGGGGTCGGCGTCGAGCACCGCACGCACATCCGCGGCCTCCTTCCAGCGCGGGTCGTCCTTATTGGTGATCCCCGCGAGGGAGATGTCCTTGCCCATGATCGTCGGGGGCATCGCCTTGGTGAGCTTCTCGCCCATTCCGTACGGGAACCCGAGCACGCGGGAGGAGTCCTTGAGCGCCTGCTTGGCCTTGATCGTGCCGTAGGTAACGATCTGGGCGACGTGGTCGCTGCCGTATTTCTCGGTCACGTAGCGGATGACCTCGCCGCGTCGGCGCTCGTCGAAGTCGACGTCGAAGTCGGGCATCGAGACGCGGTCGGGGTTGAGGAAGCGCTCGAACAGCAGGCCGTGCTGGAGCGGGTCAAGGTCGGTGATGCCCATCGCGTAGGCGACCATAGAGCCGGCTCCCGAGCCGCGCCCAGGTCCCACGCGGATACCGTTCTTGCGCGCCCAGCTGATGAAGTCGGCGACGACGAGGAAGTAGCCGGGGAACCCCATCTGCGAGATGACGCCCACCTCGTAGGCCGCCCGTTCGCTCGATGCGTGCGGGATGTTGCCCTTGTAGCGGTGGTTGAGGCCGTCCTCGATCTCCTTGGCGAACCACGACTGCTCCGTCTCGCCCTCCGGAACGGGGAAGACGGGCATGTAGTTGGCGTCTTCGTCGAACTTCACGTCGCAGCGCTCGGCGATGAGCAGCGTGTTGTCGCAGGCCTCCGGGTGGTCGCGGAAGAGGTGGCGCATCTGCTCGGCCGACTTGAGGTAGAACTCGTCGGCATCGAACTTGAACCGGTTGGGGTCGTCGAGGGTCGTGCCCGACTGCACGCACAGCAGGGCAGCGTGCGAGGTGGCGTCGTGCGCATGCGTGTAGTGCAGGTCGTTGGTGGCGACCAGCGGCAGGTCAAGTTGCTTCGCGAGGCGCAGGAGATCGCCCATGACCCGGCGCTCGATGCCGAGGCCGTGGTCCATGATCTCGCAGTAGTAGTTCTCCTTGCCGAAGATGTCGCGGAAGTCGGATGCCGCCGTGACGGCCTCGTCGTACTGACCGAGCCGGAGCCTCGTCTGCACCTCGCTGCTCGGGCATCCGGTGGTCGCGATGAGGCCCTTGGCGTAGGTGCTCAGCAGGTCGCGGTCCATGCGCGGCTTGAAGTAGTAGCCCTCGAGGCTCGCCAGGGACGACATCCGGAACAGGTTGTGCATACCCTCGGTGGTGGAGGAGAGCATCGTGAGGTGCGTGTACGCGCCGGAGCCGGAGACGTCGTCCTGGCCGCCGTTACCCCAGCGGATACGCGTGCGATCGCCCCGCGCGGTGCCCGGCGTGAGATAGGCCTCGGTGCCGATGATGGGCTTGATGCCCGCCTTGGTGGCGGTGCGCCAGAAGTCGTAGGCGCCGAACACGTTTCCGTGGTCGGTCATCGCGATCGCGGGCATCTTCTGCTCGACGGCCGCCTGGATCAGCGGCCCAACCCGCGCCGCGCCATCCAGCATCGAGTACTCGCTATGGACGTGCAGGTGGACGAACGAACTGGCGCGCTCTGACAAGAAATACTCCGAAGACCGAGGTGAAAAGCTTCCTCCAGCCTAAGGCTGGGGTCAGTCTTTTCGGAGCACATCCAGCGCGTGCTGGAGGTCATCCGGGTAGTTGGTCCTGTAGACGACGCTTTCGCCGGTGGCAGGGTGCCGGAAGCTCAGCTGGAGCGCGTGCAGCCACTGCCGCGACAGCCCGAGTTTCGCCGAGATCGACGGATCGGCACCGTACATCGCGTCGCCGACGCACGGGTGGCGCTGGGCGGCCATATGCACGCGGATCTGATGCGTGCGCCCGGTCTCGAGGTTCACCTCGAGCAGCGACGCGCTCGGAAACGCCTCCAGCGTCTCGTAATGGGTGACCGAATCCTTGCCTCCGGAGACGATCGCGAACTTCCAACTCGATCCGGGGTGTCGCCCGATCGGCGCGTCGATCGTCCCGGCGAGCGGGTCCGGGTGGCCCTGCACGACGGCATGGTAGATCTTGTCGACCTCGCGGTCGTGGAAGGCACGCTTGAGCTCGGAATAGGCCCGCTCGGACTTCGCGACGACCATGAGGCCGCTCGTGCCGGCATCCAGCCGGTGCACGATTCCCGCGCGCTCGGAGGCGCCGGACGTGGCGATGCGGTAGCCGGCACCGGCCAGAGCGCCGAGGACCGTCGGACCGGTCCAGCCGACCGAGGGGTGCGCCGCGACACCCACGGGCTTGTCGATGACGACGATGTCGTCATCGTCGTGCACAACGGTGAGATCGGGCACGTGCACCGGCACGATCACCGGGGCCTCCCTGGACTGCCAGTTGACCTCAAGCCAGGTCCCGGCGTGCAGCCGGTCGGACTTGCCGAGCGCTACTCCGTCTGCGCTCACTCCCCCGGCCTCGGCGACCTCCGCCGCGAAGGTGCGCGAGAAGCCCAAGAGCTTGGCGAGGCCAGCATCGACCCGCTCGCCCGCGAGCCCATCGGGGACGGGCATACTGCGTGTTTCCATGTCTGCTAGCGCTCCGTGGCGTCGGGGGTGGAATCGGCCGGGGCGGAGTCTGCGGAACCGGAAGCGGGAGGACCAGACTTGGCCGCGGCGGGCTTCTGCTCGCGTTGGCCGTCCAGCCCCACCCCCCTGATGGTGAGGATGATGAACAGCCCCATACTCGCGACGATGAACGAATCGGCGATATTGAACACGGCCGGGAATCCGGCGACGCGGATGAAGTCGACCACATGGCCGAGGCCGAAGCTCGGTTCGCGCAGCAGTCGGTCGGCGAGGTTCCCGAGCGTACCGCCGAGCAGCATCCCGAACATGATTGCCCAGGTGAGGGAGCGGATCCGGCGGGCGAAGAAGATGATGAGGACCGTCACGAGCGAAGCCGCGATCGAGAAGATCCAGGTGGCACCGCTCGCCAACGAGAACGCAGCACCCGGATTCTTCACGAACACGAAGTAGAGCACATTGCCGAGCACCGGAACCGGTTCGCCGAGCGTCAGGTTCTCGACGACGAAGTACTTCGTTATCTGGTCACAGGCGAAGACGGCGAGGGCCACCGTGACAAGCGCGAAGATCGCCCGACCGCTGACCCCTGCCGTACGCGCCGCCGCGGTCGGATCAGTTGCCACCGACACCCTGGCTTATGGACGCGTTTTCCGACTTGCTCGCCGAGCCGGCGGAGTCAAGTTCACGGAGCTGGCCCTCGATATAGCCCTTGAGCTTCTGGCGGTACTCCCGTTCGAAGGTGCGGAGCTCATCGATGCGCTGCTCGAGAACGGTGCGCTCCTGGTCGAGCTTGGCGAGCTGCACGCGCTGAGTTGCCTCTGCCTCGCTGACGAGGCGTGCCGCGGTGGTCTCTGCCTCCGTGACGACGCGCTCTGCGCTGGTCTCGGCCTCACCGACGACCTTGGCCGCGGTGGCCTCAGCTTCGCTGACGACGCGCTCAGCGGTGGCGTTGCCATCGGCGACGAGTGATTCGCGCTTCTGGACGCCTTCGCGGACATGCTCCTCATGCAGGCGGCGGGCCAGCTGCAGAAGATTGGTCGTGCTGTCGGTCTCGTACTCGACGCTCGGCGCAGCGTACGCGACCGGGGCGGCAACGACGGCGGGTGCCGCGACTGCCGGCTCGGGTGCGGGTTCGGGTGCCACCGCGGCAACGGGCTCGGCGACCGGAGCAGGCTCGTCTCCGCCTCGCTGCATCTCGCCGATGCGGGATTCGCTGCCGACGAGACGCTGGCGCAGCTCCTCGTTCTCCTGAGTCAGGCGACGCAGCTCGACGACGACCTCGTCGAGGAAGTCATCGACCTCGTCTTGGTCGTAGCCCTCGCGAAACTTGGTCGGCTGGAAACGCTTATTGACAACGTCTTCGGGAGTCAGAGCCATGGGTCACCTCAAAATAATCTGGAATATGCACGTTCCGTGCATGAATGTGCGTGCTGCTAAAGCTAGCAAACGAATGCGCGCGAGTCGGAGGACACCTCCGGAACACACGGTCAAGAGTACAGCGTCGCCACTGGCTTACCCAGCTGACGATGCCAACGATGTGGCGAAAGACATCAAGATCAGGACCGCGATCAAGACGATGCTCCAAGCGAAGTCGAGGGCGATTCCGCCGAGGCGGATCGGTGGGATAAATCGGCGAACTGCCCTGATTGGCGGATCCGTGATAGTGAACACGAGTTCAGCTACGACGACGAGAAACCCCTTCGGCCGCCAGCCCCGAGCGAAGTTGCGTGCGAGGTCGAGAATGAATCGCGCCCACATTGCGATGAGGTACAGGAAAAGGACGTAGTACGCGATGGTCGCGATGACAGAAACGATCACAGCTCCGACGCTAGCTCATTCGGCTGGGTATCAGTTCTGGGCATAGAACGATGCATCAACTTCTGGCTCGGCATCGGCCTGGTCGCCGCTGACGACGATGTGGGCCGGCGACAGCAAGAAGACCTGCTTCGTGACGCGCTCGATTTTGCCGTAAAGCCCCTGCGAGAGGCCACTGGCAAAGTCGATGAGGCGCCTGGCCTCCGGCTCGCTCATCTGGGAGAGGTTGATGATGACGGGGATCCCGTCACGGAAGCTCTCGGCGATGACCTGCGCGTCGCGATACTGACGAGGGTGGACTGTGAGGATCTCATTCATTTCGACCGGTGCCGCATTCTTTGTCGTGGTGGGACGCCGCAAGGGGGTGACGGGGGCGCGTCCGGCGGTATTCGTGGTGTGACCTTGGGGGGTCGCCGCTGCGGCCGGCGCGGCGGGCTGCGCAGGAGTCGGTTCTTGGTCCTCGAACTCCTCGTCCGCGAGCCCCAGATAAACCATGGTCTTGCGCAGCGGGTTAGCCATTTCGTGCCTCCTGTAAGGATCGTACTGAAATTAAGATTAACCGCGGGTCGGGCGGTTTCCGGTGATTGTCGACCCAATTCGGAGGTGTGTCGCGCCCTCGAGGATGGCCTCGCGGTAGTCCCCCGACATTCCGGCCGAGATGAATTCGGCCGCCGGATCGATCGCGCGAACCCGGTCCGACGCCGCCCTGAGCCGCGCGAACGCAGCCCGCGGCTCCTCGCCGAGCGGGGCGACGGCCATGACTCCGAGGAGGCGAATACCGTTCGTCGCGACGACGCGTGCGACCAACTGCTCAAGGGCGTCGTCCGGCACTCCTCCACGAGCAGCATCCGTCGTGAGGTTCAACTGCACGAAGGCATCAATCGTGCGCTCGTCTGACCTGAGTGCGTCCACGACCGAGTCTCGGTCGAGCGAATGAATGACGCGCACATAGGCGGCCGCCTGCCGGGCTTTCTTGCTCTGCAACTGCCCGACGAAATGCCAGGTCAGATCGAGGTCAGAGAGCTCTGCGGCCTTCCCCTGCGCGTCCTGATGGCGGTTTTCACCGAAGTCGCGCACCCCGAGCGCGTAAAGCTCACGCACCAGTGAGACGGGGTGCAGCTTCGTGATGACCACGGTTGTGATCCCCGCAGGGTCGCGCCCGGCCTGGGCTGCCGCCTCGGCGACCCCGGCCCGGACGGTCTCGAGCCGGTCCGCAACGCTCTCCGTCACCGGTTACCGCAGGAAATCGGGAACATCGAGGTCGTCGTCCTCGTCCTTGTCGAAGACCGGGTCGGGGGCGGCCGGAAGCTTGGGCTCGCTCCACTGCTGCTCGGCTGTCTTGGTGAGGGTCGTGCCGCCGAATCGCGGCGATCCGTCGCCGACAGCGGCGGATGCCGTGGCGGGCGCCGAGACAGGGATCGGCAGGGAGACTTCGTGGTGGTTGAGTCCCCGACGGTCGACTTTCTTGACCTCGGGCTCGCCACCGTCGAAGCCGGCGGCGATCACTGTCACCCGCACCTCGTCGCCGAGCGTGTCGTCGATGACAGCACCGAAGATGATGTTGGCCTCCGGGTGCACGGCCTCCTGCACGAGTCGCGCTGCATCGTTGATCTCGAAGATTCCGAGGTTCGATCCGCCCTGAATCGACAGCAGCACACCGTGGGCACCATCAATCGACGCCTCGAGCAGTGGGGAGGCAACGGCGAGCTCGGCCGCCTTGATGGCGCGGTCGGCGCCGCGAGCGGAGCCGATGCCCATGAGCGCGGAACCGGCGCCCTGCATGACCGACTTCACGTCGGCGAAGTCGAGGTTGATGAGACCTGGAGTCGTGATGAGGTCGGTGATTCCCTGAACTCCGGCGAGCAGCACCTGGTCGGCGGTCGCAAACGCTTCGAGGAAGCTGATGCCGCGGTCGCTGATCTCGAGGAGCCTGTCGTTCGGCACGACGATGAGCGTGTCGACCTCGCTCTTGAGCGCCATCACACCGACTTCGGCTTGCGCCGCGCGGCGCTTGCCCTCGAAGCCGAACGGGCGGGTCACGACACCGATCGTCAACGCGCCGATGGACTTCGCGATGCGCGCGACGACGGGCGCGCCGCCGGTTCCGGTCCCTCCGCCCTCACCCGCGGTAACGAAGACCATGTCGGCGCCAGCGAGGGCCTCTTCGATCTCTTCGGCGTGGTCCTCCGCTGCGCGGCGTCCCACCTCCGGGTCGGCGCCAGCGCCGAGCCCGCGGGTCAGTTCGCGGCCGACATCGAGCTTGACGTCGGCATCGCTCATCAGCAACGCTTGCGCGTCGGTATTGATGGCGATGAACTCGACGCCGCGAAGGCCGAGTTCGATCATCCGGTTGACGGCGTTCACGCCGCCGCCGCCGATTCCGACAACCTTGATTACGGCCAGGTAGTTTTGGTTTGAGCTCACGTCAGGCCTCCGCTGAGTACTTTCAACCTCTAGTAGAGGCTTAAAGTTATACTTGGTATAGCTATTTCTTATTCCGAGGTTAAGTGGCAACCCGCTGCTCCTCTCGCGAAAGTCCCGCGTGTCGCAAACTCGCCGAAAAATTTGTAAGCCCGGCACCGGACTCACAGCTGCCGACATGGCAAGAACGGTCAACGGTAAGTGAGCTGGCCCGGCGCGGAGACGTTGTACTCGAGAACGTTCGGGTAGTTCTGCGCGAGCGCAGCCGCAAGAATGCGGGCCTTGATCGCAGAATCGTCCGCACTCCCCCAGATGATCTCTGCTCCGCCGCCGGCAAGCGTCAGCCGCACGTCGTCGCGCGTGCTGGCAACGATCGTGTCGAGCTGGACGAGCACGGGCTCCGGCAGGGCGACCAACACCTCGACCGCCGCGTCGAACGCCGCACTGTCAGAGCTCTCACCGCCGATGTCGATGAGCGGAACGCCGGGTATGCGGGACTGGGACCTCTCGATGACGACACCAGCCGGGTCGACAAGGTCGAACCCGGATTCGGTGGCGAGCGACCCGACCGGCTCACGCTCCACGATGTGGATGATGAGCGTGTGCGGCGGCACCGTCTCGGTCACGTAGCTGCGGACAAGCGGAAAGTCGCCGAGCTCCTCGGTTATCCGGTCGAAATCGATCAGGGCAAGGGGGGTCTCGAGTTGGCCGTCGACTGCCGCATGGAGGTCGTCCGGATTCAGCCGCGACGTGCCCTCGACCTGGATCGTCGTGAGTGCGAGCAGCGGTGAGTAGACGGCGACAGCGACGAGAGTCGCCATCGTCACTACGATGCCCAGCGTGACAGCCCAGGTCACTCGGCGACGACGACTTCGGCGGGTGAATCGCCGCACCTCGCTCTTCTCGAACCGGCGCCGTTGTCGCGCCGTGCGCCTGACCGCGCGCTGAGAGGCGCGGTCCGCTGCAGCGGCCGGGGCGGCGGCCGTGTCACCCGGGGCCGTTCCAGGGTCGCTCGTGGGCGGTGTCCGGGAGCTCGGTGGGGTGGGTCGCGCCTTCGCCTGGCCCGCGTGGGTCGCCGGACCTGCGTGGGCCTTCGGGCTCTCGCGGGTGACCTCTGGCGAGGGTGCTTTCGTCCGGCGCCGGGGCTGGGTCTCTGCGGGTGGGGTGACGACCGGGGGCCGGTCGAACCCCTCAGGACGCTTCATGCAACCGCGAGCGAGTCGTCGCCTCAAGCGCCGCGAGCAGCTGCGGAATGATGAGGTAGATATCTCCGCCACCCATGGGGATCAGGAAGTCGCCGGGCCTCGCGACCTGCACGGCGCGCTCGATGGCGCTCTCCCAGTTCTCGACATACTCACCACCGCCCTGCACACGCAGACGCTCAGTGATGAGCGCCCCGGTCACGCCAGGTTCGGGATCCTGCCGCGCGCCGTACACCGGAACGACGATGGTGTGGTCGGAGAGCTCATCGAAGACGTCGGCGAAGTCCTGCGCAAGCATCCGCGTCCGGCTGTAAAGGTGCGGCTGGAAGATCGGGATCAGGCGCCCGTCGCCGACGACGCCGCGCGCCGCGGAGAGCGCAGCGCGGATCTCGGTCGGGTGGTGGGCGAAGTCGTCGTAGACGCGCACACCTCCCACGTCGCCGCGCAGCTCGAAGCGGCGCTCGGTGCCGCCGAAGGTCGCAATCGCGTCGAGGCTCGCGCGAGGGTCGAAGCCAAGCCCGGTGAGCACGGCGAACGCGCCGGCCGCGTTGAGCGCATTGTGCAGCCCCGGCACGAGGAGCGTCACCGGGTATTCCTCGCCGAGATAGCGGATGCCGAACGACACGGTCTGCTTGGTGTCGAGCGAGTGCACCCGCACGTCGGCCGATGCGGCCTGGCCAAAGGTGACGACGCGCGAGCTTATTCTCGGGGTGATGTTGACCGCCCCAGGGTCGTCGCTCGAGATGGCGACAAACTCCTGAGCCCGCCCGGCAAACGCGACAAAGGCGTCTTCGAAAGCCTCGAGCGACCCGAAGTGATCGAGGTGGTCGGGGTCGACGTTGGTGATAAGCGACACAGCGGTGTCGTAGAGCAGGAAGGAGCCATCGGACTCGTCCGCCTCGACGACGAAGAGATCGTCGGCGCCCGCGGCCGCACTGACGCCAAGCGAGCGGATGACACCGCCGTTGACGAAGCTCGGGCTCTGGCCCAGAGCGAGCATCGCCTCAATGATCATGCCGGTCGAGGTGGTCTTGCCGTGGGCGCCAGCGACGGCGACGAGTCGGCGGCCGCACGTGAGCCAGGCCAGCGCGACGGCACGGTGCACCACGGGAAGGCCGCGATCGCCCGCGGCGACATATTCGGGATTGTCCTCATTGATCGCTCCCGAGACGACGAGGGCGTCCGCCGCGCCAAGGTGGGCGGCATCGTGGCCGATCCCGATCTCGACACCGCGCGCCCGGAGAGACTCGACCGCGTCCGTCGCCCGGATGTCGGAACCGCTCACCGTGAAGCCGGCCGCGACGAAGAGGTGAGCTATGCCGCTCATCCCGGCTCCGCCGATGCCGACGAAGTGCACATGGTGGGGGTTGTCGGGCAGGGACTGGGAGAAATCGGACTTGATCACGACCGCTACGCTACCCGCCCCGGAGTGGCCTCATCGATGAGCGCCACGACGCGGTTGGTGCCGTCCCTGACACCGATCGTGGAGGCGCGCGCGGCCATCGCGGCAAGGTCGGCGCGGTTCACGAGGAGCGGCACGAGGGCATCCGCGATCCACTCCGGCGTGAACTGCGCGTTGTCGACCATGAGGGCGGCGTGCGCAGTGACGGCCTCGCCGGCATTGAGGCGCTGCTCGCCATTCCCGATCGCGAGCGGAACGTACACGGCGGGAATCGCGAGCGCCGAGAGTTCGCTCACCGTCGACGACCCTGCCCGCGCAAGCACGAGGTCGGCGATGGCGAGGGCGAGGTCCATCCGGTCGCAATACCCCATCACGCGGTAGCCGGCCAGCAGCGGGTAGTCGATCTCCGATCGCTGCCCGGTGATGTGCAGTACCTGCCAGGCGGCGCCGATAACGAAGGGGACCGCCTCGGCGACGGTCTCGTTGATGCGCCGGGCGCCCAGCGAGCCTCCAGTGACAACGAGCGTGAGTTTGCCGGGCGTCAGCCCGAATGCCGCGTAGGCCTCCTGCCGCACGGAGTGGCGCTCGAGGCGCTCGATCTCCGGCCGCAGCGGCATCCCGACAAATCGGGCACGGCGCAGCCGGGTGCCGCGGAAGGCAACCCCGACATGCGGGGAGAGCGCAGCGCCGAGCCGGTTCGCGAGTCCGGGCCGCGCGTTGGCCTCGTGCACGACGATCGCCACCTTCTCGCGGCGTGCAGCGAGGTAGGCCGGTGCTGACACGTAGCCGCCAAATCCGACGACGACGTCGACGTTGTGCTCGACGATCAGTTCGCGGATGCGACCGACGACCCCGGCGAACCGACGCGGGAACCGCAGAAGGGCCCCGCCTGGACGGCGGGGAAACGGCAGGCGGGGAACAACGAGCAACCGGAACCCTCGCTCCGGCACGAGCTTCGCCTCAAGCCCCTCTGCCGTGCCCAGTACGAGGATGATCGCCTCGGGGTCGCGCTCCCTGAGCCGATCGGCGACCGCGAGAAGGGGATTAACGTGGCCGGCCGTTCCCCCGCCGCAGAGCAGGTAAGTAGTCACCGTTTTGACCCCGTGCGGGGAGACGGGTTCGCTGTTCGCGCGAACGAGAGCACGATCCCGATGCCGAACAGAGTCGTGACAAGTGCGGAGCCTCCCGCGGAGATAAGAGGGAGAGGGACGCCGAGCACCGGCAGAACGCCGAGCACCACGGCGATGTTCACGAACGCCTGGCCGATGATCCAAACCATGACCGCGCTGACGACGATGCGGGCGAACGGGTCGTCACTCGCGCGGATGATCCCCACGAAGGTCACGCCCATCACGATGAAGAGCGCCAGCACCGTGACGGCGCCGAGCAGGCCGAGCTCCTCGCCGATGATCGCGAAGATGAAGTCGTTGTCGGCCTCCGGCAACCACGACCACTTCGCCTTGGAGTTGCCGAGGCCGACGCCGAAGAACCCGCCAGCGGCGAGGGCCCACCAACCGTGGACGGTCTGCCAGCAGAACGCCGCGTAGTCGCTCGTCGACGCGCAACCGTCGAGCCAAACATCGATGCGGTCACTGCGAGAGTTGCTCGAGAATGCGACGAGCGGCCCGACGGCGGCCATGAGCACGATCGGGATCGCGAGAAACCGAAGCCGCACTCCACCGAAGAACAACGAGCCGAGAACGATCGAGATGAGAATCATTGCTGTGCCGAGGTCTCCCCCGAACAGAACAAGCCCCACCGACGCGCCCGCCACCGGCGCGATCGGGATCGCCACTTCGCGCAGGCGGTGGAGCCGGTCCGCCTTCGTAGACAGCACGTAGGCAAGCCAGATCGCGAGGGCCACCTTGGTGATCTCGGAAGGCTGAAGCGAGAACGCACCGAGACGTAGCCAGTTCGTGTTTCCGCCGACCGAGACCCCCAGCGGTGTGGCGACAACGAGAAGCTGCAGGCCGAGGCCGATGGCCACGGCGACGCCCGCCCATTTCTTCCAGAACGACGATGGCATCCGCGACGCCACCAGCATGACCGGAACCCCCACGGCCGCGAACGCGCCCTGCCGGAGGAACCCGGTGAAGAAGTCATTCGACTCGGTGAACGACGTTACCGCTGACGATGAGAGCACCATAACGAGGCCGAACACCACAAGGAAGAGGGTCGTACCCAGCAGCAGGAAGAAGTTGCCCGTCTCTGCGGCGAAGAGCTTCTTCACCGCAACGATCGCCGCGGCCCCCGACACTCCGGTCGGGGTGGGCAGCGACTCGGCCGGCGCCGCGTTGTTACGGGGCTGTCGCGGGCGACGGGGAATGCTCGTCGTCATCCGGCCGGCCTCCCAACATCTCATGAACTGCGGCGGCGAATTGCCGGCCACGATCGGCGTAATCGGTGAACTGGTCCATGGATGCTGCGGCTGGTGCCAGGACTACGGCATCCCCCGGCCGCGCAGCCAAGTTCGACAACCTCACAGCCGTCGACATCACCTCTTTAGTGTCAGCCGTCTCGACCTCGAACACGGGGAGTTCTGGCGCGTGTCGCGCGAATGCCGCGAGCACCTCGGCACGGTCGGCTCCGATCACCACTGCCGCGCGCAACCTGTCGGCGTTCCGCGCCACGACGTCGCCGATGTCGACGCCCTTCAGCAGGCCTCCAACGACCCAGACAACCGACTCGAATGCCCCGACCGCGGCATCAGCGGCGTGCGGATTTGTGGCCTTGGAGTCGTTGATCCAGCGCACCTCGGCATGGGTCGCGACCAGTTCGGTGCGGTGCTTGTCGAGCTGGAAGCCGAGGATCGCCTGCCGGATGGCCGACGCAGGGATTGAGTAAGACCGGGCGAGTGCGCTCGCGGCAAGCACGTTCGCGACCATGTGGGGCGCACCGAGTCCGGCGGACACGAGCTGGCTGAGCGTGGCCAGTTCGAGGGCGTTGGTGTGCCGGTCGTCGATGAAGGCGCGGTCGCACAGGATGTCTTCGACGATACCGACGTCGCTCGGGCCCGGCAGGCCCAGCCCGAAGCCGATGGCACGGCATCCCTCGACAACGTCCGCATGCTCGACCATCGTGCGCGTGGCGTCGTCCTGGCGGTTGTAAATACACGCCACACGGGTGTTCTCATACACCTTCGCTTTTGCCGCGGAATAGGCGTCGGCCGACCCGTGCCAGTCGAGGTGGTCGGCCGCGACGTTGAGGCAGACGCTCGAGTGGGCAGAGACGGAGTGTGTGTAGTGCAGCTGGAAGCTTGACAGCTCGACGACAAGCGCGTCGAAACCGCCGGGATCGCGGATCGCGTCGAGCACGGGGACTCCGACGTTGCCGCACGCGACGACCCGCTTGCCGCCCGCGATCATCATCGCAGTCGTCAGCTGCACCGTGGTGGTCTTGCCGTTGGTGCCGGTGATGGTGAACCACTCCGCAGACCGGTCAAGTTTGTCTCGCAGCCGCCAGGCGAGTTCAACATCTCCCCAGACCGGCGTGGCCGCAAGCGCCGCGTCGGCGACGATCGGATGTGAGGGGGCAAAGCCCGGCGAGACCACGACGAGCTCGGGGGCGTAGTCGGCCACGAGGCTCGCGCCGACTTCTGCCAGGTCGGCGACGACGAGTCGCGCGCCGATGACGCCCAGCAGGTCGGCGCGCTCCTCGTCGACCCGGTCGGCGAACACGACGACCTTGGCACCGAGCTCGGCGAGCGTGTCGGCCACCGAGAACCCGGTGACACCGAGACCGAGCACGGCGACGCGCAGCCCCGCCCAGTCGTCGTGCCAACTCCGGAGCGCTGCGACCTCGGAAGCCGACCTCACCGATACAGCCATTCGGCGTAGAAGAGCCCGACCCCGGTCGCGACGAACAGGCCCGAGATGATCCAGAACCGCACGACGATGGTCACCTCGGCCCAGCCCTTCATCTCGAAGTGATGATGGAGCGGGCTCGCCTGCCAGATCCGCTTGCCCTTGGTGAGCTTGAAGTAGATGCGCTGCACGATCACCTGGCCGGTGGTCACGAGGAACAGCCCACCGATGAAGAGAAGCAGGAGCTCGGTGCGGGAGAGGATCGCGAGTGCCGCGAGGGCGCCACCGATAGCGAAGGACCCCGTGTCGCCCATCATGATCTGCGCTGGCGAGGTGTTCCACCAGAGGAACCCGATGAGTGAGCCGACGATCGCGGCGGCGATCGTCGCGAGGTCGAGCGGGTACGACACCTCGTAGCACTTGTAGAAGTTGGGAGACTCGACGGCGAGGAACGCCAGCTCGACGCAGGACTGCTGGAACTGCCAGAATCCGATGATGACGTAGGAGCCGAGCGCGAGCACTGCCGAGCCGGCGGCGAGGCCGTCGAGACCATCGGTCAGGTTCACGGCGTTCGAGACGCTCGTCGTGATGAGCACGATCCAGGCGACGAAGAGCGTGACGCCGACGCCGGTGCCGAAGATGACGACGAAGTCGATCGGGAGGTCGCGAACGAACGAGACGGACGTCGAGGCCGGCGTTACTCCGTGCGGGTCGACGTAGTTGAGCGCGATGATCGCGAAGACGATGCCGACAATGACGGTGCCGAGGATCTTGAACGGTCCACTCAGCCCCGTGCTGTTGCGGCGACGGACCTTGAGGAAGTCGTCGATGAACCCGATGAACCCGAGTCCCACCATCATCAGGATCACGAGGAGCCCGGCCCCGGATGGCAGTTGCCGGCCGGCGAGCTGACCTACGAGGTAGCCGACGATGGAGGCCGTGATGAACACGATCCCGCCCATCGAGGGGGTTCCGCGCTTGAGCACGTGCGCGACGGGGGTGTCAGCGCGCACGAACTGCCCGAGGTTCAGCCTTCGGAAGGCTCTGGCGAACAACGGGGTGAGCAGCAGGGTGAAGATCATCGCGACGCCGGCGGCGGTGAGGAGTGCGATCACGCTATGACACCGCCGAGGCGGTCACCGAGAAAACGAAGGCCGGCGGATTTGGAACTCTTCACCAGCACCACGTCGCCGTCGCGCAACTCGTCCCGGAGCAGCCCGAAGGCCTCCTCCGCGGTACCGACGAGCACCGACTCGCCATCCCACGAACCCTCGAGGCCGGCGGCGTTGTGGATGTGCCGTGCGCCGTGGCCGACGACAATGAGCTGGGCGATGTTCAGACGCACGACGAGGCGGCCGATCCTGTCGTGCTCCTCGTTGGCATAGTCGCCGAGTTCGGCCATCTCGCCGAGTACGGCGATCGACCGGCGCCCGCGGCGGCTGATCTGCGCAAGAGTCTTGAGGGCCGCGGCGGTGGAGTCCGGGCTCGCGTTGTAGGCGTCGTTGATGACGGTGATGCCCGGCGCGGGCTCGAGCACCTCCATCCGCCAGCGCTCGGCGCGGGCGACGGCCTCGATGGCGGCGATCGCCGCAGCCAGGTCGAGTCCGAGTTCGCGGGCGACCGAGAGGGCAGCGATGGCGTTCATGACGTGGTGCTCGCCGAGGATGCGCATGCGCACCGGCCAAGCCGAGCCGTCGGCAAGCAGGGTGAAGGTCGTGCCGGTCGCAGTCGCCTCGATGTCGTCGGCACGCACATCCGCCGATTCATCGAGCCCGAACCAGGCGACGCGCGCGTCAGTCTGCCCGGCCATGGCCGCGACCCGGGCGTCGTCGGCGTTGAGTACGGCGATGGCGGAGGCCGGCAGGGCGGTGACGATCTCGGCCTTGGCCCTCTGGGTGGCCTCGATGCCGCCGAACTCCCCCGCATGCGCAAGGCCGACCTTGAGAACGACCGCGATGTCGGGCACGGCGATGTCGACAAGCCGCTTGATATGGCCCATGCCCGACGCGCCCATCTCGACGAGGAGATAGCGGGTCTCCTCGTCGATGCCGAGCATCGACAGGGGGGCGCCGACGTGATTGTTGAACGAGCCCTCCGGGGCGACCGTCGGGCCGACGGCACCAAGGATTGCGCGCAGCAGGTTCTTCGTCGTCGTCTTGCCGTTGGAACCGGTGATTCCGATGACGGTGAGCTCGCCGCGCTCGCGCACCCGTGCCACGACCTCGCTCGCGAGGGCTGCGAGCGCGCGCACCCCGTCCGCCACCACGATCTGGTCGACGGGCAGCTCGAGCCGCCGCTCGACGATGAGAAGCGCTGCCCCGTTGTCGACGGCGGTGCCGGCGAACAGGTGCCCGTCGGTGGCCTCGCCACGCATGGCGAAGAACACCGATCCGGAGCTCGCAAGCCGCGAGTCGGTCGTCACGGTGCCGTCCACGACGGTGTCGGGCGTGGAGTCGGCAGTCAGCACGAGTTCACCGGCGCATGCTGCGGCGATGTCGGCGAGGCGCAGGGCGAGCATCTACTGCCAGCCCGACTCGCGAAGCGCCTCGCGCGCCTCGGCGCGCGCGGAGTAGGGCGTTCGCTCGCCGCGGATGTCGCGGTAGTCCTGATGGCCGGGCCCAGCCCACAGGATCGAGTCGCCCTGCTGGGCGATCGACACGGCGTGGCGAATCGCCTTCTCGGGCGGGCTCACCTCGATGAGCTCTGCCTGGTGGTCGGCCAGGCCGGCACCCTCAATGAGGGTCGCGCGGATCGAGGCAGGGTCCTCGAATCGGGGGTGGTGGTCGGTGACGACGAGGATGTCGGACCCCTCGGAGGCCACTCGTCCCATCTCGTGGCGCTTCGTGGCGTCGCGGTCGCCGTCTGCGCCGAAGACCATGATGACGCGGCCGGGGGTGAACTTGCGCACCGCAGCGAGAGTGTTGAGAAAGGCATCCGGGCTGTGGCCGAAGTCGACGTAGACGGAAGGGCCGACATCGCCGGACACCCGCTCGGTGCGGCCGGGCAGGTACGCAATGATTCCCTCGTCGCCGAGAGCGTGGCCGATCGCCTCGAGTTCAAAGCCGGCCTCGACCAGCATGACGATCGCGAGCCCCGCGTTGGCGGCCATGTGCCAGCCGATGAGCGGAACCCGGGTCGTGAGGGTTCTCCCCTCCGGACCGGTGAGGGTGAATTCGGTGTACGCGGCGGTCTCGCCAAGGATCTCGAGGTTCCACTCCCCCAGGACTCCGGGCGTCGCGGACACCGACGTCACGGGAATCCGCGAAAGGCCGACGACACGCTCGCCGTAGGGAGAGTCGAGCGACACGACGCCGCGCTTGCCTCGCTCGGGTTCGAAGAACGACGCCTTCGCCTCGAGATATTCTTCCATGTCGGCATAGTCGTCGAGATGGTCGTGGCTCAGGTTGGTGAACGCGACGACGTCGAAGACGATGCCGTCGACCCGGTTGCGGCTCAGTGCCTGGGCGCTCACCTCCAGCACGACGGCGCGCACCTCGCTCTCCTTCATCCGGGCGAGGAGGGCGTGCATCTCGCTCGCCTCAGGGGTCGTCAGCCGGCTGACGACCGTGAGGTCGCCGATGTGCCGTTCGGCTGTCGAGCTCAGGCCCGTGACGAGGCCCAGCTGGCGCAGGATTCCCTCGAGAATATAGGCCGTCGAGGTCTTGCCATTCGTGCCGGTGATTCCGAGCAGGAGCGGCGGGTGGTCGCTGGTGCGGTAGACCCACGCCGACACGTCGCCGAGGGCTGCGCGCGGCGAGTCGACGAGGACGGTGGGAAGGCCGACCTCGCGGGCGAGCTCCGCCCCCGCCGCGTCGGTGAGCAGCGCGACGGCGCCCGCCGCCTTGGCCTCCGCCGCGTAGGCGGCCCCATGACTGTTCGCTCCGGGCACGCCGACGTAGAGGTCGCCCGGCTGCACCTCGCCGGAGCGCAGGGTCACGCCGGTCACGTACACGCCGTCAAGCGAGCCTTGGGTGTCGAGCCCGAAATCAGCCACGAGACCGCTGAGCGATCGGGCCGATGGATGTTCGGGCCTGAGCACCGGGGGATTCCTGGTGTTCACGGCGTCCTCTTTTCTTACCAGGTCGTCGGCAGGTCGGGTGAGGGTGTCGACGACGGGGCGACGCGGTACGTCTTGAGTACCTGCGTCATGATCTTTTTGAAGGTCGGCGCTGCGGCGGCCGACGTCATTATCGTACTTGGCTTCACGAAGGTGACGATCACGGAGTATTGCGGATCCTCCGCTGGCGCGAGGCCGGCGACCGACACGATGCGGTCGTCCGTGTACCGCCCGTCCGAGGCGATCTCGGCCGTTCCGCTCTTCGCGGCGACCCGGTAGCCGGGTATTTGGAGCTCGCTCGCGAGCCCGCCTCCCGTCACGACCGTCTCCATCATCTCGACGACCGTATCGGCCGCGGCCTCGGACACGACCTGGCGGCCCTGGTTCGGGGCGGCATCCGTGATCGACCCGTCCGCGTGAGTGCACCCGGTGACCAGGGTCAGCGGGAGTCGAACCCCGCCGTTACCGAGGGTCTGGTAGATGCTCGCCATCTGCGCCCCTGTGACCGAGACGCCCTGGCCGAACGACACGTTGTACTTCGTCTGGTCGTCCCACGAGCTCGACAACAGCCCAGCCGACTCCCCCTGGAAGCCGACTTCGGTGCTCTCTCCGACCCCGAACGCTCGGAAGTAGTCGTAGCGCATTTTGCTCGGCAGGCGCACGGCGAGCTGCGAGATTCCGACGTTGGACGACTGCTGGATGACCCCGGCGAGGGTCAGCTGAAGCTCGGGGTGGAACACGGCGTCGCGGATGGCGCTTCCCTCCGGGGACACCCACCGGTAGGGCACCGTGACCTCGGTGCTCGCGTCGGCCACCCCCTGGTCGAGCAGCATTGCCGCGGTCATCGGCTTAAAGGTCGACCCCGGCTCGTAAGGGGTGCTGAACGCGAGCGAGCCCATGTTGTTGGGTGAGCTACCCGCGACGTTATTGGGGTCGACGGAGGGATAGTCGGCGAGGGCGAGCAGGCGTCCTGTCTTGACCTCGGTGACCGACGCCGTTGCGGATTCCGCGCCGAGCGCGAGCGCCTGCTCTGCGATCATCTGCTGCACCGTCCACTGCAGGTCGTGGTCGATCGTGGTGGTGATCGTGCCGCCGTCGATCGGCTCCTGCTCGGTGACGGTGCTGCCGGGGAGCCGGATGCCGTCGGCGCCGCGCTCGTAGGTCGAGGACCCGTTCGTGCTCGCGAGGCACTCGTTCTCGGTGAACTCGAAGCCGTTCTGCGGTCCCTCGGTTCCGACGAACCCGACGAGGTTTCCGGCTACGGACCCGTCGGGGTAGATGCGGGCGGGGCGCTGTTCGAAATAGATGGCAGGGATGCCCAGATCGCGCACGGCTCGCATCTGCTCGGTGCTCACCTTCTGGGCGACGTATTCGAAGTCCGACTCCGGGTCGTCGGTGAACACTTCGAGCACCTCGTCCTGGCTCTGCCCGGTGATTTCTGCGATCTCCGCCGCCGCCTGCTCAGTGCTGACCGTCACCTTGTCTTCGCCGCTGCCGCGCGTGAAGGTCTCCGGGATCGTCTTCGGCGAAACTGTGATGTCGAACCGCATGACGCTGCCGGCGAGCACCGCGCCGTCGCGGTCGACGATGTCGCCCCGAGCCGCATAGGTGGTGACGGCGATTGCGCGCTTGTTGAGCGACTGCGCGTTGAGCTCCTCGGCGCGGACGAGCTGAATATCGACGAGTCGCACGACGAAGACGCCGAACACGGCGATCATCGCGATCAGCGCCAGCGCAAGTCGGCGCCGGGTCATCCGGGGTGTGTTCACGATGCGTGTCCCCCCGTGAGGTGTTCTGGCAAAGCCAACCGTTGGTCGATCAGTGGGTGTTGGGCGATGGGATCACCGCGGTCTGCTTCGAAGGTACCGAGACGGGGGCGTCGGGCGCGGCAGGCGCGCCAGCAACGCTCGCGTCGGCCGGAATGAGGTCGGGCGAAACGGGGGCGGCCTGAACGGCATCCCCCGACAGCGGGACCCCGGCGAGCAGGCGATTGGGGATCAGGGGGCTGCCATCCGGTGCCGTAAGCAGGGCCGAGGATGCGTCTGCTGCGGCCGGGGCGCCGAGCACAACGGAGTCGGCGAGGCGGAGGTAGGCGGTGCTCTCGCTCGCGACCATGCCCATTTCCTGGGCCTCAGCGGCGAGGTGCTGGGGCGCGCCGAGAACCTGGAGGGTCTCGACGAGTACCTGCTGGTCGCGCGCGAGTTCGCTGTGCTCGCGCTGCAGCGAGGAGATCTCGTAGGCGCCGTTGGAGGTCGCGATGGTCAGCAGCAACTGAGCTGTAAGGATCGCGAAGAGGCCGCCGACCGTCACAATTGCGGCGAGGAGGCGGGGGCGGGCGCTGCGCTGGCTGCGGGAGGCGACGATTTCGATGTGACGGTGTGTGGCGTCACGGATGGGCCGGGGTGAGCGCGCGGGCGGCGCGATCGGGACTGCGCTCACGCTGCCCTCCTGATTCTGGTCGCCGCGCGGAGGCGCACGGGGGTGGCTCGAGGGTTCGAGGACTTCTCGTCGTCGCTGGCCAGTTCGGCGCCACGAACGAGAAGGGAGAATTCCGGGCGGTGCTCGGGCAGCTCGATGGGGAGCCCGGCAGGGGCAGACGAGGTGGACCGGGCCGCGAAGGCGCGCTTGACGATACGGTCCTCGAGCGACTGGTAGGCCAGTACGACGATGCGACCGTCGGTGGCGAGTACCTCGAGCGCGGCGGGGATCGCCCGCTCGAGCACCGCGAGCTCCTGGTTCACCTCAATGCGCAGAGCCTGGAAGACCCGCTTCGCCGGGTGCCCTTTGCGCTGGATTGCGACGGGGGTCGCCGCCGTGATGATCTCGACGAGTTCGGCAGAGCGCACGAGGGGACGGCTGGCGCGTCGCTCGACGATCTTCTGCGCGTATCGGGGGGCGAGCCGCTCCTCCCCGTAGTCGCGGAAAATGCGACGCAGGTCCGCCTCGCTGTACTCGGCGAGCACCCGCTCGGCGGTGAGTGTCGAGGTCGCGTCCATTCGCATATCGAGCGGCGCATCCTTGGAGTACGAGAACCCGCGCTCGACCCGGTCGAGCTGGAGGGAGGAGACGCCGAGGTCGAACAGGATGCCGTTGGCCTCCGGGATGCCGAGCACGTGCAGGGAATCGCCGATCTCGTCGTAGACAGTGTGCACAAGGTGCACCCGCTCCCCGAACGGAGCGAGGCGCCTGCCGGCGATCTCGAGCGCATCCGGGTCCCTGTCGAGCCCGACGAAGGTGAGCTCCGGGAACCGGCGGAGGAACGCCTCGGCGTGCCCGGCCATGCCCAGGGTCGCGTCGACGAGCACGGCGCCGGGGGCCTCGAGGGCGGGGGCGAGCAGCTCGACCGTGCGGTCGAGCATAACCGGGGTATGGATTTGGCTGTCGGTCATGGGATTGGGACCTGCCCCTTGATCCTGATTCCCCTCCGGTCCGACCTGCCACCGGGGAAGTGTGGCAGGGCTGACATCGGCTGGGAGTCAGAAACAAGGCGCTAGAAGAGTCCGGGGATCACCTCCTCCGTGGTGTCGGCGAAGCTGGCTTCCTGCTCGGCGTAGTAGGCCTCCCAGGCGGCTGTGTCCCAGATCTCGGCGCGGTTTCCCGCTCCGATGACGGTCACGTCGCGGTCGAGTCCGGCATAGGCGCGCAGCTGCGCGGGGATCGTCACGCGGTGCTGCTTGTCGGGCACCTCGGCGTTCGCGCCGGACAGGAACAGTCTCAAGTAGTCGCGCCCCTGCTTGCTCGTGATGGGGGCCTGACGGATGCGATCGTGCATCTCCTCGAAGTCCTTCGTGGCGAAGACGTAGAGACAACGCTCCTGGCCACGCGTCACGACGATGCCCGATTCGAGCTCGTCCCGAAACTTCGCGGGAAGGATGAGGCGGCCTTTTTCGTCGAGCCGGGGTGCGTAAGTGCCAAGAAACACACGCACTCACCCCCTCGATCTCCGGCCCTGCCCAGGTTCCCCCACTTTACTCCACCTTCATCCACATATCAACGAACTTGCCCCTTTCTGGGGTGATTGCGGCTCCACTCCCCCGTCATTGCAGCCAACTTGTTGGTGGAGGGAAAAGACTGACAATCGACCGTGCGTGGGACAGAAAGGACGCGGAGGGCACAAAAAAAGAGCCAGCCCGAAGGCTGGCTCTTTCGTGTGGTGAAAAGTGGAGGCGTTATCCCCTGTCGTCCCTGCCGTCCTGGCGCTTGTCCCAGCGCTCGTTGATGCGATCCATGAAACCACCGCGGGCTGGACCCGCCGCGGACTTGGCGGACGCGCTGGCACGCTCGTCGGCGCTCGGCTCTTCCGGCGGGCCGGATCGGCGTGGCGGGGAGATCGCGAGCAGGGCTCCGCCGAACATCACGATGAATCCGGCAACTCCGACAAGCGGCTGAGCGATGACGACGCCCGTGACGATGATCCCGACGCCCAGAATGGCGATCAGGATTCCGACCACGATCATCGTGTAATTCGGCTTGCCCCGTCGGGTTCCTACGGTGGCTACGAAGTCCGCGTCATTGTGATAGAGATTTCTCTCCATCTCCTCGAGCATGCGTTGTTCGTGTTCTGACAGTGGCATCGTTTCTCCCCTCACGCTCGAGATCGACGCAATTAGAGTTCAAGTCTATGTGCCCTCGGGTGGCTAGGCTAGGCGCGTGGCTGAGAGTACGCGGTTAGTTGACCTTGTCCAGGCTGACATCGATCGCTTTCTCGACGAACGCGAACCGATGCTTACGGGGATCGCCCCCGACCTGGCTCCCTTCATCGACTTCTCGCGCGAGTTCCTGCGCGGGGGCAAACGGTTCAGGGCGTTGTTCTGTTATTGGGGCTGGCAGGCGACGAGTGGACACGCTCCCGGCTTCGACCCCATGTTGAGCGAGACGGCACCGAGCGACCTCGCGTCGGTCGTGCTCGCCGCGAGCGCGCTCGAGGTGTTCCACGCCGCCGCCCTCGTACACGACGACATCATGGACAACTCGGACACCCGCCGCGGCCGCCCGTCCGCCCACAAGCGATTCGCATCGATGCATGCCGAGGGCCACTGGATCGGAAGCGCATCGACCTTTGGGAGCTCAGCCGCACTCCTGCTCGGCGACCTTCTCCTCAGCTGGAGCGACGAGCTATTCGAATCGGGGACGAGCTGCCTCCCGTCCCGGTCCGCGGCCATCGCGGCGCGGGCCGAGTTCAACCGCATGCGCACCGACGTCACTGCAGGACAGTTCCTTGACATTCTCGACGAGCGTGCCTGGCAGAGTTTCCCCGAACCCGAGCTGCTCGGGCGCGCGCACCGGGTCATCGTCTACAAGTCGGCGAAGTACTCGATCGAGGCACCGCTCGCGATCGGCGCGGCCCTCGCGGGCGCGAGCGTGGATCAGATCAGCGCATTGCGCCACTTCGGACTGCCCCTCGGTATCGCCTACCAGCTGCGCGACGACCTGCTCGGGGTATTCGGCGACCCCGACATCACTGGCAAGCCCGCCGGCGACGACCTTCGCGAGGGCAAACGCACGGTGCTCATCGCTCTCGCACGCGCGGCGATGCCGGCGAGCTCCCGCAGGACACTCGACGAACTGCTCGGCGACGAAGACCTGGGCGAGCAGCAGGTACGCATGCTGCAGGTGTCGATCAGAGACAGCGGCGCGGTCGAGAAGGTCGAACGGATCATCGCACACAACGTCACCCTCGCTCTGTCGGCGATCACCGACGCACCCATCAGCACTGCCGCCCGCGCCCAACTCGAGAGCCTCGCCGACACGGCCACCCGCCGGGTCGCCTGACGGCAAGACCCCGTCTCAGACGGCCAGGCCGTGAAGGCCGAGGGTTAGAAAGCCAGGGCCTGGGCGACCCTCCGCACCTCGGCCTTGCGGCCGGCGCGCAGTGCCTCGATCGGGGATGTGCCGAGGCTGCCATCCATGCCCAGCAGCCAGCGCATGGCCTCATCGTCAGTGAACCCACTGTCGGCGAGCAGCACGAGGGTGCCCTTCAGCTCGCTGAGCGGCTCCCCGTCGCGGATGAATGACGCGGGCACCTTGATCACGCCGTCCACCCTGATGGCGAGAATGGCCCGGTCCTCGATAAGGCGACGCACTCGACTCACCCCGATGCCGAGCAGCTCAACGAGGTCGGGAACGGTCAGCCAGCGGGTTTCAGGAATGATACTCACCAGACCAGCCTGCCAGAGCGCGCGAGCCCGCAGGTACGGCCCGAATGTTTCGGGCAGATTAACCCCAACAACATCTGCAACTCTGATTGACATGAATATGCTTCTGTGCCAGCTTTGAGACGCTGTTTACCGTGAGAGTGGGCGTGGGGCAGCACAGGCATCGGGCTGGATCAGGCGGCATCACTCGGCTGGGACACGGTCGAGAACACAACGGGGATCAGTAATGACCAACGCATCACAGAACGAGGCTGCGCGTCCATCACGCAGGCAGCGCGGCCCGATCAAGGCAGGTCTGCTCAATTCGGGTCGCATCAAGACCGCCATGATCAAGAAGGGCCTGTTCAACACGATTCCCATCGTGCTCGCCGGCTCGATGGCGATGAGCATGAATTTTCCCGCCCCCGCGGCATCCGTCGAGGCGAAGAAACCCGGCGCAGACCGCGCAACCCCAAGCGAGCTGGGCAAGAACATTCGCGAGGCCCTCGCAGCCGCGCACACGGCCTCTCTCGAGGAGGCCACGAGCGCCGGAGTCATCACGACTGCCGCCGCCCCGGCCAGCTACACCGTCGTCGCCGGCGACTCGATAAGCGGCATCGCAGGACGCTTCGGCATCGCGACCGCATCGGTGCTCGCCCTGAACGGTCTCGGCTGGAAGTCGGTCATCTTTCCCGGCCAGGAGATCAAGCTCACAAGCGCGACGGTGACTCCGATCAAGGCGCCCGCGGCACCGACCGCGACTGCGGGCCGCTACAAGGTCGTCGCGGGCGACACCATCAGCAAGATCGCCGCAAAGTTCGGCGTCACCACACAGGCGGTGCTCACCGCGAACGGCCTCGGCTGGTCGAGCCTCATCTACGCCGGCAGCACCCTCGCGATCCCGGGAGCATCCGCCCCCGCCGCCGTGAACCAGGCGCCGATCGTTCCTGTGGCGGAAGTGACGCCCTCCGCACCGAGCCCCGCTCCCGCCACGCCGGGCACGCATGTCATCAAGGCCGGCGACACCATCAGCAAGGTCGCCGCGACGTACGGTGTGAGCACCCAGGCCATCCTCACTGCGAACGGACTCGGTTGGTCGAGCGTGATCTACCCGGGGCGCCTCCTGTCGATTCCGACCACCTCGGCCCCCGCCGCCGTGACGCAGGTGCCGATCGTTCCCGCCGTTTCGATTACGCCGATCACCGCGAATCCCGGCACGCACGTCATTGCTTCCGGCGAGACGCTCTCGAGCATCGCGACGAAGTACTCGGTGAGCGTCCAGGGCATCCTCAATGCGAACGGCCTCACCTGGTCCAGCATCATCTACGGCGGACGCAGCCTGGTGATTCCGGGACCGAAGCCCGCGTCCAGCGACACCGGAGCGCGCGTCACACCGCTTGACGCGCCCATGACCGAGAACGCGAAAATCATCATCGGCGTCGGCACATCACTCGGCGTGAGCGATTACGGCCTCGTGATCGCACTCGCCACCGCTATGCAGGAGTCGAGCCTGCGCAACCTCGACTACGGCGACCGCGACTCGCTCGGCCTCTTCCAGCAGCGCCCGAGCACCGGGTGGGGCACCCCAGCCCAGGTCACCGACCGGGTGCACTCCACGAAGCTCTTCTTCGGCGGACCCACGGCGCCGAACCGCGGCATCACCCGCGGCCTGCTCGACATCCCAGGATGGAAGTCGATGACCGTCACCCAGGCGGCCCAGGCAGTGCAGATCTCCGGACACCCGGATGCCTACGCCAAGTGGGAAGTCTCGGCCTGGGCCTGGCTCGACCAACTCCGCTGAGACGCGACTTCGCGGTGTTTTGGCCGCTCGATCGCCCCCGTGGTGCCTAGACTCGATCAGTGACCTCGAACAGTACCGACCCGATGATTGGCCGTCTGATCGACGGCCGATATCAGGTGCGTTCGCGGATCGCGCGGGGCGGTATGGCCACGGTCTACCTCGCCACCGACCTCCGGCTCGAGCGCCGCGTCGCAATCAAGGTCATGCACGGCCATCTCGCCGACGATAGCCAGTACCGCGCCAGGTTCATCCAGGAGGCGAGGTCGGCGGCCCGCCTCGCGCATCCGAACGTCGTCAACGTCTACGACCAAGGGCAGGATGCCGACACCGCCTACCTCGTGATGGAGTACCTGCCGGGGATCACCCTGCGGGACCTGCTCGACGAGCACCACATTCTCACGACCGACCAGGCCTTCGACATCATGGAGGCGGTGCTCTCCGGGCTGGCGGCCGCGCACAAGAGCGGCATCGTGCACCGCGACCTCAAACCCGAGAACGTGCTGCTCGCCGACGACGGGCGCATCAAGATTGGTGACTTCGGTCTCGCTCGCGCCGCAAGCGCAAACACGGAAACCGGCAACGCCCTGCTCGGCACGATCGCCTACCTCTCCCCCGAGCTCGTCACGCGCGGCATCGCCGACACTCGCAGCGACATCTACGCCGTCGGCATCATGCTCTACGAGATGCTCGCGGGTGAGCAGCCGTTCAAGGGCGAGCAGCCCTTTCAGATCGCGCACCAGCACGCGAACGACACTGTGCCGACGCCCAGTTCGAAGAACCCCAACGTGCCTGCCGAGCTGGACGAGCTCGTTCTCTGGGCGACCGCGCGCGACCCCGACCAGCGTCCCCGAGACGCGAAGACCATGCTCGACCAGCTTGTCGAGACGCAGGAGGAGCTGGCATCCACGACGTCGGCGACATCCGTCCAGCGCACGATGGTACTGCCGTCGGCGATGGCCGAGAAGAGTGCGACCGGATCGAACGACAAGACACAGGTGATTACCCCGCAGGCGCGGCACCGCACCGGGCCGGTGGTTGTGGACAACCAGAGCGCGCTGCAGGCCAAGGCCGGTCGGCGCAAGGCCAGGGGGTTCTGGCTCTTCGCCCTCGTGGTGCTTCTCGCATCCCTCGCGGGCGCGACGGGCTGGTACTTCAACGTCGGCCCGGGAGCTCTCGTGTCGGTACCCGAGGTCGCGGGGCAGGATCTCGCCACCGCAACGACCACCCTCACCGCCGCCGAGCTCGTCGTGGCTCAGGCGCCGGAGGAAGTCTTCGATCCCGTGGTAGCCGTGGGCACGGTCGTCGGCACCGCCCCCGCGGTCGGCGAATCGGTCGCGATCCAGTCGACGGTCACGATCCTCACGTCGAAGGGCCCGCAGCCTCTCCCGTTCCCGGCTCTCGCCGGCGTGTCCGAGCCGGACGCGCTCGCCCTCATCGAGGATTCCGGTTTCACGCCGGGAGACGTGCGCTACGAGTTCAACGCCGACGTCGCCGACACCCTCGTGCTGCGCGCGATCGGCGCCGGAGATGTCGACATCACCGCGGCGCCAGAATACGGCGAGCAGCAGTCGGTCTCGCTCGTGGTGTCACGCGGTGCTGTGCCGGAGGTCGTCGGCGACCGCCTCGCCAATGCGATCGCCGCGCTCGAGGCTGTCGGCCTGCGGGGCGAGGAGGGTGAGGGTCGGTTCGACGAAGGGATTCCCGACGGCGCCGTCATCGCCGCTGTGCCCCGCTCGGACGCCGCCGTGGTGCCCGGCGACACCTTCGACCTAGTCGTCTCCAACGGTCCGGCACCCGTTGTGATCCCGGATGTCGCCGGCGAATTCCGCGACGACGCGGTTGCGCAGCTCGAGGCGCTCGGCCTCAGGGTGAATTACAACCCGATCTTCGGGCCGTTCTCCGGCGCCACGGTGACGAGCACGGACCCCGCGATCGGGTCGACCGTGCGCAAGGGGTCGTCGGTCACGCTGTTCCTGCAAATCTTCGGCTGACCCGCCAGCGGTCGCGCATAACCCGCGGCGATTCACCTGCCCGCACCTGAAACAGGACATGGGGCGACGTTCCGCGTCAGCC
>Ga0335397_10001385_pt1 | contig 32987 bp, 20 predicted proteins | sample MAT04_FD_205740 | JGI IMG/M metagenome (GOLD analysis project Ga0335397, IMG submission 205740) | Freshwater microbial communities from Lake Fryxell liftoff mats and glacier meltwater in Antarctica - MAT-04 (spades assembly) (version 2) ... | reverse complement strand
TCATTTGATCAAATTCCGAATAAAATTCTTTCGTCTTTTTGCGAGCCATAGTCCCTCCATATTTTTAGAGAAACCATTGTCCACTATAGCGCAATCAGTGTAAAGTATTTTTAATCAAAAGACCCTGCTCTTTGCTCAACCTCTAATACACCTGTATAGCTATTAAATGTTAGAAGTATAGGAAAGGAAAGTCCAAAACCGTAGCCACAAACTCCCTTGTGATCATGCCCACCATCATAATACCTTATAAATTCCAAAGGATCAGAACCTTTAATTTGAATATCATTATCAATTTGTACGAGTCTTCCATTTTGGGCGTTAACCATCCCTTCAAACAAAGATAAATTATCAACTTCTGAGGTCAAATAAGTGTTTATAGCTTCTTCTTATGATATAAGCGTGGAACAGAAAAATAAAAATAAAAAAATGAATTTAAACATCAATTAACTCCGGAGTATTGTGGCAAATTATGACAACAATATAGAGTATTAAATTCACTACCAAGTACAAATAAAAAATTACATAATAGTAATAATTTTAAACTTACTTTTTAGGTAGGATTATTTTTTTGATTTAAATGTGTTCTTGACAATTTATTGGTTTACAATTGCATAATAGGGAGTTTTATAAAACTTACCCCAAAAGGAATTCATATACTGCTGCAACGTGAAAGTGAAAAGTTTTTTTTGTAGCGTAAGTTTAATCAAGTACACTGTAAGGTAATTCGGCACCTGAAAACATCGTCAAAACTCCCGCGGTTTGAAGACTTGTTTTCAAAGAAACCTCTCAATGTTGCGTCCACTGACCTCACTGTCTAGGTGGAAAAAAACTTATACTTCGAACACATAACCTCAAAAGCTCTCTCGTATTTTCTCTGTGTTCTCTTGTGTCAGAAAAAAACTCCGCGCTAATCGCACTCTGACCTGCAGGGTTGGTTGTTAGGGTAGACGGTTGTCGTGGCAGCAGCCGAGACAACGCTTCCGTTTACGGCAACAATGGAGTAACGATAAGTTTTATTCTTCCTCGTTTGAAGCACATCATAATGATGCTCTGTTCCAGGAACTTCTGCTACAAGTTTTGTTAAAGCAACATCGCTATAGATTCTATAAGATGTGGGTGTTGCACCTGTTAATGGTGGATCCCAGGTTAAGCGATTCTTATAGCAGGTTTCATTCAAGAATTTATTTGCCACTTGACAGCCACGAAAGTCTTGTGGTGCATTTGGTGTTGTTGATGCCCCCACCACTTGTATTAAAACAGGTGATGTTGATGGACCAAAGCTAGAATCGCCGCTATAGATGGCTGTGATTGAATGATTTCCTTGAGCAAGAGTTGAAGTTGTTAAAGATGCCAATCCGCTACCGTTTAAAACAACCGTTCCGATTGATGTCGCTCCATCAAAAAATGAAACCGTACCGGTCGGTGTACCGGAAGGGGATGTTACAGTGGCTGTAAAGACAACCGATTCACCAACCTGTGACGGATTAATCGATGAGGAAAGCGAGGTTGTAGTGGCAAATGTTGCCGGGTTAACAACTTGAATATAGGGAGCGGAAGTTGAAGGTGCAAAGTCTGTGTTACCCGAAAATACTGCCGTAATAGAATGTGTTCCTACAGGTAGCGTTGATGTCGAAAATAAGGCAAGACTATTATAAAGGGTTGCTGTTCCAATTGGAGTTGCACCATCGTAAAACGTAAGCGTTCCTGAAATATTACTTGTGCCTGAAATTGTTGTCGCAATAAAAACGACAGTTTCGCCAAGTTTGGATGAATTTGGATTTCCTAATAAAACAACCGTGGTTGTAAGAGCCGGGTTAACTATTTGAGTTAAACTATCACTTGAGGCCATAAAGCTTGGATGGGCACTATATGTTGCTGTAATCACATGTGAACCGGTTGTTAGGTTTGATGTTGTAAATGTTGCATCGCCTAAACCATTTAATAATGCGGCACCGATGATAGTTGCTCCATCGTAAAAGAGGACAGATCCTGTTGGTACAACCAAACTTGCCGAACTCACGTTTGCCGTAAAAGTTACAGAACCCATAAAATTTGATGGATTGAGTGATGAGGTAAGTATAGTAGTTGTGGAAAACGGATTGACAACTTGAATAATTGTACTTGTCGATGCTGAGAATGCTGAATCACCTGAATAAAGAGCCACAATATTTAATGTTCCTGCCGGTAAGGTTGATGTTGAATAACTTGCTTGCCCTGCAACAAGCGTTAATGTAGCCAGAGGGTTTGATCCATTATAAATGGTAACGATGCCCGTTGGAAATCCCGGACCTGCAATTGGAGTTACAGTTACATCAAAGGTGACTAAATCCCCATAATTTGAAGGATTTAAATCAGAAGTCAATGTAGTCACTGTTGTAATTGTGATTGATGTTTGATTCACAACCTGAGCAATTGGTGCAGATGTTGACGGATTAAAGTTACTATTTCCGCTATATGTTGCTGTAATAGTATGTGTGCCGATCGATAAAATAGGCGTTGCATAAATACCCAAACCATCGATTACCGGAACCGTTCCAAGTAATGTTGCCCCATCAAAAAATGAGATAGTTCCTGAAGCAGTTCCCTCAACGCTTGTTACTGCTGCAAAAAATGTAACAACTTCACCGAACATCGAAGGATTAGGCGTAGATGAAAGGATGGTTGTGGCGGTATTTGCTAAGTTTACAGCTTGGGACAGTACTGATGATGTGGAAGTTGTATAATTAGTATCACCGCTATAAACAGCTGTAATGGAATGTGTTCCTGTTAAGAGGCTTGATGTTGTAAATGAAGCACTTGCTGAGCTATTGATATTTGTAACACCAATTATTGTAGCACCATCTTTAAATGTTACTGTACCTGTTGGTATTCCTGATCCGGGAGGTGTTGCTAAAACTTGCGCCGTAAAAGTAACTTGGTTTAAATAGGTGGATGAATTTAAGCTTGATAACACTGTTGTTACAGTTGCTGATTGGTTAACAACTTGATTAGCTGTGTTCGATGTAGAGCCTGCTATAGATGCAGATCCACCATAAACCACAGATATAGGATGTGTTCCAAGGGTCAATGAAGATAATGTCAATGTGGCAATACCACTGCCATTAAGGGTTTGAACGCCAATGATTGAAGTGCCATCGTAAAATGTAGCTGTTCCGGTTGGTGTACCAAAAGAGGAAGTCACTGTTGTTGTAAATGTGACAGCTTGTCCAAAAACCGATGGATTAAGCGATGATGTCAAAATATTTGTTGAAGTTGACTGATTTACAGTTTGAGTAACAGTCATATTGGACGGATTAAAATTAGTATCTCCCAAATAATTAATCATGATCCCTAAAGTGCCTGCAGGTAGGGCCGTCGTTGTAATTGTGGCTTGTCCTGTGCCGTTTAAAGTGGCAGTTCCAAGAAGCGTTGATCCATAAAATGCATTTACCGTACCACTTGGAAATATACCTGTTGTATTAATTGGACTTACAGCTATGGAAAGGGTAGTCGGACTTCCAATGCTTGAGGGGTTTGGTGCTGTTGAGGCAATAATTTTCGTGTCTGTTTTATTGACTTGTTGCGTCAGAATGGCCGATGTTGATGTTGTAAAGTTTAAATCTCCATTATAAACGGCAGTTATGGAATTTGCACCTATTGGAAGAGAAGTTATTGTAAAAGAGGCAGTGCCTAAACTGTTGACATTGACCGTTCCAATTGTAGTCAAACCATTTCTAAAAGTAACTGTTCCTGTTGGGATCAATGAATTAGAATTACTTGGAGTTGTCAAGGCTGTAAAAGTAACAGGGTTTCCAAATTCTGATGGATTTGAAAAGGAAGTTAAAGTTGTGGTTGTACTAGCTTGATTGACGACTTGGTTTACAACATTAGATGTGGATACTAAATTGTTTACGTCACCGCTATAAACTGCAGTAATTGGATGAGTTCCTAAGCCTAAGCTTGAAGTTATAAAGGTTGCAACCGCACTTCCATTCAAAGTTACAGATCCAAGTGGACTCGTTCCATCAAAAAACGCTACAATCCCGGTTGGAACGCCGGAAGAGGACGTGACAGTTGCTGAAAAAGTAACAGTTTGACTAATTGTTGATGGATTTATGGATGAAGACAAAGTCGTTGTTGAGCTGTTTTGTGTGATTCTTTCTGTGACAGTTGTTGATGAGGCAAGATAATTAGCATCGCCTCCGTATTGAACAACAATTGCAAGTGTACCGGAAGGTAATGTGCTGCTTGAAAATGTCGCTTGTCCTAATCCATTTAATGTGGCCGATCCAACAACTGTAGATCCGTAATAAGCGGTTACAGTACCTGTAGGAATTCCTATTCCCTTAACGGCAGCAACCGATACATTTAAAGTGACGGAATTACCTAAATTTGCAGGATTGGGCGTTGCTGTTGCAGTTGTAATTGTAGCAGTTTTTGTTACCACTTCGCTTAAAATTGCCGAAGTTGAAGTTAAGTAATTCACATCCCCTGCATAAAGTGCAGTAATTGCATAGGGACTTGAGCCAACTGATAAGCTTGAAATTGTAAATGTTGCCATTCCTGCAGCATTAAGGGTTCCTGTTCCAATTGTTGTCGCTCCATTTCTGAATGTAACACTGCCTGTCGGTATGCCGGTTCCCGGAGCCGTTGCTGCTACAAAGGCATTAAAAGTAATGTTTTCACCAAACGATGAAGGATTATTCGTTGAGGAAAGTGCTGTCGTTGTCGCAGCTTTATTGACAACTTGTGAAATTGTATTGGAAGTGGATCCACTTAAATTAGCCGATCCACTGTAGATTGCTCTAATTGAATGTGTTGCCACCGATAAGTTAGAAACTGTAATAGAGGCTTGACCACTCGTATTAAGAGTGGCTGTTCCAAGAGTTACGGTTCCGTTTAAAAATGAAATAGTGCCTGTTGGTGTGCCGCCGGTTGATGTAACGTTTACGCTTAAAGTTACCGGTTGGCCTGCAACTGATGGATTGTTAGAAGATGTAAGTACCGAATTTGTGGCTAGGGTTGTTACAGTTTGTGTGGTAGCAATAGTTGATGCATTAAAATTTGTGTCGCCTGAATATTTAACAATGATGGTATCAACACCTGCAGGAAGAGCCGATGTTGAAAATGAAGCCACACCATTTGCTAATGTTGCAGATCCTATAACTGTTGAGCCATAAAACCCTGTAACTGTACCTGTTGGGACTTGTAAACCTGTTCCTAAATTGTCGACGCTTATGTTAAATGTGACCAAGCTATTGAAAATGGAAGGATTTGGTGTTGAAGAAACGACAGTTGTTTTAGTATCTGCCATTACAATATTTTGAACGTAAGTATTTGATGTTGATGAATTATAATTTGAGTCACCGCTATAGAGCGCCGTAATATTATTAGTGCCTAAATTAAGATTACTTGTGTCGAGTGTTGCCGTATTACAGCCGGTTAATGGGACAGTTCCAATAATTGTTGATTCATTTCTAAAAACAATTGATCCTGTTGGAGCTATTCCATCAGCTTCTGATGAAACCGTTGCATTAAAGGTAAGAACTTCACCATATTGCGTTGGATTGGTAGAGTAGCTATTTAAGCATGTAGTGGTACTTGCCTTATTGATTCTTTGAACAAAAGAAGGTAAATTAACGCTTAAAAAATTGTTATCACCGCTGTATGTTCCTCTAATGATCACAACACCGGCAGGCACATTTGTAAGGTTAAAATAAGCAATACCGTTAACCAATTCTGCACTCCCAACAACGACCAGTCCATTATAAAAAGTAATTGTGCCAGTTGGAAATCCGTTTAAAGTGAAAGTTAGTGTTGCTTTAAGAAGAATGTCCTGGTTGTAAATTGATGGATTAGGTGTGCCGGTGTAGGTCATGACCGGAGAGATTTTTGAAATCGTATGCGTTAATGTGGTGCTTGATGTGAAAAAACAAGGGTCTTCATTATAAACCGCAGTAATCGTATGAATGCCTGATTCCAATGTTGATGTTTCATAGGCTGCTTGTCCTGTAGCGTCAAGATCAATAGTATGAAGTAGATTTATTCCATCATAAAATGAGACTGAGCCTGTTGCAATTGCAAAATCTGAAGTGACTCTTGCAGAGAAAAATATATTTTGCGTATAGGGGGTAACTGCTAAATTAGGAATTAAACTCAATGTAGTTGTTGTATTGTTTGGGGATATATTAATATTAACATTGTTTGATTTAGAAAATGAATAATTGTTATCTGTATTATATGCGGCAGTTAAAACATGAGCGCCAATTGGAAGCGTTGTTATAGGAAGTACGGCCACACCCGAACTATTTAAATAGGCACCGCCGATTTCAATATCATCACTAAAAAAAGTGACATAGCCTGTCGGTGTGTAAAAGCCCTCTATTTCTGTGACATTTGCAGTCAGGTTCACAAGTTGGCAGTAGTAGGCTGTGCTAAGAGAGCTTGTTAAGATAACGTTAGTTCTTAATGCATCCGTTTGTTGAACTTGTTGAATGACCGTATTAGATGTGGCCATGGCAAAAGTCGTGGTATCGCCGCTATATATTGCTGTAATATTTTGGGCCCCAAAATGCAAATTATTTGGATTAATCGTTGCAATACCTGTCATGGGATTGAAAGTAACTGTTCCCGGTATTAAAACTCCATCTTCATAAAATGTCACATTCCCTGTCAAGGGACCACTACCGCCAATGATGGTGACATTTGCAGTAAAGGTGGCGTTCGCTTGCTGGGATGGATTTGGGTTTGTTGTCAATGTAATTGTTGTATCGAGCGGTACCACGTATTGATTGAAAATTGGTGATGTTGAAGTGATGAAGTTTGCATCACCATTGTAAACTGCCTCTATCTGATGGACCCCTAGAAGAATAAGGCTTGTGCCAGGTTCCGTAATGGTCGCAACGCCATTGACAAGAGTGCCTGTTCCAATTGGTAATGAACTATTTGTAAGGTCGTAAAAGGTTACGGTTCCTGTTGGGATACCTGTGATTGCCGTTACACGAGCGCTATATGTAACCGCTTGAGCTGTCGGTGATGAATTTCTACTTGATGTAATCGCTGTAATGGTCGGCAGTTGATTATTCACAACTTGTGCAAGGGGTGCTGAAGTGGAGGTGATAAAATTACTATCTCCACTATAAATCGCTGTTAGTGAGTGAGTTCCAGGGTAAAGGGCTATGGAAGAGTAGTTGGCGGTTCCTGCAATCAGAGGTCTTGTTGCAAGAAAAGTTGCTCCGTCAAAAAATTGAACGCTTCCTGTTGGAGTGCCGGATCCTGGGGGATTTGCCGTTGGAGTTGCTGTCAGGGTGATTAAATCTCCAAAATTAGAAGGATTTAATGATGAAGCAAGTAATGTAGTTGTTGTATCTTGACTTACAATTTGTGTAATTAAAGGAGAAGTTGAAGAGGTAAAGTTTGTATCGCCTGTATAAATTGAAAAAATGCGATGGGATCCAAGCATCAATGCTGAAGTTGAAAATGTTGCAATACTCGTGTTTGGGCCTGTAGAAACAAGGGTGCCTGTACCAAGCAAATTCACGCCGTCATAAAAAGAAACAGGGCCGCTTGCATTTCCCATTCCCGGGGCACTTCCGCTTACTGTTGATGTAAAAGTCACGGTTTGCCCAACAACCGATGGATTAACTGATGATGTGACAAGGCTTGTTGTACCTGTTTTAATCACATTTTGTACAAAAATTGGTGATGTTGAGCCTGGATAATTGGTATCCCCTTGATATTGCGCCGTAATATTATGAGATCCAATTGCAAGTGTTGTTGTTGTAAAAGTTACTGTGCTGATATTTGTTGAAATGGTACTTAAAGTAGCCGAACCTAATATTGTAACACCGTCATAGAAAATAACAGTTCCTGTTGGAGGAAACGGTGCTCCTACAACTGAGCCGGTTACTGTTGCCTGTAAAATGACAGGTTGCCCAAACTGGGTCGGATTTGGTGAATTTGAAAAAAGTGCCGTGGTTGTTGTCATGGCTTGTGACACAACTTGATTTAATATTGCAGAGGTCAAATAAATAAAATTTGAATCTCCGCTATATTCTGCAGTGATGGGGTGGGTGCTTGCAATTAATGTTGAGATTGTAAAAGTTGCTTGGCTTGTGTTAGGGCCTGTTGGAATTAACGTTCCTGTTCCAATTAATGTTGCGCCATCATAAAATGAAAGCGTTCCGGTTGGTAGTCCAAGGATTGTAGGGGCATTTACAGTACCTGTAAAAGTGATTGTGTCACCAAAGATAGATGGATTAAGTGAAGAAGCAAGAGTCACTAAAGGAGTTGCTTTTTCAACAACTTGAGTTATAATGGCAGATGTAGATGTTAAAAAATTAATGTTTCCATTATAAACAGCGCTGATGGGATGAGATCCTACACTCAAATTTGCAGTTGTTAAAGTTGCTACGCCACTTACATTTATGGGCGAGTTTCCAAGATTTGTTAATCCATCAAAAAAAGTGACGGTTCCGGTTAAAGTTCCTGCCCCAGTTGTCACGACCGTTGTAGAAGTAAATGTGACTGATGCTCCGTAAGTTGATGGATTTAAGGAAGAAACAACAGTTGTACTTGTTGCGCCTTGATTAACAACTTGTGTAAGTAATGGGGATGTAGAAGCAGAAAAATTGATATCACCGTTATATACAGCTGTTATTGAGTGTGAACCAACACTTAATATAGAAGTTGAAAATGTGGCAACGCCCGCAGCTACGGTTCCTGTTCCAATTGTTGTAGCACCATCTTTAAAAGTTACATTTCCCGTTGGTGTTCCAATACCTGCAGTCACGGTTAAGGTGGCTGTCAATGTAATCGAATTTCCAAAAATGGAAGGATTTGCAGAAGATGTTACGGCAGTAGTTGTTATGCCTTGATTGACAACTTGTGTAAGGATTGTGGATGTTGAAGTTGCAAAATTTACATCGCCGTTATAAACTGCCGTAATGGGATGAGAGCTTACAGTTAAGGTGCTCGTTGCAAAAGTAGCAACACCTCCGGCTACTGTTCCTGTTCCAAGTGTTGTGGCGCCATCATTAAATGTTACAGTTCCGGTCGGTGAACCAACTCCGGCGGTAACCGTTACAGTTGCCGTAAATGTAACGTTTTGTCCGGTTCTTGAGGGGTTTAAAGAAGATGTAACGGCGGTGCTAGTTGTTCCTTGATTGACAACTTGTGTTATCGGTGCTGAAGTTGATGGAAAAAAAGTAAGGTCTCCGTTATAGACGGCTGTAAGTGTATGCGAGCCAACAGCAAATGTACTCGTTGAGAATGTAGCAATACTGCCGGACAATGTACCGCTTCCTAGCAATGTGGCCCCTTCAAAAAAATCTACCGTACCGGTTGGTGTGCCAGGGCCAAGGGTTGCTACGGTTGCTGTAAGTGTGACAGATTGTCCAAAGGCAGAAGGATCAGGGGTTGCTAAAAGTGAAGTTGTTGTTGTTTCTGTTTGAACTAATGAAAAATCAAGTTCTGAAAGGGGATTTTTTTCTTTTTTTGGACTTTCATCTTTTGGTATTAAATTTTGTCTTTCGATCAAGGCAAAGCTTTGGATGTTATGAGCAGTCGTAATAGATTTATCAGCTTTCATCTCTTTTAAATTAATCGGTGTGATAAGCTTTGAATTTTCATGAGTCAAATAAGCTTTTTGACCATCATGACTCATATGAATAGTTTCAATATTTTGTGCAATAGAGTTTTGATCGTCCTCTAGCGTTAAAGAGCTATCAAGAGAGCCTGTTTCAATGTTAAAGAAATTTAACTGATTTAGAGCATTATGACCGACCGATGCCATTTGACCATCTGTTGTAACGGCAAAAGTAACAGGTTCTTCACTAATAAAAATAGAGGCTTTTTCCTTAATGGATTCAAGATCGATCGCCGTAATTTCGTTTGTGCCGTAAGATAAGGCGTAAAGAGTTTTTCCATCCGTTGAAAGTGTAATAAATTGAGGTGCATTATTAAAAGATGTCAAGTAGTGTGAAGTTTCAGTTTTCAAATCTAATAAAATAAGTTCGTTTGAATCTTCACTTAAAATATAGGCTGCAAGGCCATCTCTTGTCATCACCATTTGTTTTGGATTATTTTCAAGGATTATTTCATCTAAAAGGGTTCCCGTTTGAAGATCGATCGAAATAATTTGATTTGAATCTTGCTGTAGAATGTAGGCCTTTTGAATTTTTTCTGAAACCACAATTTCTTTTGGCGTAAATTCCAATTCAATTGCACAACCCGCCTCACCAGTCTCAAGATCGATCGGTGTAATTGTTTTTAAGTTTTGGGAAGTTGTGTAAGCAAAGTGTTTTTTTTCTTCTTTTTTTTCAACGATTGAAAAATTGGAACATAAAACAAAAAAGGAAAGTAATAAAAGCAACTTTGGAAAAAGGAATTTAGAGATTTTCACGTAAAACCTTAAGATTAATTGTAAAGTAATTTTTTAAAATTTATAACCGATTCCTGCACCTAGTTTAAATCCGCCAATATCAACATTTGTGCTGTAACTTACCGGCTGGTATAAATAATCAACAAAAACATCAAGAAATAAATTACAACTGACAGAATATAATACCCCTGTTTTTAAAATGCCTCCAATAGCGATTCTGGAATTGTATCTATTATTGTGGGAACGAAGATGGGAATGATGATTGTTCAGAGCGATTCTTGAAAAGCTGGGTCCAATACCTGCATAGGCAGTATAGTTACGGTAAAATGGGTAAAGATACTTCAGACCAAAGCTTAAATTTGCAATGCTCATTTTTGTTACGTCATGCAAGCCTTCTGATCTGCCTTTTTTCTGGGTCCAATCAACATTTGCAAACCAGCCAAGATTACAATCAAGGTTGCAAAAATCAAGATTACCTGCAGCTTCAATTTGATAACTTGTTCCTACATTTCCATAAATTTCCCTAAAGCGGTGTGAAGAGTGAAAAAATCCAGCCCCTCTAAACTCCAAGCTACTGCAAAGGTCTGCAAAAAGAGAAGACCCGCTAAAAATGGTAAGGCAAAAAATGAGCTTAAACAATAATTGACGCATACTTGTTTTCCTATTTCTTGTAAAAAATTTCTTATATATAATTTTTTTTTAATTTTTACAAGCTTTTTGAAATATTGATTATAGGTTTTTTTTTAACGCAAAGGACTAAGAAGAAGCACGAAGTAGCGCGTTTAAAAGCCCGAGAAAGAATAAGTAGGATATACCGGTGCTACTTGAAAGTAAAAACTTGCAATGCTACATAAAGCTGTTTTAATATAACATCTTGGATTTTTTACAGGATATGCATGATCGCTTGTATTTCAGGGCTTTGTCCTGAAATACAAGCGATCTCTGCGTTGAAAAAATCATATAGTTCAGAACAATTAAGCTCATGCAATGTATTTGCTTATGCGACTTTCGCGGTAAAAAAGGTATCCTTAACCCGAGAACGGCTCAAAGCTTGGGAAATGTTTTTCACTATTGCCTTGGCTGATTTTAACAGACTTTGACTGATTTAGATTCATCAAATAAAGCTGCCCGCCATTGCTTCCCGTGCTGTTATAGATGATATGTAAATTGTTTGGTGCAAATGTAGGATTTTCTTTATTGATCGCACCATCCGTCACTTGGAATTCTTGTCTTTTTTCAAAATCATAAACAAAGATCTGCCGAAATCCTTTTACCATGGAACAATAAGCCAATTTTAAACCATCGGAGGACCAAACGGGGGCTGAATTTTCTCGGTTTTGTTTACTTATAAGTTCTGTTTTAATAGCTTTGGTGGTCGCTCCCTTTGCAGGAATATTCATCACATAAATTTTTGGAGATCCATCCTTATTTGAAACAAAGGCGATTTTTTTGCCATCTGGGCTAAATGTCGGAGAGCCTTGAGTTGCATGTTTCAAAGCAAAAATTTGTTGCGGTTTTTCAGTTGTGCCTGTTTCCGGGTTAAAGGATTGCAAGAATAAATCGGGGTTTCCTGTATAATCACTTATGAACGCTACTTGATCACGATTTTGTGTAATTGCCGGCATCAGTTGATTTCCTTTAAAATCATTAAGTCTCATGGCTTTGCCATCCTTTAAAGAGGCTATATAGATCTTGGATTGCCCTGTAAGATAAGAAACAAACATAAAGTTACCGGGGGTGCAATCCTTTTTTGCCGGAATGTATATCGGTGTGATACAATAGCCCGCATCCTTAGTCACACGTCTTGCATTGTGCCCATCATAATCGGCTTCCCATATACTTGATAAATCTTTTCCATCAACGCTTTTTTCTTTGGCAACGTATAAAAATTTTGAAAGCGCAATTCCATTTTGATTGAAAAAGACCTGAATAATTTTATCTGAAACAAGATGAATTTTTCTTCGATCCGTATTTATATTACCTACCAAATCGATTCCATCAATGGTTTTGGCGCTATTTGCTGCAACAGAAACAAAACGCACTTCAAGCTTTTTATCCTTTATTCTAACTTTAATAACATAATCAATGCCTTGATTTTTCCAATCAGACAAACGACCTAAATCCTCAAAAGACAACCCTTTTAAAATTGCGTCAGTTTTGTTTGTTGCTTTGACAATTTCAGTCATTCCATTATGGTTTAAATCAAATTCAAAAACACTTTTCAGCTTTTGTAGATAACTTGCATCAAATCCTGAATTTTCTGCACTAAAGCTCAAATAAACCGGTGCCATATTCTTTTCCGATTCTAAGCAAACAACAATTTGTTCCTGATCTTCATTTACAGCAGAATATAAAGGTGCTGCCATCATTAACACCATCATTAACACATTAAACATCTTCATTTTTAAACCTATTATTACTTTCCAGATTGCTAGTCGCGAATGCGACGACAGCATGTAGCCACGGGTGCAAACCCGTGGTCGGATCTAAAATAAAAATACAAGCCACGAAAGTGGCGACAGATACAATTTAAAGGGTATAATTCTGTCGCAGCTTACGCAGCTTAATTTTGTATTTTATTAGACCACGGGTTGACACCCGTGGCTACATGCTGTCGTCGCTTCGCAACTAACAACTTAAATGCTATATTAATTGTATTCTATCACTAGCTCTGTTATTACTCTGTGAACTCTTTAGTTTTCTCAAGGTAAAAAACCTTGTGGGTTAAGGATAACGGAAAGCAAGGGACTTTTCAACCTCATTTAAGGGTAATGGAAAAAGTATATTCTGTTGCATTATTAAAATTTTCTGAAAAGCTAGGAAATGACAGTTTCTTAATCGTTTCCTCAATGTATTTGCGGTTCTTTTGACTCTCAAAGCTTGTCACGATAAGGTTAATAAACTTGCCCGTGCTTCCAATTGTAAGTTTGATTTTCACTTCACCATTTTCCGGCAATTTAAGAAGATTTTTAAGACGACTTGCAAGCTCGTTTCGATAGCTCACCTCACGCACATTATAAGAATCCTTCCCATCATTTAAAATTTGGGCATCAACGCTTAAACTTCCAATGGGCAAAGGTTTAATTTTAGCAATTGTTGCATTATCCTTTTTTAAAGATGATGTTGAAGCATGCTTTACTTTTTCAAGATTTTTTGATGCGGCAGCTAATAATTCTTTCTTTTTGGCTTGAATTTCAGCAACTTTTGGATCCACCTTTTTAACAGGGTCTACCTTTTTAATAGGCTCTACCTTTTTAATAGGCTCTACCTTTTTAATAGGCTCTACTTTTTTTATAGGATTTACTTTTTTAAGTTCTACTTTTTTAACTGGTTCTACTTTTTTTACCGGCAGAGTTTTTTTTATGGGTTCGATTATTGGTTCAATTTCTTTAACTGGTTCTATTTTTTTTATAGGTTCCGGTTTTTTAATGGGTTCAATTATTAGCTCTATTTTAGCATCGATTATTTCAGGCTCTAGGATTTTTTCAATTTCGGGCTGTTTTTTAATTCTTAGTTCAGCAACAAGCAATTCTTGTTCCGGTTCAACAAAACTAGTCTCAATTACCGTTGCAATTTCTACTTCTTTTGGTTGCAGTGTGATTGTTTTGACGAGTACTCTATTCAGATTTTTTTTTGGAAAATGCTTTTCGGATGTTTGAAAAGTCATCATAAATAGTAAAACACCATGTACTAAGATGACTGCAAAAGTAATTGAAAATAATGTCTTATTTTTTGATTTTTCAAAGCAAGATGTTTCTATCATTTCTCAAAAACTTCTAAGATGGTTTAAGGATCACATCAAGCTCTTTAAAACCGGCCTCTTCAGCTGCATTCTTAACGGATTGGTACGTTCCAAAATGGGCTTGTTTATCGTGAAAAAGCTGGGCTCTTGCATTTGGCTGTTTTTGCCTTGCCTGTTTTAAGGCCAAAACAAGCTCTTCTATTTTAATCAATTTCCCTGCAAACCAAACGCTATTATTGCGATGCACATGAATTGCAATTTCACTACTTTGCTGCACCGAAGTGGAAAGGTCCGTAAAATCATTTTTTCCATCTGCTAGCTGAACCCTGTCAAGTTCAAGAAGAGGCGTGATAACAATAAACATAATTAAAATCACAAACACGACATCGATCAATGGAGTCAAGTTGACTTGAGGCTCTTCAGTTACTCTTCTATTTAAACGTCTAGCCATAAATAACATCAACTTGTCTGTAATTAAGTTCTATTGTGGATAAAATTTCTGTGGAAAAGCCTTCCATCTCCATTTCGATATCGACAATCATATTTTTAAAATAGTTGTAGGCAATGAGGGCCGGTATGGCATCGATAAGACCAATGACAGTTGTAGCAAGAGCAAGCGACAATCCACTAAGCATCATCTGATTTGTACTTCCTGCCGCCATTGTTTGAAGTTCTGAAAAAGTTATGAGTATCCCCCAAACAGTGCCAAGTAATCCTAAAAATGGAGCCAGACTCACAATGGTCGATAAAATAAAAAGATGCTTTTCTAGCCCGTTGACTTCTGAAGAAATCTTATTTTGAATTTGAGATTCAATAAAATTGATATCACCCCTCGATAAATAAACGGCATTTTCCGGACATTTGTTTTCTTTACAAAGTTTATTTTTGTTTAAAATATCTATAGTTTGTTTTTTAAATAATTGATAAAGCCGAAAAAATGGATTCGTTTTTTTTTCTTTTTCTGTTACCGCATATTCAAAATTCAGTAAATTATTTTTTTGAGACTGAAATTTCCTATAAAATTTAATGGCATTTTTTTTAGCCATGTAAAGCGAGAAAAATTTGTATGTAATTAGAACCCATGTAACAATAGATAAAGTAATCAATCCTATGAATATTAATTTACCTAAGGCATCAGAATGAGTATAAGCATTAAAAAAAGGATTACTAGATAAAATAAATAAATGATTTACAAACATTATAAAAACCTGTATACTGTCAACTTTGGTGCATACTTAAATTTGGCTAGAAATCTTCTTTTGAAAGATTCCAATTGAGCCATAGCTAGTACGTCTATATAGATACTCTAAAAAAGGAGACTTGTCAAGCAATGTTGAACTTATTAAACCGTATTCTCATACTCTTACTTGCCCTAAACTTATATACGCCAACAGCAATCATTGCAGATGACCACTCAAAACAATCTACATTAGCAGAAGTGTCCACCTTTGGCGATGCGCTCCCAATTTATGAAGTGTCCACCTCTGACGATGCGCTCCCAATTTATGATGAGTCCACCTCTGACGATGCGCTCCCAATTTATGATGAGTCCACCTCTGACGATGCGCTCCCAATTTATATTGAAATCGTCAAAGAGCATGAAACAATTCAAGAAGGGGTACCCTTTTCACTTATTCTTCACTTTAAAATTGATGAAAACTGGCATACTTACTGGAAAAACCCCGGCGATCTAGGCATGCCGATCCATATTGACTGGACGCTGCCGGAAGGCTTTACTGTTAATGAGATTCATTGGCCCACCCCTCACCGATTTGAAACTGATACAGCCGTCGGAATCGGTTATGTGGATGAATTAAAGCTTATCGTCGATCTAACCGCCCCTGAAAAGTTGAAAGAAAACGAGGTATTGGAAATTGGCGCTTCAATTAGTTGGCTTGCTTGTTCAGATAGTACGTGTTTACCCGGAACATCAAATGTTTCAACTAAACTCATTGCTCAAAATGAAAAATCTAACACAACTTCCATTACTTTTGAAAAAGCACGACAAAATCTACCAAAACTCAACTGGGATTTAAGTGCCAGACATGAAAATGATGATCTGATTCATCTTAAAATAAAACTGCCTACAAATCATACAGTCCCATTTGTAAAAGCCTATTTTTTTCCGGAAGAAACAGATTTTATCGACCATAAGACTGTTACAAATTTCAATATTAAACCAAACGATTTGAACTCTGATTTTCATTATCAAATAAAGTTAAAACGACAAGGTTCTCAAAAATTTGATCAGCTAAAAGGGATTTTAGTTTTTATAAACGAAGATGAGACCGTTAAAGAATCAGTAGCCGTAAATATTTCTTTAGATAAAAGCGAAGATGAAATTGCTCTTTTGTCAAAATCTGAAATTGAAAACCAAATTTTAAAACTCCTTCCCAATGAAGCAACCAAGACTCTACCAAAAGAGCCACCTCATTCAGAATTTGAAGGTCACTTTGAAATGGCCCTTCTTTTTGCCTTCATTGGTGGAATGATCTTGAACCTCATGCCTTGTGTATTACCGGTTCTTTCGTTAAAAATCTTTAGCTTTGTTAAGATGTCAGGCGAGAACCGCAAACTCTGCTTTCAACATGGACTTAGCTTTTCTTTTGGTGTTTTAATCTCCTTTTGGGCTTTGGCCGGCGTTCTACTCATCTTACAAGCTTACGGTCAATCTGTTGGTTGGGGCTTTCAGTTGCAAGAACCTATTTTTGTGGCGATGCTTGCCTCTATTATCTTTATTCTTGGCCTTAATTTATTTGGCGTCATGGAGCTTGGCACAAGTGTTACATCGGCTGCAGGAAGCATCAATCATAAAGCAAAAGGGCTGACAAGCTCTTTTCTTAGCGGAGTATTAGCAACAGCATTGGCAACTCCTTGCACAGGCCCATTTTTAGGCTCGGCTGTAGGCTATGCGGTAACACTTCCTTCAGTCTCTGCATTGCTTATTTTTACAATGCTAGGAGCCGGCATGGCTTTTCCTTATCTTCTGCTTTCAGCCTACCCATCGCTTCTTCGCTTCATTCCAAAGCCCGGGAATTGGATGATTATATTCAAAGAGATCATGGGCTTTTTAATGATGGCCACAACAATTTGGCTGCTCTTTGTATTTACTGCACAAACAGACAGTTTAAGCCTTATCATGCTACTTTGCTCTTTCTTTCTTTTCTCTTTAAGTTGCTGGATTTATGGCAAATGGGTAACGCCAATGAAGAAAAAGAGGACGCGCAGTATTGGCCTTGTCTCAAGTCTTGCATTTTTAGCTTTCGGTGTTTTTGTTATCTTTGAATCTGTAAGTAGTGCACCCTTAAATCAAACAAAAACAGAAGAAATAGCTTCCACTTCAGGTTGGGAGACATTTTCCCCAAAAAGAATTGCTGAATTGCAAGCCCAGGGCATTCCGGTTTTTGTCGACTTTACAGCTAAATGGTGTTTGATTTGCCAAACAAATCATATGAGCCTTGCATCAACTGCTGTGGAAGAAAAATTCAAATCTGCAGACGTTGTCAAGATGAAAGCTGATTGGACAAAAAAAGATGCGATTATTACTGAAGAGCTTGCTAAATTTGGCCGTAATAGCGTTCCGCTTTATGTGCTTTATGGAAAAGACAAAAACGAAACAGCTAAAATACTTCCGCAAGTGCTAACCTCAGACGGTGTGATTAATTATTTAAATGATTTGTAATTAATCACAAATTTTTATTTTTTTGCCAGTGAGTCAGTGAGAAAAACATGAGGCCAGTGAGAGGCTATGAAAGCATTGCCTCTCACTGGCCTCATGTCTTTCTCACTGACTCACTGGCAAAAAAATCAGAATCGTAATATTACAATTTGAATGGTATACAATAAATTTTTTTTGAATTATTACTTAGACTTCTATTATGCACGAACTTATCGACTCTCACGCTCATCTTACTTGTGATGAAACAAACTTTGTAAATATTCACGAGACATTGGCAAGGGCAAAACTTAGCAAGGTCACAAAAATTGTGAATATTTGCACCGATCTTGAATCGCTTGCAAGAGCCTTGGAATTAAAAAAACAATATCCTTGGATTTATAATAGTGCCGCAATCACCCCCCACGACGTAGATAAAATCGGAGAGAGCTCTTTTCCTTCAATTGTAAATGCTGCAAAAAATAAATTACTTGTAGCCATCGGGGAAACGGGCCTTGATTATCATTATACCCATTCTACTGTTGAAATTCAAAAAGATTTCTTAAGGCGTTATTTGCATTTGGCACTTGAATGTAAACTTCCCATCATTATTCATTGCAGGGATGCTTTTAAAGATTTCTTTGAGATTCTTGACAAGGAATATGTTCTCAATAATAAACATGCCAAAGGGGTTTTACATTGCTTTACAGGCACAATGGATGAGGCTGAAAATGTGCTTAATCGCGGATTTTATCTTTCGTTAAGCGGAATTGTCACTTTTAAAAAAAGTTTTGAGCTTCAAGAAATTGCAAAAATGGTGCCTTTAAACCAACTTCTTATTGAAACAGATGCCCCTTACTTGGCTCCTCAAAGTAAACGAGGTAAACTTAATGAGCCAGCATATATCGTTGAAACAGCTACATTAATTGCTAAAATCAAAAACATTCCCTTTGAAGAACTTATAGAGACTACTTCAAAAAATGCATCTGACCTTTTTTCTTTGCATAATCTTTAAGAAAAACTTGTATTAAATAAATAAAAGATGGTTAATATCACTCTTTTAATTTAAGTAAAAACAAAGTGCAAAAAACATGAATTTTCAACAACTTTTAGACTCTAACGATTTCCTATACTATCCAAAATTATCATCCGATATTTTCAAAGCCATGGAAAGCTCTGATGGAATCGTTGTTCTTGATCCCCATTATGATGAGGCAGACAGTCATCTTGCAAAAATCGGTATTCTTTTTAAAGCTTGTATTCATACCCTTTGCTTGAACCTCTCTCCTTTTTATAGCGAACGTTTCGAGCAGGTTAAAGCTAATATTTTAAAAAGAGACATCATTCATTTTAATTACTTTGAAAAAAATAATGCCTTTTTAAATGTCCCTGAAATTTCTAATCTTGTTTTTACTTTAATGAATGAGGCGGACAAAAAATGGGCAATTTCCGTAAAGCCTCTTCCAAACGAAAAAACATTCTATAATCGTATTGCATTCGCTTTTGCTTCCCTAAGACATAGCATTAATCTAAAACTTTTCTCCTCTTATTCAAAAAAATTCTATGACACGACAAAGAGCATTACCGATATCAGTCAAAGAAGAAAGGAAAATAAAATAATAAAGGCACAGGAAAAAAAAGAGAAAATCATCAAAGATCAAGAGATTTACAACAAGGCAAAAGATTATTTAATATCCGAGTTAAAAAAAACAAATAAAATTGTCGCGGATGACCAAAAAAAGATTGAAGAGATAAAGATGCAACTAGACCTTTTAGAAGATCCTAGCAACAGCGATTCTCCGGCTCAACTTGAGATCCTTAAAAAAACTTTTGAAATTGAAAAAATAGAAAAGATAATTGCCCTAGACAAAGAGATTGATAAGATAAAAACTTTAAATGAGACCCACGAGGAAACAATTAGAGGAATAAAAGATAAGATTAGCAAAATCACAAATGAGTTTACTTACATAACCCGTAATCGTTTGGGCCTTACTATTAATCAGACAACAATTGATGAATTGAAAGTTTATGACGAAACGCTTATTGAACATGAAATGGAACTCGGAATTAGTAGAAAAACCATGGATTCCAAATTACAAGAACTCTTTAATTTAAAAAAGGATGAAGTTCATTTAAATAAAATAGAATCACAAAAAAAAATAAACAAACTAAAAAATGAAATCGAAGAAATAAAAAAGCAAGTCGATTCTGATTTGAAGGAAAAAAGAAATGAAATATTTAAACTTAATGCAAAACTGAAAACTAAAAAATCAAAAGTAAAGAATAATGAAGAATTATTAAAGAGATACATTGAAAATGAAAAAGAACTTTATGATAAATTAATCGCTGAAAAACCTGATATTTTTTTTCCTGAAATAGAAAATGAAATTAAAATTGCTGAAAAAGCAGCTGCTATTGGAATAGAAATTTTAGCCAATGAAGACCAAACAATTGAAAAGAAAGAGGCAGTAGATAAAGAACCGATAAAAAATGAAGAGCGTGTCTATCACAGCACAAACCCTTTTGCACAAAACATCATTCAAATTGAGCCAAAAGCTGAACCAATCCTCTCTAAAAAAACCGAACTTTTAAACATTCTCACATCTTATAATAAATCTGTTTCAAAAGTACTAGAAAGTTTTTTATCAAGATTTCCTGAAGATAATATTTTGTCAGTTAACAAATTAAATGATGAATTAAAAATCAAATTAAATAAACCGATGAAACTTTGGGTTCCAAAAATTGATCTTGATGATCCAATCGGTGGATCCATTCTCATTTTTGAAAATGAGTTCCACGTAAAACTTTTATCTAAAGGCTTTCTGTTTACTAAAGGATTTTTAGTCTATTCTCAAGTTACAAAATTTGGAATTTCCAAGCTTATGACAGCTAACATCTATAATATTTTGGAAAATCAACCAAACAATTTTACAATTGAGGCCGGCATGGATATCTTTATGGTCGGAAGACAAGCTGAACAGCGGAAAATTTTGCTTGATCAGACTATTGAAAGATGGGGATCACCAAATATTAGTGAGGTTTTGGAAGGCGATCACGTTGAATTCCTCAACAAAAAACTCCTTTAGTCCGGACTTTATTTTACAAGGAGAAGATAGAAGAAAATTATCTTAAAAGCTATGTACACTTCGCATTTTGATTTTTTTAACGGTGAGGGGCTATGAATTCCTAACTCCTCACTGTTTAACTCCTCAATGTCCTCATGTCTTTTCACTGCCTCAATGGTAAAAAAATATCAATGGAGTGGTTCAATTGTAGCATGTCAGAAAAAGTTTGGATTCTAATTCAGATTTGGTTGTTGTTGACAAGCCAAGCAGAGTTTCGATATGTTAAAGTTTTTAATATAGGGAATATATGAAATTTATTTTCACAAGTTTAATCTTTACTCAAATTTTATTCTCTCCTCTTTTATCGAATTTAGCTAAAGATCAAGCTCTAAATAAAATCTCCGAGGTGGTTCACCCTAATATGGCAAAAATTTGGGAAGCTTTTTTCGCCAATTTTGACCAAGACAAAATTACAGCGTGGAACTTTTCTGAAGAGACTGGCCTCTTTTCCATTTGTCTAAAAAATCCTCTTCAATTTTATGTTCCTGCTTCAAAATCTCAATCAAAAGACCCAAGGCCTGGATCTATTTTAGTCTTTGGTCCTGAAAATAAAGTTGAGGGACGGCTTAATCGTTTTAAAAGAGATATTGAATTTTTTAAAGGTTTTCAAATCCATTGTAAATACAAAATTGGCTTCATATCCATTCCTGTCACTGTAGATGTTTATCATTTAACATATCAAAATGATGAGATGATCGTTTTAGAAGCAGGCCGTGCCGGCCTTTCAGAAAAACGAAGCAAATCTTTGGAAAAATATCTGTCGAGTTGGTTCAATCCAAGCCATGTTGTCATAGGCGACTTTGATACTTATTTAAATAGACCTTGAGATTGGTTTAAATGCCAATTAGAACTTGACAACTTACAAAGTTTTTAGTTATCATAATATTTTAAAACCTCTTAAATGAAAATTATTTATGCATAAATTTTGTAAATTATTATTGATGTCGATTATTATTTCTTCAACGCTATTTTCAGTTGAAAAAAATGAAGTTTCTATGGAAGTGCAGTCTGTTGAAAATCTCATTTTACTTGGCAAACAGAATATTAAGCTTCAAGAAGAAATACGCCTACAACTGATCCAGTACCAAAAAATCAATAAAGCCTTTATCAAGAATCCGCACGACAATGATTTACTTTTTCAAACCATCAAATATGCCGATCTTTTGCTTGAGAACATCAAGAGTGCCCATTTGACACAAAATTTTTCAGCAGAATTTATCAAAGAACTTAATCTTTTTGCAAAGCTTGCCAAAAAACAAGGTATTCCAAAACCATGACCGTAACACCTCACCAAATCACTTACATCGATCGGGCAACAGCAGAAAAATGCATTGAAAAAGTTTACGGCTCTTCCGCCTTGAAATTACTTTACGGGGATGATCTCATATCCAAAATTCTTGGATTCCCCCTTTTACATACTATTGTAAAAAATCCGATTTTTTCAAGGGTCTATGGATTTTTTCAAAAAACCAATAGCAGCCGAAAAAAAATTAAGCCTTTTATCAAAAATTTTGAGGTGGATCCTAACGAATTTCTTGAAGATGTGGATCAGTATCTTTCCTTTAATGATTTTTTTATTAGAAAACTAAAACCGGAATCACGTCCGATCTTTAAGCAAGATAACGTTGCAGTTATTCCTGCAGATGGGCGTTATTTATTTTTTCAAAATATCGATGCCGCATTGGGTTTTGTTGTAAAAGATCAAAAATTTAATTTAGAAACTCTTTTGGACGATCCAATTCTAAAAGAAAAATATTCCGGCGGATCCATGATTATGGCTCGTCTTTGCCCAACAGATTATCATCGCTTTCACTTTCCGGCAGATTGCAATCCTTCCAAAGTAAAGATGATCAATGGCTGGCTCTACTCCGTTAACCCGATTGCCATCAAAAAAGATATTCATATTTTTACAGAAAATAAAAGAGCCATCACTGAACTTGAAACCACTCAATTTGGAAAAATATTGTATTTGGAAATTGGCGCAACAAGTGTGGGCTCCATTAATCAAACCTATAAGCCCAATCAATCTTATAAAAAAGGTGATGAAAAAGGCTACTTTTCGTTTGGTGCATCATCGTTGATCTTATTGTTTGAGCACGATAGATTAATTATTGATGAGGATCTTCTATTGGCCACAAACCAAGGCTTTGAGATCAAATGCCTCATGGGCCAAAGCATGGGTAAAGCAACTTAAAAAGTACTTGAGAGGGATCATCCGGAGGGTCTCACGCGGTAAAAAAATGTAAAAATATGGGTATCTAAATATCCTTAATGTCTTAAAAAAAGAGTTTTATGGATCCAAATTTAAAAGAGCCCCTTAGTTTAAAATGCATTAAATTTATTAAAGACGTATGCCTTCCCAATACCTTGCCCGCAACAACTACAGTACTGATCGCCCTTTCTGTTTTTTCTTTTATTGTTCCAATTCCGGCATCAGCGATCATTTTTAAAGCAACGATTGTCGTCACTTCCGTTTACGGCGCATCCCTTATTCTTTATTTTGTCACACCTTACCTGCCTGAAAAAGTGCAAAATTACGTTGGATATATTAAGCCATTCTTTAGAGAATTCGCTTTAATGGGCCTTTTTGCAACCATTTATTTCAAAGATCTTTCTAAAAATAATAGTAAAAAAATTCCACTTGAAAGTGATCCTTTAATCATCATCATTTGCGGCTATCTTCATAACAGCTCAGGGGCTTTGGAGCTTCAATATGAAATTGAAAAAAGGACGGCAATTCCTGTTCGTTGCATCAATCCTGAATCGCTTTTAGAATCGATCGATAATCATTCAAAAAATCTAGGATCTGAAATTGCAAAAGCTGAACAAGAAATTGGGACAAGAGACATTGTCCTGATCGGCCACTCCATGGGAGGCATTGTTTCTTTAGTCTATGCATTTAAGGAAGGTAAATCCAAAGTCAAAGATCTGATTACTCTTTCATCTCCATCAAAAGGCACAAAAATTGCCCATATAGGCTTTGGAGAATGTGCAAAAGAAATGCGTAAAGATTCCAATCTTATCAAAGAAATTAATGAAAACTCTAAAACAGATCATGGTATACGCCTCTTGCAAATAGGCCTAAAAAATGATCTGATTGTCCCTTTAAAATCAGCATTTTTAGATGGTGTTCCACAAGAAAACACACGCACTCTTAATGGCATGGGCCACACAGAAATACTGTTGGACAAGCAAGCTATTGACATTGTCATCGACCACATTATTGCAAACTACCCGTCTCGTTCTACCAAAATATAACCATCGATGAAGAATAAATTTGCTAAGAAACAAATGCAAAGTTTATAATGTGTTATTAAACTCTCAAAAAAAGAATGGCTATCATGTTTGGATTTCTTAAAAAAATATTTGGCACAGCTCAAGACAGACTTCTTAAAAAATATTATAAAATCGTTGACGGGGTCAATGCTTTTGACGAAAAATTCAAACCCTTAAGTGATGATGAGTTAAGGAACAAAACTTTTGAATTTAGAAATCGTTTTGATAAAGGCGAAACCTTGGATGACCTTCTGCCGGAAGCATATGCTGTTGTAAAAAATGCATGCCGAAGATTGAATGGAACTGAAATTCATGTTTCAGGATATGATCAAAAATGGGACATGGTTCCCTATGATGTTCAGATCGTTGGAGCCATTGCAATGCATTATGGTGCCATTGCAGAGATGATGACAGGTGAAGGTAAAACACTTACTGCCGCAATGCCTCTTTACTTGAACGCCCTTTCAAAAAACTCCGTCCATCTTGTCACTGTAAATGATTACCTTGCCGAACGTGACTGTCAATGGGTCGGAACAATTTTTCGCTGGTTAGGCCTTACTACAGCTGCATTGACAAATGAAATTCCAACAGAAAACCGTAAAAAAATTTATGAGTCAGATATTGTCTACGGTACAGCATCGGAATTTGGTTTTGATTACCTTAGAGATAACTCCATGGCATTTCGAAAAGAAGACCAAGTACAACGCGGCTACAATTTTGCAATTATCGATGAAGTGGATTCCATCCTGATTGATGAAGCAAGAACACCTTTAATTATTTCAGGTCCAGTTCCTGTAAGCCGTCAAATGTATGATGAATTAAAACCTCAAGTTTCCGATCTTGTTCTTGTTCAACGCGATTTTTGCAATCGTTTGGCAATGGATGCAAAGAAAGAACTTGATAAAATTCAACTTGCCGAAGGGCAAAAAAAAGATAAAAAACAGCTGGAAATTCAACAGGAAGCTCTTCAAAAACTTTGGCTTGTCAGCAAAGGCACACCCCGAAATAAAGTGGTCAAACGATTTAAAGAAGACCCTGATATGCGCGCTGCCCTCGACAACATGGACCTTTACTATTATGCCGATCAAAATAAAGAAGAGCGCTTAAAGCAACTTGCAGAACTATACATTATCATTGATGAAAAAAGCAGCGAGTTTGAATTAACGGATAAAGGTGTATTGCGCTGGCAGGAAATGAATCAAAGCCGAAACAAAGACAATGAAAATAATCTGAATAAAGGCGATGAATTTGTCATGATGGACATCGGTCATGAATATTTCTTAATCGACCAAGATGATAATTTGACTGAAGATCAAAAAATTCAGAAAAAACTGGATATTCAAGAAGAAGATGCTAAGCGCAAAGAGCGCTCTCATAATTTAAGACAACTTCTTCGCGCCCACCTACTTATGGAAAAAGATGTCGATTACATCATCCAAGAAGAAAAAATTGTGATCATCGATGAAAACACTGGTCGTACACAACCGGGAAGACGCTTTTCAGATGGTTTACATCAGGCAATTGAGGCAAAAGAAGGGCTTGCGATTCAAAAAGAAACGCAAACTTATGCAACGATTACTTTGCAAAACTATTTTCGCATGTATAAAAAACTTGCCGGAATGACGGGGACTGCAACAACAGAAGCCAATGAGTTAAAAACCATCTATAAAATCGATGTTTTGGAAATCCCGACACACAGAACTTGTAAGCGAGAAGATTCAAACGATCAGATTTATATGACTGAGCGTGAAAAATATAATGCCATCTTAAAAGAAGTCAGAGAAATTCATGAAAAAGGACGTCCAATTTTGATTGGTACGGAATCAGTAGATATCTCAGAAAAACTTTCTCGTATCTTTAAACAAAATAAACTTGAACATACTGTCCTTAATGCTAAGCAAAATGAAAAAGAAGCGGAAATCATTGCCCATGCAGGAAGACGAAATGCCATTACAATTTCAACTAATATGGCAGGTCGTGGAACAGATATCAAATTAGAGCTAGGTGTTGCTGAAATCGGTGGCCTTGCTGTTGTTGGAACAACAAGACATGAATCACGTCGTACCGATCGTCAGTTAAGAGGTCGAAGCGCTCGTCAAGGAGACCCCGGAAGTTCTAAGTTTTTTGTCTCATTTGATGACAGACTTTTACGCCTATTTGCATCTCCAAGGTTAACGGGTATTTTACAAAAATTTAGACCCCCTGAAGGCGAGCCTATTTCTGCAGGTATTTTAAATAAATCAATTGAAACTGCCCAAAAGCGAATTGAACAGCGCAATTACACCATCCGTAAACACACTCTTGAATACGATGATGTGATGAATAAGCAACGCCAAGAAATTTATGCTTTCAGAAATGAAGTATTGAATGTAGCAAATATCGAACCGCTTGCCATTGAACTACTTGAAAATGTTTGCACGACTGCAGCTGATCAATATTTTCAAAATAAATCTGAGGTCGGTGCATGGAATCCTGAAGGCTATAGAGAATGGCTCATGAGACATTTTCCCATCTCTTTTGAAGAAGGTGCATTTGATGATGACACATCCGATGTGCAAGACCTTGAAAGCATGGCATCACAAAAAATCGTCCATGCTTTTAAAGAAAAAATGGCAAGGGAATCATCCAAGATTGAAGTGCGTGATAACCAAGCAAACCCGATCAACGAAGCTGTTCGTAACTTGATTGTCCGTAAAATTGACAGTCTATGGCAAGAGCATCTTTTAAAAATGGATCATCTTCGTACAGATGTAAATTTACGCTCCGTTGGGCAAAAAGACCCTCTTACTGAATTTAAACATGAAGCATTTCATATGTTTGATGAATTTAGCCGTACCTTAAGAACCGAAATTGCGCAAGATCTATTCCGTTTTGAAATCATCAGACGGCCGCCTCCATCCATACAACAGATATTGAATCAGCTTCAAATGGAAACTAACAGATCCTTTGCAAAAGAACTTGATGTAGAAACTTAAAAAATGATTTCACCATTGTTTTTAGAAATTGAGGCTGCCTTAAAAAATGGGCAGCCCTTTGAAATTAAAAATGATCAAACGTTAGTAAAGTTTGAAAAAACAAATTTCATTGCTCAAATTTTGTACAATCAAGAAAGTGATGAAATCACATCGTCACGTTTTATAAAAAACGCAGTATCACTTTCTTTTGTTTTAAAAAAAACAGAAAGATGCATTTGGAACGATTCTTGCAAGATTGCAAAAATTGTTTCTTCTGTGAAATTATTTCTTAAAAGTTATCAAGTTTATCAAGGCAAACCGGCATTTACAAAATGTGCTACAGAGCTTCTTGCTTTAAGACTTGGAATAAAAGCTGATATTTTAACACATAAAAGGAATCAGGAATTTACTGCCTTTGCAAAGACAAGTCATCTTTACAATAGCCTCATGACCTTTAATCATCATCTTGAGATTGATCAGATCACACTTGAAATTTTAATTCCCTATAACAATGTTCTAACACCTTGGTCAAGCGTAAAAACAATTATTGAAAACTTAAAAAAAGAAGACAGAAGTAATCCTTCCGAAGATGGACCCTACGCCCTTAGCCTTTATGGCTATAAAGGAATTCAATATAAAAATCGCTACAAATGGACAAAATTAGAACCTTTACTTAACGGAGAGACTTGTAACTGGGCCTCCCATTTCATTAAAGATCCTTTGATTTTTGATGAGAAAAATAAAGGCTATGTGTTGGAATTTTGCTCTTCAGCAACAGAAAAAAAGCCGCAAATTTTATCCGGAGATCATTCTTGGACACGTGCTTATAAATTTTCAAAAGTGAATGGGAAAATCATTGGAAAAATGTATAGCAAAGGTCTTTATAGACCTTTTAAACATCATTTTTATTTTGATAACTTATGGTTTCCTTTTTGTTTAAAAAAAGGGTATCTGGTAGATGACATTAGTGAAGAGTGGGGGATTAATCATCAAATCAAAACGGTTGCAACAAGAATTAATCGTGAAATTTATAAAAATATAAAATTAAAAATTCAACAAGATAAAGCCTCTGACAATATTATCTACCATCTATTTTCGAATAATTGTGGTCATTATACTAATAGTTTAGCGAACGTTGCCAATATTAACCTTCCTACAAAACACCATTTTATTATATTATTTACCTGCATTCATTTAATAAACTCTTGGAATAAGCAATTAGCAACACGTTCCCACTCTGTTCAAATGAGTGCTATGGCTGCAAAAAGAATCATGATGGTAATTTTATATACGTTTACACCCTTTTTTAATTTACTAGCCTTTTTGGCAGGTGCAGGTTTAGTCAGTAAAAACTTAAGGTTTGATGCGATAATAAAACCTCCTTTAGACTCTCTATTTGATTTTTTTCAAATCCAAAAGCTTATGACAGATTCGCCTTGGGTACTTGGCTATTTTGTTAAAGAGGAAGTAGAAAGCTGGCGTCAAAATGAAATTGATAAGCTTGATTTGGATAGTTTAGATGGGCTTGCACGACAAGATGAAATCATGCTCCAACTCCCTCCCTCTTACACCTTCCACGGGTGAGATTTTTTAACACGAAGACTTAGACATCGTTTTATTTACATGGCTTTGAGATTTTTTAAACACGAAGACACGAAGATCGTTGTGAACTATTAAGGTTGTGATATTTTTACACAAAAAAAACAAGATTTAGTGTAGATTACAGGACGTTTTTAACTTAAAAAATAATAATCACATTTTTATATAAATATTGTTAGGAAATCAAAACGATCTTCGTGTCTTCGTGTTTAAAAAATCTCACACTCTTGAAATCAGTATGGTCTTTGTGTTTAAAAAAGTTAGATTTTGTGAAGGCACTTCCAGCCGATGAAGAGAAAGGGCAGGCTAAGGCTTAAATAAACATACCAATAATCAGCATTCCATCTCATGGTCAAAAATCCATCTTGAGAAAAGACTAACATCATGGCAGCAAATAAAAGAAAAATGGATCCAAGAATAAGAAAAACAATCGTTGTGATTACAAGCTTATTGCTGATTGGCAGATGGTCTAAAGATTCTGAATTTAAGACTTCTTCATTATCTGAAGTTAAGGGTACATCCTCGTTTTCAGTATCTTCCTGGGATTTAACCATACGGTAAGGAGGAGTAAGAATATTATAAAAATCTTCTTTTCCATCATCCGTGGAAGGACTTAAATAGACACCACAAAACGAACAATTTTCATCGTAGGGTGTTACGATTGTTTCGCAATTCCAACAGATTTTTGTTTTAATGGTTACGCTCATAACAAAATGTTCTTTTTTGTTTTTGCATCTTAATAACATGAGCTTACAATTATTTGATTGTTTATGCAAACAAAAAAATCAATTATGAGAAATTCTTTTTCTTTATTCAATTAATCAGATGAAACATACAATGTTTCACGTTTTTCATTAGATTAACGTTTTGAATTTTCAATAGCACCAGTATCTAATGAAAAGGCAAATGGTGCGTGCTTTTTTTTGTATATTTCGATATTCTAAAAAAAAATCTAGAAAGAGTTTAAAAAAATGGAAAATACATTTGATATTATTGTTCTTGGAAGTGGGCCGGGCGGTTATCCTGCTGCGTTAAAAGCTGCTCAAATGGGAAAAAAGGTAGCTATCATTGAAGCCAATCTCATCGGTGGAACCTGTTTGAATCGCGGTTGCATTCCTTCTAAGACACTCATTTCAAATGCCGAAATTTTAAAAAAGATCCGTCAAGCTAATGAGTATGGCATTTCTGTTGAAAATGTTGGTTTTGATTTTGAAAAGATGATTGAGCGAAAAGACAAGGTCGTTGAAAATTTGCGAAAAGGGGTAACGGGTTTACTTACTTCAAGCGGTGTGACAATATTTAAAGGCTATGGCAAATTCATTTCGGCAAATGAAATAAAAATCATTGGTGAGAATAATGCCATCATCAAAGCTTGTAAAATCATCATTGCTACAGGATCCGAGCCAAAAAACATTCCGGCATTTCCATGTGACCATGAATGCATTTTAGACTCAACAGATATTTTAAATAAAAAAAACCTTCCAAAAAAACTTGCCATCATCGGTGGAGGCATCATCGGATGTGAATTTGCCTCTCTTTATGCAACATTTGGCGTTGAAGTGACAATCCTTGAAATGCTACCACGTATTATTCCGACGGAACCAGGTAATCTTTCTGCAAAGCTTCAAGATAGTTTTACAAAACAAGGGATTAAAATTGAAACAAATGTGCGCGTTTTAGGAATTGATCGTGTGGCAAACGGTGTAAGCGTCAAGCTTGAAGGCGGTAAAACCGTTGATGCAGATATTGCCCTAGTTGCAGTGGGTCGTCAGATGAATACCTCAGATATTGGTCTTGAAAAAACAGGTGTGATTGTTTCAGATAATGGCATGATCCCCGTGAATGATAAAATGGAAACGAATGTTCCCGGCATTTATGCAATTGGAGACATTGCATCAAAATGGTGGCTTGCCCATGTTGCCACTCATCAAGGCTTAATTGCTGCAAGTAATGCAGCAGGTCATTTGGAAAAAATGCAATACAATGCCATTCCTTCAGCCATCTTTACCCAACCTGAAATTGCAACTGTTGGATTAAGTCTTGAGCAAGCGCTTGAAAAAGGCTACCAGGCAGTACTTGGCACTTTTCCATTTATAGCGCTTGGAAAATCACAGGCAATTTTGGAAACAGATGGCTTTTCTCAAATTGTGATCGATAAAAAGACAGGTCAAATTCTTGGGGCGCAAGTCATGGGGTACCAGGCCTCGGCATTGATTGCTGAAATGGCTGTTGCCATTACAAATGAGCTAACGGTAGAATCGATCACAAGCTCGATCCATGCCCATCCAACTATTTCTGAAGGCTGGCTAGAGGCTGCTTTATTAGCAAATGACACACCCCTTCATTTTCCCAAAAAAAACGATAAAGCCAAAAAAAGGTAAAGCCAATGGGTGATGATATGGAATTAAACGTTGCAAATCGCTTTGATAATCGACCAACTGTTAAAAAATCACGTTTAAATATTTTGCCGGTAAATCCTGAAATTGAAGATCCTGGCAAAGCCGTTAGTTTAGGAAGATTCCCCTCTTGGCTACATCGCAAGATTCCGGAAGGCTCAGATATTTTAAAAACCGGTCTTTCTATTTCAGAAAACAGACTTCATACCGTTTGTGAAGAAGCTAAATGCCCGAACTTATTAGAGTGCTGGTCGAAGAAAACGGCAACTTTTTTATTGATGGGAAAAGAGTGCACAAGGAGTTGCGGTTTTTGTGATATTGATTTTTCTAAAACACCGACTTCATTAGACCAAGATGAGCCAAGAAGAGTGGCGGCATCGGTTGAGACACTTGGTTTGAAGCATGTTGTTCTTACAATGGTTGCAAGAGATGATTTAGAAGATGGAGGTGCAGCCCATCTTGTTGAAACAATTAAAGAAATTAAGTTACTAAAAAATCCACCAACCATTGAAATTCTAACATCTGACTTTCAAGCAAATTCTACATCCCTTGATTTAATATTACAAATTGAGCCTGATATTTTTAACTATAATATTGAAACGGTAAGATCATTAACACCAAGAGTGCGTCATACAGCAACATACGAGCGTACTTTATGGCTATTAAATTATGTAAAAAATAACAAAGTAAATAGTAACATGCTTGTTAAATCAGGTTTAATGGTTGGACTTGGCGAAAAAGAAAATGAAGTGGAAGAGACAATTTGTGACTTAAAAAATGCGGGATGTGATATTATTACCATCGGACAATATTTGCAAGCCAATCGACATAAGCTACTTGTAAAATCTTTTGTGACACCTGAACAATTTAAAAAATATGAAGAGTATGGGTATGCCAAGGCCTTGAAATACGTCTATTCAGGCCCTTTTGTCAGATCAAGTTACAATGCAAATCTTGTATTAAATAATATCACCATTAACAGTCATTAGAAGTAATCATGGACATACAAAACAATAAACCTGAAGATTTACCAATCACAGATTCTATCGATCAAGCCATTTTGATGCATCGCGATGCACATTTTGGTGGCCATTTTGATTTTATGCTGGAGTATTATAAAACCCCTCACAAAGGCATATGCGAAGATTTTTCTTTAGAAAAAATCATTGCTCTTGCAGATTTAGAAAGAGAATTAAAAACTAATTTGGCATCTCTTGTTTTATCAGGGCCTGATGCTGAAAAAGTCGCAAAGTCAAGAGCGGCTTATAAAACGCTTCGATCTCTCTATGAAAGACCGACAAAAGAAAAAAAATATGCATTGCTGATTGCTGATTTAATTCTTTCAGAAGAAGAATACCCGCAAAAAGAGATTGAAGCCATCGTTGCCGAAAAAGAAGCCATTGTCAGATCATTGATTGCCCTTTTACGTGCAGAAGAATATTACGATCCTTTAATGCCTGGCTATGGAAAAGCACCTATACTTGCAGCTAAAGCTTTAGGTCTTATTGGCGATAAACGTGCCATCATTGCCCTTTTTGAAACGTTGGGCGAAGGCGACTTTTTTGACGAAACCATTGAGCTTGAAGCACTTAAATCAATTGGCGAGCCTGCAAAAGATTTTTTGTTGAATGTTGTTAAATCGCGTCCGCTAAATTCTGACAATGAAAAGGCAGCTATTGCTTTGATTCAGTTCAAGGATGATTTTGATGTTATAAAAACCTGTTTTCTCTTGCTGCAAGAAGATGATGTAAGAAAAAATGCGATTTTTGCAACTTATTTGGTTATGGCTTGTGAGCATATCAACAAGACCGAATTTAAAGATGTGTTTATCAAGATGGCCGATGATGCAACGCTCGATAAAATGCTTCGCCTCGACATCA
>Ga0335397_10001384_pt1 | contig 32988 bp, 32 predicted proteins | sample MAT04_FD_205740 | JGI IMG/M metagenome (GOLD analysis project Ga0335397, IMG submission 205740) | Freshwater microbial communities from Lake Fryxell liftoff mats and glacier meltwater in Antarctica - MAT-04 (spades assembly) (version 2) ... | reverse complement strand
CGTTGGTGTTGTTCGTCGCCTGTATCGGGGTTGTCGGCTCCGTCACGTTCAAGAACCAACTCATCGCAGCAACTGGGCCCTGGATGGCGCCGGTGCTGGTCGTGGTCATTGTGATGTGTGTGTTTGGTGCCATCGGTGCCCTTGCCCTCCGTCGTCACTGAACACCCCACCGCCCCACAACGCGGCAATTGGTACGGCCCACGTGCGCTCGTCGAGCTGAATCGTGAGCGGCCCGGTGGGGAACACCATGCCGGCGACGAACCGATCCCCAAGCCGGGAACGAAGAAACGCCACGCCACGACCGTCTTTGCGATCAACCGAGCGCGCCGACTTCACCTCGAACGCCAAGACCCTGCCGTCCGGTCCTTCCAGCACGATGTCGACCGCCTACCCCAACCGTTCTCGAAAGTGCGCGAACCGAAGATCCGAATCGATGCACGTCGCCTGACGATCCGCCGACAGCCCAATTGCCCCTGCGGCCAGACCGGTATCCAAGACGTGCACGTTCGGGCTGCGACTGTTCGATACAGCTGCGACAACGCGCCCGTCCGTCGTACATCGATCAGATCGGCGAGGTCGCTTTTCCATCACGGTGGCGAGATAACTCCGGAACCATCGTGACCTCGCTGCCAACGACTCTCATCGGCGCGCGGCCGGATATCCCGCGGCTACCACCGCATCGAATATCGAGGCCCGCGGCACCTCGGTGCGGATCGCTGGCGGGGTTCCCGATTCGAGCAGCTCAGCCAACCATCGGCGCGATCTCCCCAACGACTCCGCGGTCGATGAGCGAGGCGCCGCGGTCGGCGGCACCATCGAGGGCTGGAAACACTGGGCCGTGCCAGGCAAACAGCCCGCAAACCACCGAACTGTCCCGACGCCAACCGCACAACCGTCCCGATACGGATTCGGTGTAGGGAACGACCGCTCAGGCCACGGCACCGGCGGTTCGCCAAGTGGCAATTTCGTCGGCCGTACAGCCCGCCGCGCGCAGGATTTCGTCGGTGTGCTGCCCCGCCACCGCCGGAGGACGATCCAGTTCCGCCGGCGTTGCCGAGAACCGAGGGGCGGGTGCCGGTTGGGGCACCCCGTCGAGATCGACATAGGTGCCTCGGGCGGCGATGTGGGGATCGCCCAAGACCTCGCCGAACGACAGCACCGGCGTCACGCAGTTGTCGGGGTCGGCGAACACCTCGGCCCATTCGGCCACCGGGCGGGTGGCGATGATCGAGGCGAATCGCTCCTTCATGTCGGGCCAGCTCGTTTCGTCGTCCTGCGCCGGCAGGGTTGGATCATCGGCGAGGCCGAGGCCGGCGAGGAGGTTGGCGTAGAACTTCGGCTCGATCGCCCCGACCGACAGCCATGCCCCATCCGAACACTGGTAGCAGTCGTAGTAGGGCGCGCCGGAGTCGAGCCAGTTGGTGCCCCGCTCGGCATGGAAGTAGCCGAGGGCGTAGGCCGGAGCGATCGGTGCGGAGAGCAGCGCGGCACCGTCGATCATGGCGGCATCAATCACCTGTCCGGCGCCGGTGCGTTCCCGAGACATCAGCGCGCAGACCACGCCGAACGCGAGCAGCATCCCTCCCCCGCCGAAGTCGCCGACCAGGTTCAGCGGCGGCGTGGGGGGCTGCCCGGCCCGCCCGATATGGGCCAACGGTCCGGCCAAGGCCAGATAGTTGATGTCGTGGCCCGCCCGATCCCGCATCGGCCCGTCCTGTCCCCAACCGGTCATCCGTCCGTACACGAGCCGAGGATTGCGGGCGCACAACACGTCTGGTCCGAGCCCAAGCCGCTCCACCACGCCAGGGCGGAAACCCTCGAGGAACACGTCGGCCTCGTCGACCAAACGACCCACAACGTCCACACCATCGGGGTGCTTGAGGTCGACGGCAACCGACTTCCGACCTCGCCCGTACACGTTGCCCTTGGCCGACTCGGGGCCGAGCCCGAACGCCGCGGCCTGCCGGGCCTGGTCGGCCCGATCGACCACGATCACGTCGGCTCCCATGTCGGCGAGCACCATCGCGCCGAACGGTGCCGGACCCAGCCCAGCCAACTCCACAATCCGTACCCCGTCGAGTGGTCCTGCCATCGCCGTGCCCCCTGCTTGGTTCACAAGTAGAATCGGTTCTACTTTTGTGCGGGGGACCGTAGCGCCGGGAAACGCACCATTCACAGGGGGACCACCATGACCACCGAGCCGAGCGATCCCACCGAAGGGCTGACGCTCGCCGACGTCGACGTGCAGAATCCCGACGTCTTCCAGCAGGGGCGTCATCACGCCATGTTCGCCGTGCTTCGACGCGATGCCCCGGTGCACTTCCAGACCGAACCCGACGGCCGCGGGTTCTGGTGCATCACCAAACACGCCGACCTCTCGATCATCAACCGCGACTATGCCGGCTTCTCGAGCTCGGGCGGCATCAACATCCCCGACGCCGACGAGGCGCAGCAATCGGCCGTCGAGAACATGATGTTGTACATGGACCCGCCCCGGCACACCCGCTACCGGCTCCTCGTGAACAAGGGCTTCACGCCTCGCATGATCGGCCAGCTCGAGGACTCGTTGCGGTTGCGCACCCGGGCCATCGTGAACAACATCTGTGAGAAAGGCGAGTGCGACTTCGTGGAGGAGATCGCGGCCGAGCTCCCCCTCCAGGCCATCGCCGATCTCATGGGTGTACCTCAGGAAGATCGCAAGCAGCTCTTCGAGTGGAGCAACCGCATGGTGGGCTTCGACGACCCGGAGTTCCAGGGATCGATGGACGACGGCCTCGCTGCTGCCGCCGAGATGTACGTGTTCTTCAACGCCCTCGCTGCCGACCGTCGCCGCGATCCCAAGGCCGACATCGTCACCACTCTCGTGAACGCTGAGATCGAGGGCGACCGGCTCACGGAGGAGGAGTTCGACATGTTCTCGCTGCTCCTCACCGTGGCGGGCAACGAGACCACCCGCAACGCCACCGCCCATGGCATGAAGGCGCTGATCGACCACCCCGCCGAGTACGCCAAACTCTCGGCCAACACGTCACGCGAAACGCTTGACCGCGCCGTCGAAGAGATCCTCCGGTGGGCCACGCCGGTGCTCCATTTCCGCCGGACCGCTACCGCCGACGTGGAGCTGCGCGGCCAGCAGATCAAGGAAGGCGACAAGGTGGTGATGTGGCACATCTCCGCCAACCGCGATGAGGAGGTGTTCGACGACCCGATGGACTTCCGCATCGACCGGTGGCCCAACGAGCAGCTCGCCTTCGGTGGGGGCGGACCTCACTTCTGCCTCGGCACGAACCTCGCTCGCATGGAGCTCCGGCTCATCTTCGAGGAGCTCGCCACCCGCATCCCTGACATGACCATGACCTCTCCCCCCGAGATGCTCCGCTCGAACTTCATCGGCGGCATCAAGCGCATGCCCGTGAAGTTCACGCCGTCCCGCCCGCTGGCGGTCTAGTCCTCGCGCCTTGGCGGGTGCGAATATCCTGAGCGAGGCAGTAGGGGGCGAGACCTGAACGCCCCAGATGCGGTCGACGGGCATGATGTGCAGCCGGTCCTCGTGGGTATAGGAACGGTTCCCCAGGTACAGGGCCACGCCGGCGAGGAACGCCTCCCCATACGCATCACGAAGTTTGCGCATCCCGGCGAGGCTCTCGCCAGCCACGCGGGAGCCCGCCTTGACCTCGAATGCTATGAGGGCGCCATCGTCGCGTTCGATGACGAGATCAACCTCATCCCCGTCGTGGGTTCGCCAGTGCCCCACTCCGGCGATGCCGTCGAACCAGGACACCTGCTTACAGAGTTCACCGACCACGAATGTCTCGAGAAGGTGCCCGAGTTCGGTGAGCATGGTCGGTTGGCGGAGATCGAGTTTGTCCGGCGTCAGGCGAAGTAGTCGAGCCGCGACGCCAGAGTCGAGAACATGGATCTTGGGTCTCGCTGTTGCCCGCCGCGTGAGTGTTGTTCCCCACGCAGGTAAGCGCTGCACGAGAAACACGGCTTCCAGTAGCCGGAGGTACGAGTCCGTCGTTCGTTCATTGAGCTTGAGATCTGAAGCTATTCGAGCGACGTTCAGGACCTGACCAGTTTGTCCCGCCACCCGCTCGAGGAACTGCGGAAACACCGCCGCCTGTTCGATTTTGCTCAGCTCGACGACATCACGTTCGATCGTCAGCCGGAGGCAATCATCGAACCACCGGTTCCGCGTCTGTGTCGATGTCCGCACGAATGCGGACGGAAACCCGCCGCGCGCGATTCGGCTGGTGGAATCGAGGCGGCTTGTGGTGGAGGTCGCGCCCGCGACGAAACCGAGCGCGTCGGCAAAGAGACTCTCGACGAAATGCTCGTCCAATCCGAGGAGTTCACCCTCGGAACACGGCAAAACCTGAAGCCGGTGCAACCGCCCGGTGAGTGCCTGGGCAACCCTCGGCAATGACCCGTGCCGTGCCGAGCCCGTGAGGGCAAACCGTCCCGGGCGACCGTCGCGATTCAGTTCAGCCTTTATGGCGTCCAACACGAGTGGAACGTGTTGATACTCATCGATGAACACAGGCACTGCGCCGCCGACGAAAAGGCCGGGATCGGCCGCCACCGCTTCTCTCGTCGCGAGATCATCGAGATCCAAGACCTCGGCGCCCCGGTTGTCTGCCAACTCGCGCAGCAGCGCGGACTTGCCGACCGTGCGGGGCCCTTGCAGCAGGATCACTGGCTCGTCGGCCATCCGGTCCAGCACGAGCGGAAGTAGTCGACACCCGACGAGGTTGGGATGAGCATGGGTCACGACGCCAATCCACCACTTGCCTGCGGAATCCGAGGGATGTTTGCTGCGGAATCCGAGGCACCTGTCGTCAACCGCGTCCCCGTGAAGTTTCACCAGACTACACTTGGTAAAGTCGCAAAGTCACCAAATGAATGAGGTTCTCATGGCGAACGCATCCCGGTTCAAAGTCTCGTCGTCCGGGCAGATGTCCTTACCGGCTGAGGTGCGCCATCGCTGGAACCTTGACGAGGGTGGCGACGTGGATGTGATCGACGTCGGCTTCGGCGTGTTGACGGTTCCGGCTGGGGACGCTGGCCGGCTCTTGGACCAGGTCCTGCCAGCAGAGGTGCATTACGCGTTCGTCGCAGCTGATAACGATCCCGATCTCGCGACGGCGTGACCGTACTGATCGACGACCATCTGCTGCGGGACTGGTTGGCCGGCCCGGACGACGCTCTCGAACGAGCCGTCGGCGCTGAGGACCTCGCCACGACAAACCTTTGGTACGCGAGGTTGTGCAAGAGTGCCGCGAAGCAACGCGGCGGTGCACTCCTCGGCGGATGGAGCGAGGAGGAGCGTGACGCCGTCGTGAGGGGGCTCGTGGCCCTCCCCGCCGCAATCGAGGTCCTCCCCATGCGTGAATTGGCGTGGCGGATGGGGGTTCTCATCAGCGAGCACTCGGGTCTGTCGGCGCTCGGAGCGGAGGCAGTCGCCGCCGCGGCGGCACTCGGTGGGCGCGTCCTCGTGGCGTCCCGCGACGACGGTCCCGGCATCAAGGCATGTTGTAAATCGTTCGACATCGCGTACCACACCCTGGCCCGTTGATCACGACCACCGCCGACAACTGGATCGCCAGTTGGCCAGAGGCACCTGCCCACGAAGTTTTCTTGGTCCCGACCGCTCGGCCTCGGGTAGATCAGGTCCGCCGCGAGAGCAGGACACGCTACGGGCCACTGATTGGCGACGCGCCCTGTGAATATGTGGATTCACGGCTGTAAATATTCGGCTAGGCGGCTGTGAGTTTTCGGGTAGCGTGCGGACATGGCGCTTGTTGAGCGGTTTCTGGCCGCCCAGGTCGATGAACTCATGCCCGAGGAGCGGGCACTGCTCATTCAGGGCCCGCGGGCCGTCGGGAAGACGACCCTGCTCGAGCGGATCGGGGCCATCCACGATCGACCAATCATCGATCTTGCGGACGATCTGGTGCGGGCCGTCGCCGCCGAGGACGTGAGGTCGTACTTTTCGGGCCTGCCGCGGCCCATCCTCATCGACGAGTACCAGCGCCTGCCCACAGTCCTCAACGCGGTGAAGCACATCGTCGATCACGAAGAGGCGTGCGGCATCTTCGTGCTGACCGGTTCGACGACCGCCGACCTGCTTCCACGCGGCACAGATTCACTCGCCGGTCGCCTCCACGACTTCACCCTGTGGGGTCTCTCGCAAGGCGAGCTCGCTGGCCAACAAGAGGCGTTCACCGACACCGCCTTCCTGGATCCGACGTCGATGCGGGGCCAGGGACATGTAACGGAGAGCCGAACGGACTACGTCCGAATCTCGGCCCGTGGCGGCTTCCCGGAAGCAGTACTGCGGGAGAAAGAAGAAGCGGGCGCCCGCTGGCTCAGGAGCTATGCCTCACGCGTCGTCGAACGCGACCTGGCGGAAGTGGTGAAGCTGCGACACCCGGCGGTCCTTCTCCAGGTCATGCACTCGTGCATGACGCGCACAGCACAGGTGTTCAACGTGTCTGACGTGTGCAACGACCTTGGCCAGAGCAAGGACATCGTGTCCCGCTACGTCGATCTTCTCGAACGGGTCTTCGTCATCGAACGCCTCCCCGCGTACTCCCGCAATCGGGTGACTCGATTGGCGCGGCATCCGAAGCTGCACGCCGTCGACACGGGTCTCGCGCTGGCGATCGCGCAGATGAACAGCACAGCACTGCAACGAAGCCCGCACTTCGGAGCGATTCTCGAGTCGTTCGTCATCGGCGAGATCCGCAAGCAGCTCGGCTGGGCGAAGACGCCTTTCCGCATGTTTCACTTTCGGGAGCACAACCACGCCGAAGTTGACCTCGTGCTCGAATCAGGCGACGGTCGCGTGGTCGGGATCGAAGTGAAGTCCGCAGCCGGCGTGAGGCGCACAGATCTTCGGGGCCTTCAGCGTCTCGCTGAGCTCACTGGGCCGGACTTCGTGCACGGCTTTGTCCTGTACACCGGAGGAGCCGGAATCCAGCTCGGCGATGACCCACGGTTCTCCGCCCTCCCCGTCTCGGCCCTCTGGCGAACCGTCGCGGGCTGAACACGGAGCTGATACCGAAGCAATCCCGTCAGGACGGGCGGGGATTGAGTTCATGGATCGCCTCGCCCGCATGGTTCGTGTGGGTCGTATCCCTCGCCGGTCACAACGACGATCGACTTCGCAGGCGGCGATGTCGTGGTTCATGCCGTCTCGGCCGCCGGTTTTGAACGCCGTCGGCCTCTTCGATCCTCAGCGCACGGCCCCTGCGGGCGCCTCAACACCGACGTTGTAGCTCAAGCCGGACAGCTGGCCGAACACCGAGACGGTCACCTCCACCCGAGCGAGCCCATCCGCACACGTCACCAGGCGACCAGCACAGGCGAGCACCAGCCCTGTCGATGAGCCGCTGGCCAGCGGCACCGCCTCGACCGCCACCGTCACCACTCCGGGTTCGTAGACCAGGCTGTCGGCCAGCACGAAGACAACCGTGCTGCCCATCGAGACAACCAGGTGCGGTGGGATCTGGTGCTTGGGCTGCTGCAACCAGACGAGCCCACGGTACGTGGTGGAGCGTGAAGGTTCGCCGGTTCGGGCGGATGTCGCCACGAGATCAATCCGCGGTTGGACCTGATGGACCTGCGGGACGGAAATCACGGGCGTTGCCATCGCCCCATGATGCCCGCTCCTCCCCTTTCGCGCCTTCGGCCTCGGGCACCAACGATTTCCCGGTGCGGTACGTTGCGGGCCATGACCGATCTCTCCGTTGCCGACGTCGATCTCATGGAGGACACCTGGTCCACCGCGGTGCCCCACGAAGCGCTCACCCTCCTCCGGCGCGAGGCACCGGTGCACTGGCATGAGCTCATGGGCGAGAAGGCACCGGGCTTCTGGGCGATCACCAAGTACGACGACGTGCGGGCGATCAGCCGCGACACCGCCACGTTCTCGTCGGAGGAAATGGGCACGTTCATCGCCGACCCCACGCCGGAAGCATTGGCGGTGATCCGGCTCACCCTGCTCAACATGGACCCGCCGAAGCACAACCGTTACCGCCGGCTCGTGAACCGGGGTTTCACGCCCCGCATGATCCGTCAGCTCCACGACCAGATCGACGAGCGGGCCGTGGCGATCGCCGATGCCGTTCGAGAACGGGCACGGTCCGAGGGCAACGCCGACGGCTTCACGTTCGACTTCGTCGAGTCCGTGGCGATGGAGATGCCCGCCCAGGTGATCTGCGACATGCTCGGCGTACCCGACGCCGACCGCAAGATGGTCGTCGACTGGTCCAACACCATGGTGGGCTTCGACGACCCGTACTGGCAGAACACCCCCGAAGCCGGTGAGCTGGCGGCGATGCAGATCTACGCCTACTGCGACGAACTCTCGAACGAGCGTCGTAAGAACCCCCAGGACGACATCCTTTCGGTGCTGCTCGCCGCCGACGTCGATGGCGAGGCCCTCACGCAGGACGAGCTCAACATGTTCTTCGTGATTCTCGTGGTGGCCGGCAACGAAACCACACGCAACCTGATCTCCCACTCGGTGCAGGCGCTCATCGATCACCCGGAGTCGGTGGATCGGCTTCACGCTGATCCCGGCCTTTGGGACTCCGCCGTGGAGGAGTTCCTTCGATGGGGCACGTCGATCCACAACTTCCGCCGCACTGCGCTCGTCGACACCACCGTGCGAGGTGTCGACATCAAAGCGGGCGACAAACTCGTGCTCTACTACGCCTCGGCCAACTACGACGAGGACGTGTTCGCCGATCCGTTCACCTTCGACATCGCCCGCACGCCCAACGATCACCTCACCTTCGGGGGCGGCGGCGAGCACTTCTGCCTCGGCGCCAACCTCGCCCGCATCGAGATCAAGGCCATGGTTCGGGAGGTGGTCAACCGGCTGCCAGGGCTCACCAACGCTGGCAAACCGACCCGCATGCGCAGCGATTTCATCAACGGCATCAATCACCTTCCTCTCCACCTGCCGGTCTGAACCGAACGGCGCTCGCGCCTGCTTGAATGCGTTGTGGCCTCTCCCACCGACGACCCTCGCGACCAATTGATCTGGTTGCTCCAGAACGCCCACGCCGGTGAGTTGGCCGCGGCGTTCGCCTATCAGGGTCACCGCTGGTCGCTCCGCCGGGCCGAAGAGAAGGCGGAACTGCTCGCCATCGAGGAAGCGGAGTGGCTGCACCGCGCTCATGTGGCGGTGTTGCTGGCGGACCTCAAGGCCAAACCGAGGTGGCGTCGTGAGGTGTTGATGGGGTCGATCGGCAGGGTGATGGGCCTCGGCTGTTTCGTGAGCGGGTGGACCGCCCCGATGTACATGGCCGGGCGGCTCGAAGCCATGAACGTGGGTGAGTACGACCACGCTCGGCAACTGGCCGAAAAGCTGGGCCTCGACCACTTCATTGAGAAACTCGAAGCAATGCGGGTGGAGGAGGACCGTCACGAGCGCTACTTCGGCGACAAGGTGCAGGGGCGATTCTTGCTCCGGCCGCTTCGCCTGGTGTTCGGATGGGTGCCTCCGGCCTGAAGCTTGGTACGCGGTCCCGAGATCAGCGGTCGACGCGCCGGCGGTCCGGCTTCCAGGCGGGGTAGGCCTTCACAGCCACATCGAGACAGGCCTCCACAAGCGGCGCCGCAAAGGTGGGGCTGGCGCACACCACATGGCCGTCTTCGATCCGGTGGATCGACGCACCTGGGATCGCGAACGCCATCTTGGCTTGCTGCGACGGGGTGACCGCTCGGTCGCGGGTGGTGATGATGGCAGCCGTGGGCACATCGATGTCGCCCACCCACTTGGCGTTGAATCGCCCTATGGCCTGCCCCGCTTCCAAGATCATGCGCAGATCGTGACGCCGCATCTCCGCCGCCGCCCACCGCTGCAGCGTGTCGGGGCGGACCGATGCCCGCACCGGGGTGAATTGTTTGGCGATGGAGCGGGGAAGCAGTGCTGCGAACTGGCCCACTCGGCTGGTGCCGGCCATCGCCGCCATCATCGTGGTGAACGTGAGGCGAGCGCGCATGCCGGGCACGAAGTTGTTCGACGTGGCGGCCAACACAAGTCCACGAACCTTGGTGCGGTGACGTTTCCAGACCAACTGCGCCACGGGCCCCCCCATCGAGTAGCCGACCATCACTGCGTCATGCACACCCATCTCGTCCATCATGGCGGCCACGTCGTCGGCACAGTCGGCCAGGCGGAAACGCCGACGGCTCCGTAGCCCTCGGCCATGCCCGCGCATGTCGGGTGCAAGCACGCGGAAATGCCGGCCCAACGGCTCGAACGCCTGGAACCAGTTGATCCCTCCACTGGCGATCCACCCGTGGAGCAGCACCAGCGTGGGAGCGCCGGGTGGCCCCGGAACTTCACGCACGAAGGTGGTGCCCCGGCCGGGCAGTTCCACGCGCCGACCGAGTGGGATCGGAATCCCGGCCTCAGGTTCGTGGTCGACGGGGAGCTTCAAGATCGTGGGCAAGGTCTACCTCGTGTCAGGGTCGGGCAATCGTAGGCGGTCGGGACGACGGCACTGTGGGAAGCACAGCGAGCAGCGCACACACGTACATCGGGAGAAGCACCCGGGGAAACTCGCTGTTCCAAACATCACGGCCCAGAACAACCGACACCGCGGCAAAGGCAAGAGCGATCCACGTGAGGTGTGACGCCGGACTACGCCGGACCGCCGTGACGACGAGGCCCACCGCGACAACGAACGAAACCGCAAGCAATGGCGAAAAGCTCGGAAGCGCTTCGATCAGTCCGACGGAGGGCAGAGCTGTCCCTTGCAATCGGCTCGACCCTCGGTGGCCGCCACGGTCATCTCGGCCGCTGGCTGCGGTACACGACCTCTTGGGCGCCATCACCGAACGCCGCCGCGTCCCGGAAGGTCGGATCCTGACCGAGGGCGGCCCAGGCTTGACCATCGGACACGATGAGCATGGTGTCGGATTTCGTAGTCGGCCGGTCGTACAGCGTGACGAAGACGAGGTCGCACGGTGATGGTTACCCGTGGGCGGTTCGACGACGGCGTAGCCCAAGCCGAGAGGCCGAGCGCGCCGACAAACGCGACGATCCCGAATCGTTGGGCCAGCGCGCGGCTCGGGCCCGGCTCGGGCCCGACACGGGCCGGTTCACGCCAACGAATCCGACACCTGCGCCGCAGCGTCGCGCAATTCCTCGAAGGCCGCGTTGACCGAGTTGGCGAGCAACCAGGGATCGGGTACGAGCTCCCGGCACATCATGAAGCCGAAGTCGATCTTGTCGAGGTAGCTGAACACGGTGATGTTCACCCCGGTGCCATAGAGCAGCGGGCCCATCGGGTAGATCGCCTCGCAGGTTCCACCACCGCAGTAGATGGGGAATGGCGGACCCGGAACGTTGGAGATGATCAGGTTCATCACCGGCGGCGTGCGATTGTCGAGGCCGGCCGCGGTGTACATCCGAGCCGCCAGGGAGATCAACGCCGGGGGTGCCGCTTCGGTGATCCCCATGAGCTTCTCCGCATTGAGCGCCTTCTGCATCTCCTTGGCGCCTTGCGTGGAGGCGTGGATCTCCGCGAGCCGCTCCGCAGGATCGGCGATGTGGGTGGCCAGCGAGGCGAACATGGCGCCCACCTTGGTGCCCACCTCTGCCTTCTCGTCGTCGGTTCGAAGGCTCACCGGCACCTGGGCGATGAGTGGCGTGTCGGGAAGTTCATCGTTGGCCTCGAGGTAGTGCCGAAGGGCGCCGCTGCAGATCGCCAACACCACATCGTTCACCTTCACGCCGAATGTGTCTTTGATCATCCGAACGTCGGCCAGCGGCACGGACGCGTACGAAAAGCGGCGGTGGGGCGTGAGCTCCGCGTTGAACGAGGTGCGCGGCGCCTGGAACGGCGCCGGAGGCGGGTTCTCTCCGGTTTGAAACCCCACGAACTTCATGCCTTGACGGACAGCGCCCCGAGCAAACCGCGCGGTGCGCAGCGGCGTGGCGAACGTGTGGGCGGCGCCACGGGCGAGCAGCTCGAACCCGTTGGGAACGGCCTCGACCACTCGGGGCTCGGTGGGAGGAGGGATCGGCGGGGGGTCGGCCTCCATGTCCATCAACACGGTGGCCAGTTCGCTGCCCGACACGCCGTCGATCATCGAGTGGTGGATCTTCGACAAGATGGCGATGCGGCCTTCGGCGAGGTTGTCGATCACCCAGAACTCCCACAACGGCTTCCGACGATCGAGTTTGATGCTCACGAGGTCGCCGATGAGGTTGCCGAGTTGCTCCGGCCCACCCGGGGACGGCAATCCGATTCGACGAATGTGGGCCCAGATGTCGAAGTTCGGGTCCTCGACGAACACGGGTCGGTCGAGTCCGAACGGCACCTCCACCAGCCGCCATCGAAACTGCGGGGCGAGGTGCAGCCTGCTCTCGGTCTTGGCCACGAAGTTCTCGAAGGTCCAGCCTCCGGGCGCCGTGGAGGGGTCGACGAGCAGTACCGCCGACACATGCATGTGCCATGACGGTGTCTCGCCATACAGAAAGGCGGCGTCCACTCCGCTTACCCGCTTCATCTCTGCACCCTACTCCCGTCCCGAACGACCAGGGCCCGGAACGCTCACGTCGGCGCCGCCACATTGGCCGCCCATCGGTAGTCCGGCTTGCCCGCGGGCGAGCGCTGCACGAGGTCGACCGTCACCAACGTTTTGGGCACTTTGTAGCCCGCCAACACCCCCCGGCAGTGCTCAACCAAATCGTCGAGCGTGGCCTCCGCGTCAGGCCGAAACTGCACCACCGCCGTGACCCGCTGACCCCAACGCTCATCGGGAACGCCCACCACGACCGCGTCGTAGATTGCGGGATGGGCTTTCAGGACGGCCTCCACCTCCTCGGGGAACACCTTCTCCCCGCCGGTGTTGATGCAGCCCGATCCCCGGCCGAGCAACGTGATCGTGCCGTCGGCGTCGACGGTGGCCATATCGCCCGTGAGCACAAACCGCCGTCCGTCAACCTCCACGAACGTGGCCGCAGACTTCTCGGGGTCGTTGTAATAGCCCTGCGGAATCCGACCGGTGAGGGCAACTCGTCCCACCACGCCCGCGCCAGACACCACTGGCTGGCGCGTCTCCTCGTCGACCACCATGGTGGTTTCGCCGTAGGGCTTGAACTGCGTGACGCCATCGGTGGGCTCGGCCCCGGCTTCGAGCCGTTGCGAACCCTGGGCGCCGGTTTCCGACGAACCGAAGCCATCGACCACCGCACACGACGGCAACATCTCCATCAGGCGCTTCCGCAACGACGGCGTGAGCGGGGCGCCACCGGATCCGATCGAGAACAACGACGAGGCATCGAATGGACCGTGGGCATCCCACGCGTCGACGAGCGGACGGACGACGGCGTCGCCCACGACGGTGATGAGGTTGACGTTCTCGCCTTCGATGGTTTGCCAAACGGTGAGCGGATCGAGCGCTCCCGGAAGCAGAACGACCGTGCCGCCGCTGAACAACCACGACAACGAGGTCCACTGGCCGGCGGCGTGCATGAGCGGTGCTACCGGAAGGAAAATGAACGAACCATCGATGATCCGGTCGAGCACCTGCGCGGGCTCGTCGACAGCACCGAACAACCGCATCGGATCTCCGCCGCCGATGCAGGCGAAGAACGCATCTTCACTCCGCCACACCACACCCTTCGGGGCTCCCGTGGTGCCGCCCGTGTAGATCACGTAGGGGTCGTCGTTCGAGCGGGGGGTGAACGCTCGGACCGCATCGCTCGCAGCCAGGGCCTCCTCGTAGGGCACTGCTCCGGTCGGAAGCCCGGCAGCCGTCTCCCCGTCGTCGACCGCGAGCCACCAGCCCACCTTCGGCAGTTGGTCGGCGATCGCCGCGGCGCGATCGCCAAGCGACCGGTGCACCAGCACACCGACCAGATCGGCGTCGGCAAAGAGGGACGCCAGCTCTGCCTCTACGTATCGGTGGTTGATGTTGATAGGGACGGCACGAATTTTGTAGGCCGCCAACATCGCTTCGAAATACTCGGTGCAACTCGTGAGATAGAGGCCAACGTGTTGCCCGGGTTGCACTCCCTGTGCCGCCATCCAATGGGCGAGGCGGTTGGCCCGCTCCTCGAGTTCGGCGTAGGTGGTGCGCCGCTCTCCGCACACGACGGCGGTGCGGTCGCCGACTCGGTCGCTCACCGCTTCCCAAACGTCGGCGAGGTTGTACGTGGTGAGGTCGGCGTTCATGCGGCCGCGCTCGTTGCGGCGGCACCGTCAACGCACGGCGTGGTGCGATGGGCCGGATCGATGGCGCCCTGGGACACCACCATCGCGCCGAGCGCAACGCGACGGTCGGCGACGAAGTTGTGTTCGGCGAGCGGATCCACGTCTCGCTCGTACTTCGGGACGAACAATTGAGCGAAGAGGCCGAACTCCACGAGGTGATCCTTTCCACGAGGACCGCCAGGCGGGCGGCCCCTCCCGATCACGAAACGATAACACGTTCTCGTTTTGGAACGGCAGGCTCGCGGGTACCCGTCGATCAACGGCAGTTCCGACCATCGGTTGTTACACATTACGACCGACAGGTGCCCTCGCGTTCCGGCTTCACCCCTTGAGAACCACCGTTTCATCCCGGTCGCTTGGCGGTCGGCGGCGCCAGCGCAACGGTGAGGGCGAGGCAGGCGACCAAGAAAAGGAACTGCGCCCAAGGGACGGCGGATCCCGTGCCGTTGGGGATGCTGATCGGAATCGAGATCGCGGCGAGAACCGGGAGAACGGCGAACACCGGCCGTCCCGCGAGCATGGGCACTCGCCCGTCCGATCGTTCCACGGAGGTGATCGACAACATGGCGACGGCGCCCACGCCGACCCACAGGTAGTGCCACCACACCAACGGGACGAAGAACAACGACGCGAGGATCCCAAACGCCCACTGGGCATCGAGCGGAGCCGCCCGGAGCCGCCAGAACCAGCACCCGCCGATCACCGCTCCGACGCCGCTGAGTAGCACGCCGTAGGCCGTACCGGCAGTGACCGAGGGGCTGACCGTGTGCGCCATCGCCGCCACCGCGCCGTTGTAGGGATTGACCAGCGAGAACTCCGCCATGAGTTTCGACGTGGTGATGAACTCGCCGTACCAGGAAAGTGGCCCAAGCAGCGCCGCGATGGCAGCCAGCAGCACGGCCCACGCGCCCACCAACCCGACCAGCCCCCATCGACGACGGGCCAGGAGCACGAGTCCGGCGATGGCCGGAAATACCTTGAGCAAGCACGCGAGCGAGAACAGACCGGCGGTCAGCACCTTCCGTACCGGCGTTCGGGCCTGCTCCCAACCCAGGCAGACCGACAAGAACAGATACGGCGACGTTTGGCCCAGGGTGATCGGCACGATGGCGAACGGCGTGAACAGCAAGGCGCTCGCCGCCACATACGGGGCCGCCGCCGCTACCGGCCGGGTGAGCCGATTCCACACCAGCACCATGCCGACCGCCAAGGCCAGCGCCGCCAACAACCGCGCCAGGAAAACCCCAACGGGAGCGCCGAGCAATCCCATCAGCCACGCCATCACCAACGACGGTGGCGAACTCACGAAGGCCACGGCGAAGCTCGCGCAGTCGGTTCCGGACGGGGCAAGGTCGCACGAACGCTCGGCAAACACCGGAGGGAGGTCGTAGAGGTCGCTGGCATCCGTGGCGTAGATCTGACCCGGCGCGTCGGTCGCCAACTGTCCAGCCACCACGTAAGGAAGGGCATCCTGGGCAAGGTTTCCCTGCAACAACACCGGGAACAAGCACCAAAGGGCAAGCACGCCGAGGAACACGAACCGGGCTCGGGGATCGACGCCGCGGCCATTGATCTCGAAGCGTCGCGACGAAGGTCCCCCTACCGCGGACCCTGCCACGCGATCACCTCGCCGGCAATCTCGACGAGCGTTCGCGTGAGCGCGAAATCCACGGGAACCGGCAGTACGTGGATCTCCTTCGGTCGGGCCAGCGCGCCCATCAACTGCTCGCGTCGAGCGGCAGCGTTGGCGATCGCCGCATCGGCTCCCCACACCTCGAGAACCACGCCGATGCCCCGCGACGCCGCGTGGTCGAGCACCGCCGCCGTGACCGGATCGATCGGATCGGTGATCACCCCGATCGCCTTTCGGCCGCGTTGCCCGGCCACCACCGCGCCGGCGGCAGCGAAACCCTTGGTGTTGGTGGCCGGAACAATCACGCTGCCGAGCTCCGTGGTGGGCAGCGTGCGCGCCACCCACAGCCCGGCCGGCCCAGGGTCGGCGACCACAAGTGCGCCATCGGGACGCAGTTGGTCGAGGTCACTCGCGGCCTTGGCCGGCGTGAGCGGCGACGCTTCGGATGCATACAGCGGCTCGAGCGCGTCGCGGAGCAGCGCGAACAACGCTGGTGGCGGATCGACGGGCGGTGGCGGTCCATCGGGCCAGCGGACCGCCAAGAAGTCGAGCTGGTCCGCACTCACGTCGATCACCCGGCCCGAGCGCCACAGTTCGTCGGGTGCTTCGAGCGGATCGATCCCCACAGCGATCACAATCCGACCGTCGAGCAGGCCCGCCAATTCGAAGTCGCGCGCCTGCAACCCCACGGTGCCGTGATGGTGGGGGTTGTTCCACCGATAGAGCCCCTTGGCCCCCCAGGTGTTCACCACGCCAGCCCCTACTCTGGCCGCAAAACGGTGCAGAGCTTCGACCGCCTCGATGCCTGCTCGGGCAACGCCAGGCCCGGCCAACAGCACGATCCCCATCTCCGCCAAACCGGGATCGAGCGTGACGGCGTGCACGCCGGCCTCCGCCGACAGGCCGAGTTGCAGGGGCAGCAAACCGGCCGGCAACGGCTCGTCGAGGTCGACATGCAGCACGAAGTCGACCGAGGTATGCACCACGCCGATGCTCCACGCCGCCAACGTCGCCGGCAGCTGCTCGACCTCATCGATCGTTACGGCGTCGACTCTCGCACCGGGGGCGCTCGTGAGGCGCAGCATCTGACCGGGGAGCAGCGCCGCACCGGCCCCCGCCGACGGATGCAGGCGGCCGGCGGCATCGGCCAGCGCCGAGGCCACTTCAGCTTCCGCGACAAGCTCGACCTCGACCCCGGGAAACGGGTCGCCCACCACACCATCTGCATGGAGATCCACGAGGGCGGCACCAGTGGCGTAGAGCCGCTCCACCCCGACCGCCCGTAGCTGCGCGCCGAGAAGGTCACGAACGGTCTCCAGCGGTGCGGCCATGGCAATGGTTCTAGCCGCCACTGGTCCGTCCTGACCACACCCCACGGCGCTCCGAGGGTCAGGCTTCGGTGATGGCGCCCTTCTCGGCGCCTTGGGCGAGCCGGGCATACTTGGCCAGCACGCCGCTCGTGTAGCGGGGTTCGGGAAGCTTCCACTCGGCGCGGCGGCCGACCAACTCGGCCTCGTCGACGAGCAAGTCGATGGTGTGGTTGATCACGTCGATGTGGATCTGGTCGCCGTCGCGCACGAAGGCGATCGGACCGCCGTCGACCGCTTCGGGCGCCACATGCCCGATGCAGAAACCATGGGTGCCGCCGGAGAACCGGCCGTCGGTAATGAGCGCGGCGTCGCCGCCGCGCCCCGCGCCCTTCATGGCCCCGGTGACCGCCAACATCTCGCGCATTCCCGGGCCCCCCTTCGGCCCTTCGTAGCGGATGACCACCACATCGCCGGCCTTGATCTTGCCGGCCATGATCTCGGCCATCGCGAACTCCTCGCCGTCGAACACCCGAGCCGTGCCGGTGAAGTCGGTGAAGTCGAGGCCCGCCACCTTCACCACGGCGCCCTTCGGGGCGAGCGATCCCTGCAGCACGGCGATGCCGCCGATCGAACGCAGCGGCTTGGTGACCGGGTAGACCACCACGCCGTCGACGCCGGGTGGATCGATCTCGGCCAAGTTCTCGGCCAGGGTCTTGCCGGTGACCGTGAGGCAGTCGCCATGCAGGAGCCCCGCCTCGAGCAACTCCTTCATCACCATCGGCACCCCGCCCACCCGGTCGATGTCGGCCATGTGGTACTTGCCGTGAGGCTTGGTGTCAGCGATGTGGGGCACGCGGGCCGCCACCTTGTTGAAGTCGTCGAGCTCGAGATCCACCCGAGCCTCGTGCGCGATGGCGAGCAGGTGGAGCACGGCGTTGGTGGAACCGCCCAACGCCATCACGACAGCGATGGCGTTCTCGAAGGCCTGTTTGGTCATGATCTGGCGAGGACGAATGCCCTGACGAAGCAGCTCGACCACCGCTTGGCCAGACGCGTAGGCGATGTCGTCACGGCGGCGGTCGACGGCGGGCGCCGAGGCCGAACCAGGCAGACTCATCCCGAGCGCTTCGCCCACCGCCGCCATGGTGTTGGCGGTGAACATGCCGGCGCATGAGCCCTCGGTGGGACAGGCGTTGCACTCGATGGCTTTGAGGGTGGCGTCGTCGATGGCACCGGTGGCGTGGGCGCCGACGGCTTCGAACACGCTCACGATGTCGAGCGCTTCCCCGTTGAGTTGGCCCGGCAGGATCGACCCGCCATACACGAACACCGACGGAAGATTGAGCCGAGCCGACGCCATCATCATGCCGGGGAGGCTCTTGTCGCAGCCGGCGAAGGTGACCAACGCGTCGAAACGCTCGGCGTGCATCACTGTCTCCACTGAATCAGCGATCACCTCTCTGCTCACCAGCGAGGCGCGCATCCCCTCGTGGCCCATCGATATGCCGTCGCTGATGGCGATGGTGACGAACTCAATGGGGAAGGCCCCGGCGTCGCGCACCCCCACCTTGCAACGTTTCGCCAGGCGATCGAGCGGCATGTTGCATGGGGTCACTTCGTTCCACGAGGAGCACACGCCCACCTGCCCCTTGCCCCAGTCGTCGTCGGTCATACCGATGGCCCGGAGCATGGCTCGTGCCGGTGCCTTGCTCGGGCCGTCGGTGACGTCGTGGGAGCGGGGCTTCATCGGATTGGTCGAAGCGGTGGAGGCGTCGGTCATGGCCGCAGCGTAGTGGGGTAACGGCGCCGGCCGGCAGGCCGTATTGTGCCGGTCGTGACCTCGCCGGCGGACCCCATCGTCACGGGCGCGGGCATCGTGAAGCGATACGGCAACCGGGCCGCCCTCGATGGCGCGTCGTTCACGATCAACCATGGCGTCACCGGCCTGCTCGGTGCCAACGGGGCAGGAAAGACCACCCTGTTCGGCATGCTGCTCGGCCTGCACCACCCGGACGAAGGCCAGTTGTCGGTGCTCGGTATGGACCCCCGCCGGTCCGGCCCCCAGGTGCGCACGGTGGTGGGCTACTCCCCCGAGCACCACTCACTGCCGCCCGACATCCGCGCCCACGACCTCGTGCGTCACGTGGCCGAAGTGCACGGCCTGCCCTCCCGCGATGCCACCGCCCGAGCCTCAGATGCCCTCTGGCAGGTGGGCCTCGGCGAAGAGCGGTTCCGGCCGTTCGGCACGATGTCCACCGGCCAGAAGCAGCGTGTGAAGCTCGCCCAGGCCATCGCCCACGACCCCAAACTCGTGTTGCTCGACGAGCCCACCGACGGCCTCGATCCTGTCCAGCGCGACGACATGCTCGCGCTCATCCGCCGCATCAGCGCCGAGTTCGGGCTCGACGTGATCCTGTCGTCGCACCTCCTCGAAGAGATCGAACGCATCTGTGACGCCGCCGTGATCGTGGCCGAGGGCCGTGTCGTCCGGTCGGGGCGCCTCGACGAACTTGTCGGACGCGACGGCGGCGTTTCGATCGACCTCGATCGCGACCCCACCAACTTGGCCGCCTGGCTCCGTGAACGGGGCGTCAACGTCGACGTGGTCGGCCTCGGCCTGCAACTCACCCGTCCGTCCGGTTCCCCCATCGCCCTGCACGACCTTGCCCGAGATGGCGCCGTCGCTTGCGAGGTGGGCATCCGACGTATGGTCGACAGCACCATCCGGCTCGAAGACATCTTCCTCGAAGTGAGCGCATGACCACGCCCGACGGTGCCCGCGCCTACGACGCCCCCACCGCCGTCGGCCTGCAGGCTGGCCGGAGTGATGCCACCGGTTCAGCCCGCATTCTCGACCGCGGCTATCGCTCGTACGACGGCGACCGTCGAGGACAGTGGGGCGCGGTGCGGGCCCTGGCGATCCAGACCATGCAGCGCGCCCTCGGCCTACGCCGCTCCGCCGGCTCCAAGGTCGCCCCCTTCCTGTCACTCGCTCTCGCCTACATCCCGGCGATCGTGTTCGTGGGCATCTCCGTGCTCGCCAGCCGCCAAGACATCCGCGGCGCCGGTCAGATCCGCAGCTTTCTCCCCACCTACGGCGAGTACTACAGCTTCGTGTCGATTGCCATCCTCGTGTTCGTGGCCTTCGTGGCTCCAGAGGTGCTCTGCACCGATCGCAAGTACGGGATGCTCGGGCTCTACCTGGCTTCTCCGCTCAGCCGCATGACCTACCTCCTTGGCAAAGCGCTCGGTGTGCTCGCCATCCTTGCCCTGGTCACGCTCGGCCCGCCGTTGCTGTTCCTCCTCGCGAACGTGATCAACGGCACCGGACCAGCGGGTGTCGACAAGTTCTTCGACGTGCTGTGGCGCATGCTGCTCTCCGGTCTCGCCGTGGCGCTGCTCCACACCGCCCTCAGCCTCGCCATAGCGTCGGTCACCACCCGTCGAGCCGTGGCCGCCGCCGGCGTGATCCTCGTGGTGCTTTCGAGCTCGGTGTTCGCCGGCATCCTGGTGCGCCAAGGGGGGCAGTCCTACAACCTGTTCGTGCTCGACCTCTTCGGCCTCCCCCTCGAGCTCGTGCTGCGCATCTACGGCGGCGCCCAGAGCGTGAGCCCGCGGGCCCGCCCCGTCACCACGCCCGCCATCGTCGGCGCCTACGTGGCGTGGACCCTGGCGTTCACGAGCTTCGTCGTGGTCCGCTACAAACGACTGTCCATCACCCGATGATCGATCAACCGATGATCGTGGCCGCCGGGATCACCAAGTGGTTCGGATCTGTGGTGGCCGTGAGCGACGTGAGCTTCTCGATCGGGCCGGGAGTCACCGCCCTGCTCGGCCCCAACGGTGCGGGAAAGTCCACCGTGATGCGCATGCTCTGCGGCCTCACCCCCCCGTCGAAGGGAACGCTCACCATCCTCGGCGGCAACCCGCGCAAAGACGTATCGCTCACGCGCCGCATCGGCCTCGTTCCCCAGCAGGACGGGCTGTTCGACCAACTCACCGCGGCGGAGTTCGTGGGCCTGGCCGCCACCCTTCACCAACTCGACGATGTGGCTGGCGCCCTCACCGGCGCGCTCGAACTCGTGCACCTCGACCCCGCCGATCCGCGCCCGCTCCGCACCTATTCCAAAGGCATGAAACAACGGGTGAAGATCGCTCAGGCCCTCGTGCACGATCCCGATGTGGTTTTCCTCGACGAGCCCCTGACCGGCCTCGATCCCCGCCAGCGGCTCCACATGATCGAGCTGTTCGCCCTACTTGGTGCCCGCGGCAAGTGTGTGGTGGTGTCGAGCCATGTGCTCGAAGAAGTGGAGCGGTTCGGCTCGCGAGTGCTGGTGATCGTGCAGGGCCGCCTCGCCGCCGAAGGCGATTTCCACGCCATCCGCGATCTCATGGACGAGCGCCCCCACCGCATCGGGCTCCGGTCGAATGATGTCCGCTCGCTCTGCACCGGGCTTCTCGACGGTGGGGCAATCGTGGGGGTGCAACTCATGGGCACTGACCGCGCCATCGTCGACACCGCGGAGGTCGCTACGTTCCGCCGAACCGTGGCATCCGTGGCGCAACTCCGGGGCGTTTCGCTGCTCGAAGTGCGCCCCCTCGACGACGACCTCGAAAGTGTCTTCAAGTATCTGGTGGGCCGGTGAAGCAGTTCCGAGCGTTGTACCTCACGCAGATCCGAGTGCAGGCCACCCGAGCCCGACTCGCCAGCCTGGCTGCGCTCGGCGCCGCTGGCATGTTCGTGGCCTACATCCTCGGCCGGCGTGTGAGCACCGTGAACGCCGCTGCCGAGTTCGTGGGCCTCTTCGGCCTCGCCGTACTGGTACCAGTCACCGCCTTGGTCGTGGCGTCGGCCGGTTTCGGCGACACGGTCGATGACGGCACGCTGGTCTACCTCTGGATGCGCCCCGTTCGGCGAACCGTGTTGGCGGCCGCGGTGGTACTCGCTGCGGTGACCATCACGGTCCCCCTCACCGTGCTCCCGGTCACCCTCATCCCATTGATGATGCGGGCTCCGTCATCGATCATCGCCCCGTCGTTCCTCGCGTCGTTGCTCGGGCTCGCCACGTACTGCTGCGTGTTCACCGCGCTCGGCTTGCGATCGAAACGCGCCCTCATGTGGGGCTTGCTCTACGTGTTCATCTGGGAGGGGTTCGTGGCCCAGGCCGGCGGCAACGCCGCTCGGCTCGCGGTGCGCGCCTACACCCAGTCGATCATCTCCAACTCTGCCGGCGTCACCTTCGAATTGGCCCAGATCGATTCGCCTTGGTCGTTCGTCGTGCCGCTCGCGGTGATGGCCGTATCGTTCGGATACACGGTGCGACGCCTCGGTCGCCACGACGTGCCGTGACCCCCGTCCTTCGGTGATACCAGGCGTTCCGTGATACCAGGCGTTCCATGAGATCGGGCCGCTCGATCGACCGGGAGATCCTCCGGCTGGCCGTCCCGGCCCTCGGCGCTCTCATCGCCGAACCGCTCTACCTGTTGGCCGACACCGCGGTGATCGCCCGCCTCGGCACCACTGCGCTCGCCGGCTTCGGCATCGCGTCGAGCATCCTGCTCACGGTTACCGCGCCCTTGCTCTTTCTGGCCTACGTCACCACGTCGGTGGTGGCGCGCCGAGTGGGTGCCGGCGATCACCGTGGCGCTGCCGACCATGCGGTGCAGGCATTGTGGCTCGCCTTTTCGCTTGGTATCGCCCTCATCTTCGGTGGCTTCTTGGCCGCACCCTCGATCGTCGACCTCTTCCATCCCGAAGCCGCCGTGGCCGCCGATGCTGTGGTCTACCTACGGGTCTCGCTCTTCGGCGTTCCCGCGCTTCTGCTTGGCTTTGCCGGCACCGGCTACCTCCGCGGTTTTCAAGACGCCCGGACGCCTCTGATCGTGGCGGCCGGTGCGGCGGCCGGCAATCTCGCCATCGAACTCGTGCTGATCTACGGCTTCGGTCTCGGCATCGCGGCTTCGGCCGCCGGCACCGTGCTGGCCCAGTGGGCCGCCGCCACCGCCTATGTCCGCATGGTGGCCAAGGCCGCCCGCCCCGCCGGCGTTTCGTTCCGACCCGACCCGGTCGGGCTGCGCGCCGTCATTCGCGTCAGCCTCGATCTGTTCGTCCGCACGCTGGCCCTGCGCGCTGCCTTCCTTTCCACCACGATCGTGGCCGCCCGTTTCGGCACCGTTCCCCTTGCCGCCAGTGAGGTGGCGCTCACGATCTTCTTGTTCTTCGCCTTTTGTCTCGACGCCCTCGCCATCGCTGCGCAGTCGATGGTCGGTCTCCGGGTGGGAGCCGGCAACCTCGGCGCGCTCCGCCCGGTAGTGAACCGCCTCGTCGGCTGGGGCCTCGTGTTGGGCGCGGCCGCCGGCCTCCTCCTCCTCATCGGCCACGAAGTGCTCGCCACCCTGATCACCCCCGATCCCGGCGTCGCCGCCACCCTGTCGTCGATCCTCGTGGTGGTGGCGGCCATGCAACCTGTCGCCGGCGTGGTGTTCGTCCTCGACGGCGTGCTCATCGGTGCCGGGGCGATGCGCGGTCTGGCGATCGCCATGCTCATCTCGCTCGCCGTCTACCTCCCGCTTGCCGCCGCCGTGGTTCGGTTGGAACTTGGGATCGTGTGGCTCTGGGGAGCCGTGGGCGCGTTCCTGCTGGCCCGGCTCTTCACGCTCGTTCGCCTGGCCGTCGTGTCGCTCCCCGCGGTTCGCCGCGGCCCGTCGAGCCCTACGCGAGATACCCTCCGCTCATGACCGACCCGTCCTCTGCGAAAGCGGCCAACGAATCGTCAGCCAAGGCATCCGGCCCCGCCTCCTACTTCCCGTCCATCGAGAAGACCTACGGGCAGCCGATCGAGCACTGGAAGGCCCTTCTCCGAGGGTCGGGCGTCACCGTTCGCAAGGACCTCGTCGCCCTCCTCAAAGACGATCACGGCATGGGCCATGGTCATGCCAACGCCATCGTTGCCCACCTGCTCGCCGAGGGTTCTGAGCGACCGTCAACCGACGCTGCCGTCGACGTGCTCTTCCCCGCCAAGAAGGCCCACTGGCGCCCGGTGTACGACAAGCTCGCCGCCCACGCCACCAAACTCGACGGCGTGCAGGTGCTGCCCAAGAAGACCCTCGTCGGCTTCGGCACCAACCGACAGTTCCTCATGGTTCAGCCGTCCACCCCGGAACGATTCGACGTGGGTCTCAAGCTCCCCGGCGTCGCCCCCACCGCCCGTCTCGAAGAGGCCGGGGCTTGGAACACGTTGATGACCCACCGCGTGCAGATCACCGACCCCAAGCAGGTCGACAAACAACTCCTCACCTGGATCACCCAGGCCCACGCCGCCTCTAGGTAATCGGCTATTAGGTCAGGCCACGGGGAGGGCGAGCGTGGCCAGCGAGGTGCCGTCGGGGGTGTAGACGAACACGGCGGTGGACTTGCCGGCCGGGACGTCCACCGAGAACGTGAACACCGGATCGGTTGCGCACTTCTTGTCGTCGGGCCACTTGTGCAGCGTGAACGCCGCCTTGCCCGCAGGGAGGTCGTGCAACGTGGGCTGGGTGCCACCCAACACCGAGGGGGTCGCGCCCTTCGCGGTCGTCCGGGCTTGAGGAACACACGCTCCCGTACCGTCACCCACATCGAACGACCGACCACCGAACGTGGGCGCCAACTTCTTCTCGAACGCCGTGAGCTGGTTGGCCCGAAGCACCACGAGCCCCTCCCCGGCCGACGGGGCCGCCGGTGCGTCGTGCGTGCCGGCGGGATCGATCTCCCACACGTTCGGCGCGTTGGCCTTGCCGTTCTCCCCCATCAACATCGCGGTGATCTGTTCGCCCTTGCCGGGGTTGAACATCGAGGCGATCTCCGGGTCGTCCGACGAGGTCCCGACCTTGGTGAACACAATGCTGTGGGACTTCGGCGTGGCGAAGTAGTCCGACGCCGCCCCGGACTTCACGCCTTTGGCCAGCAGCACCTCGCCTTCGGTGAACGTCCGCTTGGCCCACACGTCGATGTCGACCTTGCCTCCCGCGTCGTCGAGGCCGACGAACTCGAAGACGTGGACGAGCACCCGCCCGAAGCGAGTAGCAGCACGCTCACCAGTCCGGCGCCCCCGATCCCCATGTGCCGAAACCCAGGTTCCGGGATTCGCCGGGTCTTCCTGTCGTTGTGCACCATTCCCCGAGCGTAGGAACCTCGCCGACGCCGGTGACTCACCTCGGCCTCAGAACGGGGTGTTGCACATGGGCGGTCGGTCGGTGGCGAACATCGCAGTGAGTTTCGCCACCGCCCCGGGCTGGTGCTCGCTGATCAGACCGGCGCGCAACAGCGCGTCAGGGCGAACACCGCCGAGGTAGATCGCTCCGAGTTGATCTACGCCGAGCGTGACCGCCGCCCGACCATCCACTGCCCCGAGCCGTTCTACCGTTGCCGCGCCATTGCCCGCCCCCGCATCCGCCACCGTGAGACGGAAACGCCCCGATGCGCAGCCCTTACGACGGAACGGGTCCATCACATCGAGCACCAACTCCCCCGCGACCGAGTAGGTGCGGGCGGTGAGCGCTGCCGGTACGTCGAGGATCCGGACCCAGAGGTAGTCCTGATCACGAGTGGCCCGCACTTGCCGGCTATCGACAAGCCAGTGCCGAAGGGGGCAGTCGACGGGCACCGCCCGGGCCTCCACGACGTCGACGAGATCGACCGAGAGCACGAACCGCCACAATGCGGCTTCGGTCGCCGCGGTGGTGGCGATCAGCTCTCGGATGGCCACCCGGAACCGGTCGAAAGGTTCGGTGTACTTGATGGTGAAGATCACGAACCCACCTGGATCGCCGGTGGCGGGATCGGGGTCGCACACCACGACGAAGAGCTTGCCGCCCCCTTTCCAGCACTCGTGCGGACCCAACGCGGTGATCCACCAATCGGCCGAGCGCGACACCTCACCCGCCCGCAACCCTGCATAGGCGTCGAACATCGGGGCCACGACGGGAGCGGCCTCGGCCTGCACCACGTAACGCAACGCCGCCGACCGGGTGTCGGCCAACCGGTTGCCGGCGTCGTTGAACGACGTCTTGGCGGCGACCATCTCGATGCCTTGGTAGCGCTGGGATAACCCGTAGCCGAATCGGCTGTAGATCGGCGTCTCCGACGCGTTCAGCACGGCGACCGGCTCACCCCGTGCCGCGAGGTCGTCGAGCTGGTGTTCCATCATCCGCCGCAGGATCCCGCGCCGACGATGGGTGGCCAGCACGGCCACGGCCGTCACTCCGCCCGCCGGCACCTGGGCGCCACCGGGGACGGTGAGCTCGAACGGATACGCCCCCGCGGTGGCCACAATCGGCGCGTCCCCCGCGGCGGTGGTTACGGCCTCGAGATCGAACACGGCAATCGAGCGGTCGAGCGGGAGGAGCCGCTTCTCATCGTCATACCGGTGAGGATCGCCATGCGAGCCGAACGGAATCTCCTCCACGTCGTGCCATCGGTGCAGTTCATCGAAATCGGCAAGCGCACGCATCTCGAGGCCGCCCACCATCGGGGTCCCGGAGCCACCGGGAATGGAGTCCATCCCGGTTGTCTACCCGATCGCACCACCGCGCGTCCCGTGAGTTCCCCGTTCGGCCGGCACCGCCCTTTCGAGTTATGGGCAATGGCCCGTGAACCAGTCGTCGATCACGGTGCCGGCCGCCACCACCGGGGGAGCCTCCAATCCGGACGACGCTCGGCTCATGGCATCGAGCCCGGCGGTGGTGGTGAGGTCGAGTGCCGCGGCCGTGGTGGCGAATCCGATCACGGCCTCGTGCACGACCCGAAACGGCTCCACCAGTTCCGGCGGCAGCCCCGGTTCGAGGTCGTCGAATCGACGTCGGAGGTCGGCAAAGTCGGCCGGCCCGCCTCCTCCGACCAGACGGGAAAGCACCTCGAACGATTCGTTGTAGGCCGCTGCGGTTTGCATGCACGCGGCCACGGATGCGGGGTCGAGCGTGGTGTTCGATCCCGAACCGGTCGGCGTGTTGCTCGGTGTGGCCGGCGTGGTGGCGCGGGGCGAGCCGGCCGGCCACGGAAACGTGCTCGATGTGCTCTGTTGAGGAGCAGCGCTGGCCGGGCCCGATCCGCGTTGTGAACCCGCAGACGAGCAGCCGCCGGTTCCGAGCATCGCCGAGCCGACCAGCGCGACGACGGGCAGAAGCGCGACCATCCGACGGCCCATCACCGGACGACCGCTCCCCCGAGTCAGCCCGCCGCCCCGACCTTCGAGGTGAGCAGGGTGTTGACGGCTTTGCCGTCGGCCTGCCCCTTGCTGGCCTGCATGATCTTGCCGGTGAAGAAACCCACAAGCTTCTTGATCTTCTTGTCGTCTCCGGCGGCCGCAACGGCCACATAGTCGGCCCACTCGGCGGGGTGGGCGGCGATCACCTCGTCGACCATCGTCTCCAACGCGCCGGTGTCCATCGCCTCGAAGCCCTTGGCTGCGGCGATGGCCGCGGGCGCTGCTCCCGACGTGAGCATCTCCGCGAGCACGGTCTTGGCCTGCGTGGCGGTGAGTTCGCTGTTGGTCTCCATGAGCGTGAGCTCGGCGAGGTTGACCGGCGACAAACCCCCGGCGCCGTCGACGGCGAGGTTCTGCTCGATGTGGGTGAGCACTCGGTTCGAATCCCCGCCGGCAGCGATCGCGGCGATGGCCAACTCGTCGAGTTGACGATCGACCGCCACCACCACGGCCGGCGTGGTGGGATCGACGCCCGCAACCCCGGCCAAGGCGTTGCGTCGGGCGGCAGGCAACTTGGGCATGGCGGCATCGACGCGGTCGACCCACTGCTGCCCCGGCTCAATCGGCATCAGGTCGGGTTCCTGGAAGTAGCGGTAGTCCTCCGCTTCCTCCTTCGAACGCCCGTCGCGGGTGCGGCCCGCTTCCTCATCCCAATGACGGGTCTGCTGCTTGATCCGCTCGCCGCTCACGATGAGGTCGACCTGCCGTCGGGCCTCGTACTCGATGGCCCGGCCGAGCGACCGGAGCGAGTTGAGGTTCTTCACCTCGCATCGTGTGCCGAACTCGTCTTCGCCCAACCGGCGCATCGATACGTTGGCGTCGACCCGCATCGATCCTTCCTCCATCTTGGCGTCGGATGCCTCGATGGCGAGGAGGATGGTGCGCAGTTCGGCTACGTAGGTCTTGGCCTGTTCGGGCGAACGGATATCGGGCTCGCTCACGATCTCGACGAGGGGGACACCCGCCCGGTTGTAGTCGATCAAGGAGTAGTCGGCGCCGTGGATGCGGCCGCCCGCACCGGCATGGGTGTTCTTGCCGGTGTCTTCTTCCATGTGGGCGCGGGTGATGCCGACGCGGGATCCATCGGCGAGATCGAGCCAGCCGTCGGCGTTGATCGGCCGGTCGTACTGGCTGATCTGATAGTCCTTGGGCATGTCGGGGTAGAAGTAGTTCTTGCGGGCGAATACCGACGAGTGCACGTCGCAGTTGAGGGCGCGGCCGATTCGGATCGCCAGCTCCACCGCTTCGGCGTTCACGACCGGCAAGGAACCGGGCAACCCGAGGCACACCGGGCACACGTTGGTGTTGGGCTCATCGCCGAAGTGGTTGGCGCAGCTGCAGAACATCTTGGTGTTGGTGGCCAGCTCGCAGTGCACTTCGAGACCCACAACCAGCTCCCATTCGTCGAGCCCTGCGATGCCATGTTTGGCGGTGAAGTAGGGGGCAGCGGTGTCGGTCATGCGGGGGCTCCTGCTTCGAGGACGGCGGCGGCACGGAACATCGGCACTTCGCCAAGGGTGGGGGCCAGCACCTGCACACCGACGGGCATGCCATCGTCGCCCACCCCGAACGGGACGCTCATGGCCGGCTGTCCCGCCAGGTTCGTGGGGATGGTGCAGACGTCGGACAGATACATCGCCAGCGGGTCTTCGGCCTTCTCCCCGAACCGAAAGGCCGTGGTGGGAGCCGTGGGCGAGAGGAGCACGTCGAACTGCTCGTAGGCGGCGGCGAAATCGCGCACAATCAGCGTGCGCACCTTCTGCGCCTTGCCGTAGAACGCCTCGTAGTACCCGGCCGACAACGCGTAGGTGCCGAGCATGATTCGCCGCTTCACCTCCACGCCAAAGCCTTCGGTACGGGTGCTCTCCATCATCTCGGCGGTGGTGGCACCATCGACCCGAAGGCCGTAACGAACTCCGTCGTAGCGGGCGAGGTTGCTCGACGCTTCCGCCGGGGCGATGAGGTAGTAGGCCGACAGGCCAAACATGGCCGCCGGTACCGATGCCTCGCCCACGGTGGCGCCGCTCTTGGCGAGATGCTCGGCCGCCTCCTCTACCCGCCGCCGGACATCTGGGGCGATGCCGTCGCCCATCAGCTCGCTGATGATCCCCACCCGCATCCCAGCGACCCCGTCGCCGAGCGACTGCGTGTAGCGCGGAACCGGCTCCGGGCTCGACGTGGAATCTCGAGGGTCGTGACCAGCAATTACTTCGAGGAGCAGCGCGGCGTCGGCCACGTTGGCGGCAAACGGCCCGATCTGGTCGAGGCTCGAGGCGAACGCCACCAGCCCGTAGCGCGACACCAGGCCGTAGGTGGGCTTCACGCCCACCACACCGCACAGCGAGGCCGGCTGACGAATCGAACCGCCCGTGTCGGAGCCCAACGACAACGGGGCAAAGCCCGCGGCCACCGCCGCCGCACTCCCACCACTCGATCCGCCCGGCACCCGCTCGGGATCGCGGGGGTTCCGGGTGGGCCCGAAGGCCGAGTTCTCCGTCGAGCTCCCCATGGCGAACTCGTCGAGGTTGGTCTTGCCCACGCTCACCGCTCCCGCGGCGGCCAGCTTCTGCACCACCGTGGCGTCATACGGCGGGCGCCATCCTGCGAGGATCTTCGAGGAACACGTGGTGGGGATGCCCCGTGTGCAGAGATTGTCTTTCAGCGCGACGGGTACGCCGGCCAACGGCCCGGGGTCTCGCCCCTCGGCCACCTTGGCGTCGACGGCGTCGGCCGCCGCTCGGGCCTCGTCAGCGGTGACGAGGTTGAACGCATGGATCGTCGGTTCGTGTTCGGCGATCGTGGCCAGATAACCATCGACGATCTCGCGGGCGGAGCGCTCTCCCGCCCGAACGGCCCGGGCCAGCTCGATGGCGCTCACGGTTCCTCACCCAAGATCGCGGGTACGCGGAACCGATCGTCCTGCGTGGACGGCGCGTTGGCCAACACCTCGGCGCGGTCGACACCCGGACCCACCTCATCGAGCCGGAACACGTTCACCAACGGCAGCGGGTGCGCGGTGGGCGGCACGTCGTCGAGGTCGAGCGCTTCCATGTCGCGGGCGTGATCGAGGATCGCCCCGAGCTGAGAGGTGTAACGGTCAAGCTCGTCGGGCGTGACCCGGAGCTTGGCCAACATGGCCACATGGGCCACGTCGTCGCGGGTGATGGCGTCGGACATAGGCCGGCATCGTAGTGGTGCCCGATCCCGGTCCGGTCAGACATTCTCCCGGGTCGGGGCCTTTCTTGTCAGTGGGGGTGCGGAAGATCGTCACCTACCCGATTGATGATCAAGGAGCGCACGATGAAGGTGTTGGTGGCAACCACGAAGACGCAAGGCATACGAAGCACCGACTACTGCGGGACCGTGGAGGGCGAGTTGGTGCGCCTTCCTGGCATGGCCTGCAACTGTCCCGACTGCGGTTGCGGCCACGGCTGGGCCGGGCTCGCCAGCTCACGGGCCACCACCACCGCAATGGTCGCCGAGCTCCACCTCGATCGAGACGACCTCACCCACGCCTTCACGTCGGCCTTGGAGCGAGACGGATGGGTGGTTCCGGGAGAGGACCGCACATGGATCACCGAGTTCGTCGAGGACCACCTCATGCTCGCCACCGCGTTCCCCGTTGGCACCATCCTCGAGTTGACTGATGGCGAGCTCGTCTCCCCTCGCGTCACGGCGGCGTAGCGTCATCCTCCACTGCCGACCGCGTCACGGGAACTGGAGAACGGCGAGCCATGGACGAACCACGACTACCCGATGCCTCCCGCACCCGCGTTCTGTCACTCGCTGTCCGACGGGCAGAACCGGCCGACAAACCCACGCTCTGGAGATTGCTTCAGCTGTACCTGCATGACTTCAGCGAGTTCTTGCCTACCGACCTCGGCCCCGACGGGGAGTTCGAGTACCCCTACTTCGATGCCTACTGGACCGAGCTGGGACGGGCGCCGCTCGTCATCGAGGCCGGCGGGCACCTCGCCGGGTTCGCGCTGGTGCGCTCCGGCGTTCCCAACGACCTCGCCGAGTTCTTCGTGCTGCGCAGGTACCGCCGGCAAGGTGTGGGCCGCCAGGCCGTCGCGGCGGTGCGGCGGTGTTCGGCGATTTCCCGGGCGAATGGCAGGTGCGCCAACTCGACGCGAACGACAGCGCCACGGCCTTCTGGCGCTTGGCCATCCCGTATCCGTTCACCGAGATCCGGAACGCCGAATGGGCCGGTCCAACGATTCGTCGTGCCGACATCCCCGCCCCCGCTGACGGGCGGCTCAGGCCGTTCCGTCATCGACCCGGTCAACCAGGCGCGGGAGTCGCGGCGAGGTTCTTCTCGTTCTGCTGGATCTTGCATTGCCGATCTCGCATGACATCGCAGCCGTAGTTGGCCTTGATGGCCGCGACGGGGTCGTACGCGCCGGAATCCACCAGGTCTTTCGGGGCGTAGCCCAGCTCCGCGAAATAGTAGCCGATGAGCGAACCATCCGGGCGATCGAACACCTCGAACGTCCCATCCTCGGCCAGCGCACCGGGCTCTTGCATGCCAGGTCGCCGATCGACGTCACGGAGCCATGCCGAAACCGGCACCTCCACGCCCGTCACCGCGCTGAGGCCGCCGTACTGCACCCAGCCGTCCGGCACGGACACAACGGGTGATGGGCCCTGTTCCGATCGCACCTCGACGTTGGTTGGCGCCGCGCCCGGTTGGGTGGTCACTTGCTGCGATGCGGGTTGAGCACAGCCGAACAATCCGGCCAATACGAAGCCTCCCACCACGAGGTGAGATTTGGCTGTGCGCCTCGATCGAAATCGGTCAAGCCTTGGCGGCTCGATTGTTCTGGTTCCGTCGCGTGAGATCATCGTTCCTCGCAATCACTGGGTCAGCGTGGGCGTGTCGTGGTCGGCTGGCGACCCGAAATAGTACGGGCGAAGGTGGACGTGCATCCGGTTCCCGTTCGCGGATCCACCGCCAGGCCCGTTGTAGTCGGCGCAATTCGCATAGTTGGTACCGACAGCGCCGTTCGTCCCAACGGCGGTGCCGGTCGTGCTACAGAGCACATAACTGGATCCGTTCCAGCGGTAGTGGTTCGCCCACGCCTCGATGTAGTAGCCGGCCCGGGCGTAGCCGACGTTGTTGGCGTCGCTTGCGTTCGCCGAAGTCCCCGCACCGGAGGCCTGCCAGGTGCCCGCCGCCGAACTCAAGATGATGTACTCGTCGGATTGAAACACGTACTCCAACCAAGTGTTCCAGCCATAGGTGGCGTCAGCATGCGCCGCCGGTGCGGTGACCGCCAAGTTGTTGCCGCCGTTGCGACCGCCGCCGCCATCCTGACCCGGCCGACCAAACGTGTGCGTCTGTGCATCGAAGTTTCCCCCCCCAGAATCTGTGGGCCGATCCTCGCGCCGGGGGGGGTGTCCCTATGGTTTTGTCAAGGGGTTTATGCGGCGTTGTTGGTTTCGGCCCGTTCGGCGAGTTGGGTGCTGGTGAGGTACGGCTCGCCGGTTCGGAGCATGGCGAGGATGACGTCGCAGCGGCGGCGGGCGAGACAGATGATGGCGGCGTTGTGCTTCTT
>Ga0335397_10001382_pt1 | contig 33041 bp, 30 predicted proteins | sample MAT04_FD_205740 | JGI IMG/M metagenome (GOLD analysis project Ga0335397, IMG submission 205740) | Freshwater microbial communities from Lake Fryxell liftoff mats and glacier meltwater in Antarctica - MAT-04 (spades assembly) (version 2) ... | reverse complement strand
GCGGGCGGCTCACAGTCACCGAATCGGCCGATGGAATCGACCTCCGCGGCCCGGCGGTGCTGGTGGGTGAGGTCGTGATCAACGACCTCAGCGCCCTGCTCGGCTGATCCGACATGCACGAGCGGCGCCGCACGGACCGTTCGGTGGGAGGATGGGGGAGATGAGCACAGACACCCAGCCCCCAGCCGACGACGAGTCCGCGCCCAGCACGTTCGACGCAGAAGGCTTCGACCACGACGGCGATCAGTCCGAGCGGGCTGATCGCCAGGCCCTGCGGCGAGTGGCCGGGCTGTCGACCGAACTCACCGACGTCACCGAGGTCGAGTACCGGCAGATCCGCCTAGAGCGCGTGGTGCTGGTCGGTGTCTGGACCGAGGGCACCGTGGCCGACGCTGAGAACTCGCTCAGCGAGCTGGCCGCCCTGGCCGAGACGGCCGGCTCCGAGGTGCTCGACGGCATCATCCAGCGGCGCGACAAGCCTGACGCCGCCACCTACATCGGCTCGGGCAAGGCCAAGGAACTGCGCGACATCGTGGTGGCCACCGGTGCCGACACGGTGATCTGCGACGGCGAGCTCACACCGGGGCAGCTGATCCAGCTCGAGGACGTCGTGAAGGTCAAGGTCGTCGACCGCACCGCGCTGATCCTCGACATCTTCGCCCAGCATGCCAAGAGTTCTGAGGGCAAGGCGCAGGTGGCGCTGGCCCAGATGCAGTACATGCTTCCGCGATTGCGTGGGTGGGGTCAGTCGATGAGCCGTCAGGCCGGTGGCCGGGTCGCCGGTGGTGCTGGCATCGGATCGCGCGGCCCAGGTGAGACCAAGATCGAGACCGACCGTCGTCGTATCCGCACGCGCATGACGCGGTTGCGCCGCGAGATCGCTGCCATGGGAACCGTGCGATCCACCAAGCGGGCCGACCGACGACGACATGCGGTGCCCTCGGTCGCGATCATCGGCTACACGAATGCAGGCAAGTCGAGCCTGCTCAACCGGTTGACCGGCGCGGGCGTGCTCGTCGACAACTTGTTGTTCGCCACCTTGGATCCCACCGTTCGTCGCGCGCACCTGGACGATGGTCGCGAGATCACGCTCACCGACACCGTCGGATTCGTCCGTCACCTTCCGCACCAGCTCGTCGAGGCGTTCCGTTCCACCCTCGAAGAGGCCGCGGACGCCGATCTGTTGCTGCACGTGGTGGATGCCTCGCATGCCGACCCGGGTGCGCAGATCGCCGCTGTACGAGCGGTGCTGGCCGACATCGATGCCCGCCAGATCCCCGAACTCGTGGTGCTCAACAAGGCCGACGCCGCCAACCCCGAGGTGATGGCGATGCTGCGTCGTCGCGAAACACATCACGTGGTTGTGTCGGCGCGCACGGGCGAAGGGATCGACGAGCTTCGTCGACGGATCGAGCAAGAGCTTCCGCTGCCCGACCACCAGATCGAGGTTCTGGTGCCCTACGAGCGCGGGGATCTGGTGGCGCGCCTGCATCGCAGCGGCCATGTGCTCACGGAGGAGCACCTCGAGGACGGCACCCGGATCACCGTTCGGGTCGGCCCCGAACTTCTTGCCGCGATGGAGCCGTTTCTCGCATCGGCCTGAGACGACCACCGGACGAGGCCTGCGACGACCTTCGGATGAGGCGGGATCTCTCCGAATCGCCGAAATCTGTGCCTGCGTTGCTCCGAACGGGTGATGGCGCCGGTCACTTCGCCTCACGGGAGTTCACCATGGTCGTGTTCTGGTCGAACGCAGGGCATGGCATGGCCATCGCTTGAGCGATCAGCTGTGGGGGACGGAGCGTCGGTCGCAACCGGTGCGCCCTACCCCCGTCGATACCTGCGCGCACTGGCAGGTGCCGTCGCGCTCGCGCTGCTCGTCATTGTGTTTGCCCCGCCCGCGGTCGACGGCATCGTCGCTGCGCTGGCCGGGTGTGCCGCGACCGTTGCACTGGTGCGGCGGGCCGGCCCCAGAAACGATGGCATGCGGCCGATATTCGGGCTCCTGGCCATCGCGTGGGCGGTGCAATCGATCATTGTGGTCGTCTCGGTCGTTCTGGGCAGTCGTGCGGGGGGTGAGGGGACGGCTGCTGGCCTGGCGCACCTCGTAGGCGCCCCGTTCATTCTCGGCGCACTTCTGGTCGTCCCCGTGGCGCGCCGCACCGGCGTACGTCGGCAGGCCGTGCTTGACACCGTTGTAGCCGGCCTGGCGTTCGTCCTGCTCGTGTGGCAGACGCTGTGGGTGGCCACCCGGGCCGATGGCGCGGCCCTGGGCTGGGTGAGCCTGACGCGCATGGTCGTCGCCGTTCTGATCGCCACGGCCGTCGTCTGGTTGCTCAGCGCTACCCGCTACGAGACCTCGATGGCCACACCCGTGGTGTGGTCGATCGCGGCAGCCGCAATCCTGGGCGTTCTGGCCGACGTCGTGGCCGAGATGCAGAGTTTCCGCAGCGTCTCGTCCGGCTGGGCGGCCGCTCTCGCCATTCTTTCTGCCTTCGCCTGCCTGCTGGCCGCCCATCAGGACACCGCGAATCGGGCCGACACCCCGCGACTGCAGAAGCTCCGTCGTCAGGTGGCCATCCTGTCGCCGGCTCAGCCGCTGGTCGCGGTGGCGCTGTCGATGGCCGTGCTCTCCATTCAAGGGACCGAGCTTCCGCCCTCTTTGGTCGCGTTGAGCGTGGGGCTGCTCGTCGCCCTGTTGGTGTCGACGGTCCTCGTCCGGCTCGATGCGCTCGACGTCTCCCACCATTTTGAGGAAAAGGTGGCGCAACGAACGCTCGACCTGGGATCCCGTGAGCAATGGTTCCGTGCGCTCGTGCACAACTCCAGCGACGTGATCTCGGTGGTCGACAGAGATGCCATCGTTCGGTTTCAGACCGGCTCGATGCAGCGGGTGCTCGGCCACGACCCCGCACTCATCGTGGGGTCATCGCTCGCAGGCCTTCTGCGCCCGCAGGATGACCAACGCCTTCGCGCGGCGCTGCGTGAAGCGGCAGGGGCTCCTGGCCGGATGAGCGTGCTGACCTTCCCCGTTTGGCATCGCGAGGGCCACTGGTGCCACACAGAGACGACCATTACCTCCTTGCTGGACGACCCCGCTATCAACGGCTTTGTACTGAACATGCGCGATGTGAGTGAGCGCCAGGTGCTTGAGGACGAACTCACCAAGCAGGCGTTCTCTGACTCGCTGACCGGGTTGGCGAATCGCTCGCTCTTTCGCGAGAAGGTCGAGGGGGCCCTGGTTGGCGAGACTGCTGCCGCACCTTCGGCGGCCGGTTCGGTCGCAGTGGTATTCCTCGACCTCAACGGCTTCAAAGCAGTCAACGACTCCCAAGGCCATGCCGTGGGTGACACCCTGCTTGAGCTGGTCGGTCAGCGGTTACGCAACTGCGTTCGTCCAGGCGACATCGTGGCCCGTTTGGGTGGGGATGAGTTCGCCGTTCTGGTCACAGGCGATCAGGCCGAGGCTGGTGCCGTTTGGGTGTCGGACCGCATCCGGCGCGTACTGGCCGGCGACTTCGTTCTCGATCACACGAGCGTCACGGTGAGCGCTTCGATGGGCATCGCCGTTAACGACACCGGCGATGAGACCGCCGATCAGTTGTTGCGCAATGCCGACCTGGCGATGTACCGGGCCAAGGCTGCGCAGCGAGCCGAGTTCCTGCGCTTCGAGGTCTCGATGCACGACGACCTTGTGGCGCGAGTCGATGCCGAGAACGATCTGAGGCGAGCCGTCGAAAAGGGCGATCTGAGACTGTTCTACCAACCTCTGGTCGATCTGCGCACCGGTGTTGTCGTGGGTGCCGAAGCACTCGCGCGCTGGCTGCATCCAGAGCGTGGTCTGGTCTCGCCTGATGAGTTCATCGAACTCGCCGAGCAGATGGGTCTGGTGGAGGGCATCGGCTCGTGGGCGATTGCCGAGGCTGCGCGCAAGGCAGCTGGCTGGCAGCACCTGGCTCCTGCAGGTTCGTCCTTTAAGGTCGCGGTGAATGTGTCCGGCCGGCAGGTGAACGCGAGTCTGCCTCGCTTGGTGCGCGACGTGCTGACTGAGACGGGCTTGGCACCGGGAGCCCTCACGCTGGAGATGACCGAGTCGGTCCTCATGGATCGACCCGAGCAGGCGTCGGTGATCCTGAAGCGGCTCAAGAGCCTGGGTGTCCGCATTGCCGTCGATGACTTCGGCACGGGCTACAGCTCGCTGTCCTACCTCACACGATTCCCCGTCGACATCCTCAAGATCGACCGCTCCTTCATCGATCACGTGGCCCAGGAGTCGGAGCAGACCGAACTGGTGCGAACGATCATCCAGCTGGGCGCGGCGCTGAACCTGGTCACCGTCGCTGAGGGCATCGAGCGCGAGGATCAGCGGGCCGTCGTCACCGCGATGGGGTGCACGCTGGGCCAAGGATTCCTTTTTGCGCGTGCGCTTCCGGCCGAGGAGTTCCTTGAGTTCGTCACCCAGGGGATGCTTCAGCGCTCCCTGGCCTAGACCCGCTCACTAGCCAGACACGCTCACTGAGCGAGGGCCGTCGGCTTCCCTGCGTCGAGCGTTCGTGCACGGGCTGCGAGGATGCGGCGGTGGGTCAGCCAACGGAAACCGACGACGATGAGCCGGGCACCTCGGCCACGCTTGATCGGGTTCTTGAGATCGCGGTAGGAGCGATCGGCGGCCAAACGCGCGAGGGCCAACAACAAATGGCGGCCGCCGTCGAACATGCCTTGCTGAGCGGCGAGCACCTTCTGGTGCAGGCCGGAACCGGTACGGGCAAGTCGCTGGCCTACCTCGTGCCGGCGCTGCTGCACCACGAAACCGTCGTCGTGGCCACCGCCACCATCGCCCTTCAGACTCAACTGGTCGATCGCGACCTACCGGCCCTGGTCGATGCGATCGCGCCGGCTCTGGGTCGTCGCCCCACGTTCGCCGTACTCAAAGGACGCAGCAACTACCTCTGCCTCAGTCGGGTCATGGATGGGCCGTCCGATCCGGCAGGGGCGGGTGGTTCTGAGGCCATGTTCGCCGTCGATGAGCTAGTCGAACCTGGGGCTGCTGCGCGGACGATCGACGAGAGCTCCGCGTCTCCGATGGGTCAGCAGGTGCGAGCCCTGCGTGCCTGGGCTGACGAGACCCAGACCGGAGATCGGCTGGAGCTGCTCACACCGGTGGATGATCGGGTGTGGCGTGCGTTCAGTGTGAGCGGGCGCGAGTGCATGGGGCAGTCGTGCCCCCAGGTGCAGGACTGCTTCGCCGAACTGGCACGCGAGAAAGCGCGTGAGGCCGACATCGTGGTCACCAACCATTCACTTCTGGCCATCGGTGCGTTGGAGAACGTTCCGGTACTCCCCGAGCACTCGGCCGTGGTGGTAGACGAGGCGCACGAGCTGATCGATCGCGCAACGTCGGCCGCCACACGCGAGCTGTCGGTGTCGATGGTGGAACGGGCGGCGCAGCGCAGCCGTCGACCGGCAGGCCGCGACTCCGCCGACCTTCTAGTCGAAGCCGCTGGCGCATTGGCCGATGCCCTACTCACGCGCGAGGCCGGGCGCATCGAGCGGCCTGACGGGTCGCTGTTCACGGCCATCACGTTGGTGCGCGACAGCGCACGTGCTGTCTTGTCGGCGATGGGGCCCGCGACGTCTGGCCCCGGCGACTCCTCACCGGATGCTGGTGCACGCCAGGTGGCCAAGGCCGACCTCGACGAACTGTTCGAGACGGCAGGCGATCTGTTGGCCCTCGATGAGCGCACCGTGGCCTGGCTCGAGGTCGACGAGCGACGTGGCCGCCGGCTGCTCATGGCACCGCTCTCGGTGGCAAGGCTCCTGCGCCAATCGCTGTTCGCCAACAGCACGGTCGTGCTCACCTCGGCCACCCTGCAACTCGGTGGCGGGTTCGACGCGCTCGCCGCTTCGGTCGGGCTGGTCACGAGTGGACCGGGCGCAGAGTCCGAGAAGGCCGATGCGAAGCCGATGCGATGGACCAGCCTGGATGTGGGCTCGCCGTTCGACTATGCGCGGCAAGGAATCTGCTACGTCGCGGCCCACCTTCCGGCGCGCACCGGCCGTCAGGGATCCGATGGTTTGCCACCTGAGTTCCTCGACGAGGTCGTGGAACTCATCGGGGCCGCGGGGGGACGCACGCTCGGGTTGTTCTCGTCAAAATGGGCTGCACAGCTTGCGGCTGATGCTGTGCGCTCGCGGGTCGGCGTCCCGCTCATCACCCAGTGGGATGCACCGCTGCCGCAGTTGATCGACCAGTTCACCGCCGAACCGCGCACGTGTCTGTTCGGCACGTTGTCGTTGTGGCAGGGCGTCGATGTTCCCGGTGCGGCGTGCACGTTGGTGATCATCGACAAGATCCCCTTCCCTCGTCCCGATGACCCGCTGGTGGCGGCACGCCAGCGGGCCGTGGACGATGCGGGTCGCAGCGGATTCATGGCCGTCTCGGTGCCACGGGCGGCGCTGCTGCTCGCCCAGGGTGCCGGCCGATTGATCCGCAGCACTGGCGACAAGGGCGTGGTCGCGATTCTGGATCCCCGGCTTCGGACCGCGCGCTACGGCGCTTACCTGATGCGCACGATGCCCGACTTCTGGACGACCACCGATCCAGAGGTGGTGCGTGCCTCGCTGCGAGCCCTCGATGACGTGGCCACCATCGACGAAGCCGCCCGTTCTGCTCCTGCGTGATCAGACCTTGCGCAGCACGCTGACCACGCGGCCCAGCACGCTGGCCTCATCCCCTGGGATGGGTTCGTAGGCCTCGTTGTGGGGCATCAGCCATACGTGTCCATCACGTCGCTTGAAGGTCTTGACGGTGGCCTCGCCGTCGATCATGGCGGCCACAATGTCGCCGTTGTCGGCCACCGGCTGCTGCCGCACGACCACCCAGTCGCCGTCGCAGATGGCGGCATCGATCATCGAGTCGCCGACGACCTTCAGCAGGAACAAATCACCCTCGCCGACCAGCTGGCGGGGCAGGGGGAAGACGTCCTCGATGATCTGTTCGGCCAGGATCGGTCCACCGGCGGCGATCCGCCCGACCACGGGGACGTAGGCGGCAGCGGGTCGCTCATCTGTGCCGACCTCCATACCGACCTCGGTGCCGGCTTCGGCAGAAACAGAGCGCTTGCGCTTGGGCGCGGGGGAGGCCTTGGCCCCTGTGGTCGATTCGGGCAGGCGAACCTCGATCGCACGGGGCCGGTTGGCGTCGCGCCGCAGGAAGCCCTTGCGCTCCAGGCTGGCCAATTGGTGGGCCACGCTGGAGGGGGAAGCCAGGCCCACCGCCTCGCCGATCTCACGCATGCTCGGCGGGTAGCCCCGGCGCTCGACGGCGTCCTTGATGACCTCGAGCACCTTGCGCTGGCGCGTGGTCAGGCCATCTGCGTCGGCGGGACCATCGGGCAGTTCGGAGACGTTGGTGCCGGCCATGGGGGTTCCTCCGAGGGTTGGTGCCGGGTGGCGGCTGCTGGTGTGGCTGGTAGTGGTCTAGTGGCTGCTGCACTGCCCGGAACCTTAGCCGCATCCGAACAGGTGTTTCAAACACCTGTTCGAACATTCTCGGCGTGTCGAGGCCGGATCGGTGGCCGCTGTCGGACCCCTCGTGTAGAACTCGTACATGCGTTCGATCGAACACCCGTTCGACCTCCCCGTACCGGACGCGCAGGAGTGATTCCTATGGCCACGCTCACGCTGACCCCCGCACTGGCTCCCTCGCTGGCTCCCTCGCTGGCTCCCTCAGGCCGCCCGGCCCGCCCGATCCGTGCCGCCGCCGCAGCAGCAGCAGCCGCGGGCCCGGTGCATCTCACGCGACGTGGCCGTCTGGTTGTCACGGCAATCGCGCTCGTGCTGATCCTGGGGATGGCGCTGGGCACGGCTGGGGGCGTCGCGGCCGGCTCCACCGACCAGGCGCCGGTGCTCGAATCCGTCGTCGTCCAGCCTGGACAGAGCCTGTGGGGCTTTGCCTCGCAGGCCCTGCCAGGGCTCGATACCCGCGAGGCGGTGCTGCGGATTCGCGAGCTCAACGCGCTCGAAGGTGCCCGGGGCAACGTCATCCACCCGGGCCAGGTTCTGCTGGTGCCCACCCCCTAGGGCGGTCGCGCTCCGTTATCGGATCGTCACCGACACGCCGCGCTCGATGCAGGCAGGCGCCTTGCGCCCCCATCAGCCCAGGCAGTAAGATCCCTACATATAGTAGTTCTACCGGTGTAACTCATCCACAGATAGTGGTTTGCGACCCACAGGTTGTCCCCAAGTCGCCCACAGGTCTTCCCCAGAGTTATCCACAGAACCGTCGAGATCCACCCCTGAATCACCACACATCTCGCATCCAGCCCGACCTGATCCAGCCCGACCAGATGCTCCGAAGGGAGTCGGCCATGCACTGTCCCTTCTGTCGCCACACCGACTCCCGGGTCGTGGATTCACGGACCGCTGAGGACGGCACCACCATTCGGCGCCGTCGTCAGTGCCCCGAGTGCAGCAAGCGCTTCACCACAGTCGAGAACGCCTCGCTCATGGTGGTCAAGCGCAGCGGAGTCACCGAGCCTTTCTCGCGTTCCAAGGTGGTCTCGGGGGTACGCAAGGCCTGCCAGGGTCGGCCGGTGAGCGAGGACGACCTCGCGCTGCTGGGTCAGCGGGTCGAAGAATCGGTCCGCGCCACCGGCGTGGCCGAGATCGATGCCCACGACGTGGGCCTGGCCACGCTCGAGCCGCTCCGCCAGCTCGATGAGGTCGCCTATCTGCGTTTCGCCTCGGTCTACCGGTCCTTCGATTCGTTGGAGGACTTCGAGACCGAGATCACCCTGCTCCGCGCGGAGCAGGAACCGGTCGGTCAGGAGCCTGGTTCCCAGGTGTCTGCTCCGGTCGGACCGTCCTGACCATCGGGCCCGTAGGCGGGCCACCTTCCCCCACCGCCGGGGGAGCCATTGCTCCGGCGGACCGCACGACCGATCCGACGCAACAAGTAACGGCCAGCAACAGGCCAGCATGGTCCGAGGAGGACTTGATTCATGACTGAGACGGTGAACAGTTCGGCAGCCGGCAACGGTGTCCCCAGCCAGGCGCGGAACGACAAGCCCAGCATCGTGCGCGAGGGCCTGTCGATGCCGCGACTCTTCACGACCGAGGGCGTGCACCCCTACGACCAGGTCACCTGGGAGCGACGCGATGTCATCCAGCAGAACTGGAAGACCGGCGAGACCGTCTTCGAGCAGCGCGGTGTTGAGTACCCCGACTTCTGGTCGGTGAACGCCTCGACCATCGTCACCACCAAGTACTTCCGCGGAGCCGTTGGCACGCCAGCGCGCGAGATGAGTTTGCGTCAGTTGATCGACCGCGTCGTCCTCACCTACACCAAGGCCGGCCGCGAGCACGGCTACTTCGCCACCGAGACCGATGCCGAGATCTTCGAGCACGAACTCACCTGGATGCTGTTGAACCAGATCTTCTCGTTCAACTCCCCGGTCTGGTTCAACGTTGGCACCACGTCGCCGCAGCAGGTCAGCGCGTGCTTCATCCTGGCCGTCGACGACACGATGGATTCGATCCTCAACTGGTACCGCGAAGAGGGCCTGATCTTCAAGGGCGGCTCAGGTGCCGGGCTCAACCTCTCGCGCATCCGCTCCAGCAAGGAACTGCTGCACTCCGGCGGTACGGCCTCGGGCCCGGTCTCGTTCATGCGTGGAGCCGATGCCTCGGCCGGCACCATCAAGTCCGGTGGCGCCACGCGTCGCGCGGCCAAGATGGTCGTCCTCGACATCGACCACCCCGACATCGAAGAGTTCATCGAGACCAAGGCGCGCGAGGAGAACAAGATCCGAGCGCTGCGCGATGCCGGCTTCGACATGGATCTCGGTGGCAAAGACATCACCAGCGTCCAGTACCAGAACGCCAACAACTCGATCCGCGTCAGCGATGAGTTCATGCGCGCGGTCGAGGACGGCGGCCAGTTCGGTCTTCGCGCCCGTTCCACCGGCGAGATCATCCAGACCCTCGATGCGCGTTCACTGTTCAAGAAGATGTGCGAAGCCGCGTGGGCGTGTGCCGACCCGGGCATCCAGTACGACGGCACGATCAATGACTGGCACACCAACCCCGAGACAGGTCGGATCACCGCGTCGAACCCCTGCTCGGAGTACATGAGCCTCGACAACTCCTCGTGCAACCTGGCCTCGCTGAACCTGTTGAAGTTCCTCAAGGACGACGACACCTTCGATGCCGACACCTTCGCCAAGGCCGTCGAGTTCGTCATCACCGCGATGGACATTTCGATCTGCTTCGCCGACTTCCCGACCGAGGCGATCGGCGACACCACGCGTAAGTACCGCCAGCTCGGCATCGGCTACGCCAACCTCGGCGCCCTGCTGATGGCCACGGGTCTGGCCTACGACAGCGAGGCCGGCCGCGCGTTCGCCGCTGCCATCACCTCGCTGATGACCGGTACCGCCTACAAGCGTTCAGCGCAGGTGGCCGGCGTTGTGGGTGCCTACGAGGGTTACGCGCGCAACGCCGAGGCGCACCAGAAGGTCATGCGCAAGCACGCGGCCGCCACCGACATGGTGCGCACGGTGTCATCACTGGACAGCGACGTCCTCAAGCTCGCGGCCAAGGCCTGGGCCGAAGGCAACGAGCTGGGTGCCAAGAACGGGTGGCGTAACGCGCAGGCTTCCGTCCTGGCGCCCACGGGCACCATCGGCTTCATGATGGATTGCGACACCACCGGCATCGAGCCCGACTTCTCGCTGGTCAAGTTCAAGAAGCTCGTCGGTGGCGGATCGATGCAGATCGTGAACCAGACGATTCCGCGCGCGCTCAAGCGCTTGGGTTACACGCAGGAGACCATCGAGGCGATCGTCGAGTACATCGGCGAGCACGGCCACGTCGTGGATGCCCCGGGCCTGAAGACCGAGCACTACAGCGTGTTCGACTGCGCGATGGGTCAGCGTTCGATCACGGCCATGGGCCACGTGCGCATGATGGCCGCGGTGCAGCCGTTCATTTCAGGTGCGATCTCCAAGACTGTCAACATGCCTGAGTCGGCCACGCTCGAAGAGGTCGAGGAGATTTACTTCGAGTCGTGGAAGATGGGCATCAAGGCCCTGGCGATCTACCGCGACAACTGCAAGGTGGGTCAGCCGCTCTCGGACGCCAAGGCCAAGCCTGCAGCGGCCTCCCCGATTGAGACCGTCGTGGTCGAGTCGCGTCCCACGCGTCGCCGGCTGCCGAAGTCACGCGCCTCGCGCACCGTGTCGTTTACCGTGGGCGGTGCCGAGGGTTACATGACCGCCGGTGCCTACGAGGACGGCACGCTCGGTGAGGTGTTCATCAAGATGAGCAAGCAGGGTTCCACGCTTGCCGGTGTGATGGATGCCTACTCGATCGCGATCTCGATCGGCCTGCAGTATGGCGTTCCGCTTGAGGCCTACACCAACAAGTTCCTCAACATGCGCTTCGAGCCCGCTGGTCTGACCGACGATGCCGACATCCGGATGGCTCAGTCGGTGATGGACTACATCTTCCGTCGACTGGCGCTGGACTTCCTGACCTTTGAGCGCCGTGAGGCGCTGGGCATCTACTCGGCCGATGAGCGTTCCCGTCAACTCGAAACCGGCTCGTATGCACCCACCGAGTTGGAGGCGGCTGCTGATTCGGGCTTGTCCGACATCGAGGTCGAGTCGTTGGCTCAGTCGGCTCCGGTCGCCGAGGCGATCGCTCGTCCGGCTGCTCCCGAGGCCGTGCGCGCGTCAGCGATGCACGATGTGCATTCCTCGGCCGAGTTGCTCGAGCGCATCACCGGCACAGCATCTGATGCACCGATGTGCATGACGTGCGGAGTCAAGATGCGCCCGGCCGGTAGTTGCTACGTCTGCGAAGGCTGCGGAAGCACCAGCGGCTGCAGCTAACACCGGTTGGGCGCTGCTCCTGAGGTCGTCCGTCGAGAGGGTTCTCTGATGATCGACGAGCCGGCGAATATGGACCAGCCCAGCGCGGAACCTTCCGACCGAGGTGACCTTCCGGGTCAGGTGCCCTCGCCCGATAGCTCGCTTGTTCGAGCAGCCCGTCGCCGATCCGCTGCGTCGCGAGTTGTCGAAGCGTTACTGCTGGCGGTTCTTGTTGGGGTGGCTGTTGTGCTTCTGGCCCGCTGGCGTGGCTGGGTGATTGGTCCACTCGCGTTCACGGTGGCACTTGTGCCGTGGTGGGTGCTGGTCGCCGCAGCGGCCACGACGGTGTTGGTGTTCCTGAGGCGCTGGGCAGCGGCGGGGGTGGGCCTGCTCGTGATACTCGTAGGTGCCACGACCCTCATTCCGGTCTTCACCCCCAACTCGGTAGAGGGCGAGCCCGGCAACGTCGTCACGGTCATGTCGATCAATCTGACCAAGGGGGCTGCGGACACCGATGTCGTCCTGTCATTAATCGAATCGCGCGACGTCGACATCCTCGCCGTTCAAGAGATCACACCGGCTGCGCTGCGCAGGTTGGAAGAAGGCGGAATCGCGAAGCGCCTTCCGCACTCATTCGTGCGCACCGGTGCAGGAGTGCGCGGTACCGCGCTGTGGTCACGAACCCCGTTGAGCAACGAACGAGAGCTCGAGGGCTTCAGGTTCGTCCAGCTGGAAGCATCCAGCCGGATCGCCGGCACGAACGTGACGGTGTTGTCGGCCCATCCCCGCCCTCCATCGGCAAGGTTGTCGGGCCCGTGGCGCGACGAACAGCAACGACTCCTCGCCGTAGCCACCTCCATCGCTGGCCCAGCGCTACTTGTCGGCGACCTCAATGCCACCTCGGACCATCCGGCGCTTCGCGAACTTGAGCGACGGGGTTGGCGTGAGTCGCGTGATCAGGCCGGGGCCGGACCGGTCCTCACGTTTCCGACCGAGTCGCTGCCATTCCCGGTCGCGGCCCTGGATCGTTCGTATGTGTCGCAACTCGACTGGGTGGCCACCGACGTCCAAGCGATCGACGTTCCGCGCGCAGACCATCGAGCGCTTCTCGTGACCTACCGGGTGCCCGCTCGCGGCTGAGGATCACGTCGCGGGACGCTCCGCGCCCTTGAGACGTCAATGACGAACGCCCCGCCCTCCAACTGGAGGACGGGGCGTTCGGATGTCTTGATGAGGCCTAGAACCAGGCCTTCTTCCCGACCATGTAGGTCTGGTAGAACTCCTCGTCCGACTTGACGAGGTAGATGATTCCCTCGATCAGGCCGATGATCGAGCCGACGCCGCAGGTCACAACGGTGATCACGATGCGGATGATGCCGCCGGTGGTGTCGCCGAGCAGGAACCGGTGGACGCCGAGGCCGCCAAGCAGGATTCCCAGGACGCCGCACAGGATCTTCTTCTGGTTCACATCGGCCGGGACGGGCTGGCCGATGGGCATGGCCTCGCTCATGATGCTCCTTGGTGTTGAGGGTGGACTTCCACGCTAGCGCTCCTACGGGTCGCCTCAAGGGAATGACGCCACGATGTCAGGCAGGAGTTGCCCAGCCTGCCAGGGCTCTCGGCCCGAGGTGGCCGCTGTGCCACAACCGCAATCGGTCATTTCCACCACCGCCGGACCGTAGGTTGTGCCAGCGCATGTGATGGAGTGCGCTGATCGAAGAATCGTTGAAAGGGAGCGGATGCAGCGCGCAGGGCATGTGGCTCGCATGGGAGGAGCTCTCCTGATGGTTGGCACGGTCGCTCTTCTGGGCGGATGCGGAGCCGAGGAGAGCCCGGCCGGGGTCACGCTGGGCGTCGTGCCGAGTTCTTTTCAAGTGCGCCAAGTGTTGCAGGAGATCCAGGCCCCCGGCGGAAGTTGTGCGCCCAATCCGGCCGAAGCAGCCGACACCTCCAAGCAGACCACCACCTGCTCGGCCAGTGGCGTCTCCCTGCTCTCGCTCGGAGCCGCAATCGCCACGGCATCGGACATCGGGACGATCAACGCCAGCAGCCCGGTCACAGGTTTCTGGCAGATCAACCTCGCCCTCACCGATCCAGCAACAGAGAACTTCCGCCTAGCCTCCGAGCAACTTGTTCCGCTCGTTCCACCGCTGAACAGTCTGGCAATCCTCATCGACGGCAAGGTCTCGTCGGTCGCCACGGTCCGCGAGCCGGTGACCAACGGCAAGATCACGGTGAACGGGCTCAGCGAGGCCGCGGTGAAGGAGTATGTGGGCCGGTTCGACCCGTAGGCGAGGATCCAAGCATCCGTCGGCCCGCATACAGTCGAGTCATGAATGCTGTGCGCCACGCTCCCACTGCATGGGTGGCCGCGCTCACACTCGTCATTGGGTTCGTCGTCGCCGAGGCGACTGGGATTCGGGCCATTGGAGGAGTGGTGCTGGTCCTTGGATGCGGGTGGTGCGCTTATCGATGGGTGCGCACGCGTGGACTAGCGATTGCCGTGCTGCTGACTGCGGTTTTCCTGCTCGGATTCGCGCTCTCGCACCCGTTGGCCGGCCTGATCGGCACCTGGCCATCGGTCCTGGCAGTGGCCATTGGCGTCGGCGGAGTCGTCTACGGGTTGGGCGATCGACCGGCTACAGCGACGACGGCATTACCGCGGTGAACGCGTCTGCCGACTATTTCTGCTCCGCGATCATGGCCGCGACGTCATCGGCGAAGTGCTTGACCGCTTCGTAGTCGGTGTAGTCGTAGTCGCGTCGAGTGTCCGAGCCGAGCCCTGACTTCTTCGCGATCGACTTGAGCAAGGCTCGTTTGGCGAATCCGTAGCGCGTGTAGAGCAAGGCACCGCCGAACAATCCGACCAGATCGGGATGCCATCCGGTCGTGGTGATGAGGTCGTCGATGTAGGAGCCGGCCTTGGTCTGGGATTCCGCTGCGTCGGTGGCCGAGGCGAGACTGACCTGGAAGAACGCGCTCGGGTGCTCGGTCAACCACTGCCTATTCGCCTCGATCCATGCGACCACATGCTTGTCATGCTTGCTCACGTGGATCGAGGACCCCACGATCACCGCGTCGACCCCGTCCGCATTGGGTGGCGCGTCCTGGATCCTTACCGCATCCACCGTGACTCCGGCTGCGCGCAGGTGCTTGACCAAGGCTTCGGCGACGTCGTCGGAGTGGCCTTCACCGGTTCCATAGACGATCAGTGCGCGTGGCATGCCCCCACCCTGCCATCGGAGTCGTGGCATCGGGTGGGAACGGACTCATCGGCCAGATTCGGGATCCTTGACTCAACTCGAGATCTACCCGGGAGTCCGACACCGCATGACGCAGCCCATGTCGGTGTGATCTGGTCGGATACGGACATGAGCACCCGCTATCTGGCCTTCCTCCGCGCGGTGAACGTCGGCGGGCGCAGCATGCCGATGGTCGAGTTGCGAGAGGAGCTGACGGCACTGGGTTTCACCGGTGTCGGCACCGTGATCCAGACCGGAAATGCCTACTTCGATGCCGGGCGAACCTCGCGCGCGGTCATCACCAGCACAATCGAGTCGGCGCTGGCGGAGCGGTTCGGCTTCCAGGTGCCAATCATGCTCCGCACGTGCGCCGAGGTGCGTGCCACGATTGATGTGTCGGACCTCAGCTACGCCGATGGTGAGCCCGTGCCCGACAAGGACCATCTCGTGATGTTCCTCGACCGGCCGGTAAGCCGCCAAGGCCCGTGGCCGGTGAGCAACACGCGAGGGGACGTCGTCATCACCGATGTTGTCGGTTCGGCCGCAACGGCCTCGGATGCTTTCATCGAGCTACGGCGCCTTGATGGCCGAACACCCAACAGCGCCGCGTTCGTCGAGAAGCAGCTGGGCGTGGTCGGCACCGGCCGCTGGCTGCACACGACCGAACAGATCCTTCGCGCGGCCGAACAGGCGTAGTTCACACCTGGCGCCCGTGATGGCGTCAGCACCGTCTCATGCATCAGGATGGCCGCATGCCCGCATCACAGAACGGAACAGTCAGCAATCCGGTGATCGCTGTCGAGGGACTGGTCAAGACCTACGGCGGCGTCAAAGCCGTCGACGGAATCAGCCTGTCGGTGCATGCGGGGGAGTGTGTGGCGCTGCTGGGGCCGAACGGTGCCGGCAAGACCACCACCGTCGAGATCCTCGAGGGCTACCGCACGCGCAATGAGGGCGCCGTGAGCGTGCTGGGGCAAGACCCAGGAAACCCCTCGACCGCATGGCGGGAGCGCATCGGCATCGTGCTGCAGTCGGCGAACGACGTGGCCGAGCTCACGGTGCAAGAAGTGGTGCGGCACTTCGCGACGTACTACCCGCATCCACGCGATCCCGACGAGGTCATGGCGGCGGTCGGGCTGTCTGAGAAGCGAACCGCCCGAGTCCGATCACTGAGCGGTGGCCAGCGCCGTCGCCTTGATGTTGCGTTGGGAATCCTCGGCGATCCCGAAGTTCTCTTCCTCGACGAACCCACCACCGGCTTCGATCCAGAGGCCCGTCGGCAGTTCTGGTCGCTCATCGAGGGGCTGAAGGCCGAGGGCACCACGATCCTGCTCACGACGCACTACCTCGACGAGGCCCAGCACCTGGCCGATCGGGTTGCGGTGATCTCGGCGGGTCGGATCGTGGCCGAGGGACCTCCGGCCACCTTGGGCGGACGTGCCGATGGTGCGGCCCGCGTCACCTGGCGCGAGAACGGCCACCATCGTCAAGAGCTCACCACCGAGCCGACCGAACTCGTCATGCAGTTGGCCTCACGCTTCGGCACTGAGGTTCCCGAGCTCGCCGTTGTGCGCCCCAGCCTGGAGGATGTCTACCTCGAGCTCATCGGGCATGAGGCCCACGAGGATGCGGCGGCGGCATCGTGACCGGCGCAAGGCCAGGCTCCGTCAAAACCCGACCGAGCGGATCGCCCAAGCGCACGCCCAATGCCGTCAGCATCGGGTGGCAACGCGGTCTGATCGAATTGCGGCAGTTCTTTCGTGAGCGCGACGCCGTGGTGTGGACCTTCTCGCTGCCCTTCATCCTGCTGGCGATCTTTGGCACCGTGTTCAACGAAGAGATCGCACCCGGTGTCACGTTTGCCCAGTACTTCTTGGCCGGAATGATTGCTTCTGGTCTGGTGTACACAGGGTTCCAGACCCTGGCGATCACCATCGCGCAGGAGCGCGACGACGGAACGTTGAAGCGTCTCCGAGGAACGCCGATGCCGGCGGCGTCTTACTTCATCGGCAAGGTCGTGCTCGTCACCGTGACGATGCTGGCCCAGACTTTCCTGCTGCTGCTGGCCGGAGTGCTCTTCTTCAACGTGAACCTGCCCAGCGATGTGCAGTCCTGGGCCACCTTCGGTTGGCTGCTCCTTGTGGGCACCATCGTCTGCACCTTGCTGGGCATTGCGTTCAGCAGCATGCCGAAGAGCGGCCGCGCGGCCTCAGCCGTGGTCTCGCCCGTGGTGCTCGTCCTGCAATTCACCTCCGGGGTGTTCTTCGTCTTCTCAGAGCTCCCATCGTGGATGCAGCAGGCGGCTTCGCTGTTCCCGCTGAAGTGGCTGTGCCAAGGAATGCGCTCGGTCTTTTTGCCTGACACGTTCGCGGCCCAGGAGGTCGCGGGTTCGTGGGAGCTCCCGATGGTCGCACTCGTTCTGGGGATCTGGGGCGTGGTCGGGCTCGTGATTTGTCTGACGACGTTCAGGTGGTCGCGCCGGGGAAGCGGCTGAACCCTTCGGTCAGGTCGGGGCCCCCACGGCTGGAGCGGCCAACTGGTGGTGTCGCGCCGCTTCCATGATCGTGGGGGCATGCCTAATGTCGACCTTGCAGGACGCGATGTTGATCCCCCGTTCGGGGACAGCGATCCATCCTGACGCCTGACATGCTGATCCCGTGCCCCTCAGTGACGCCTTCGCTTTCGACTCCGTCGTTCTGGAGCGTGATGACCGACGCATCCTCGACGGCGTCAGCGACCACATCCACGGCGGGGCCACCACGGCGATCATCGGAGCCAGCGGCTCGGGTAAGTCGACGTTCCTGCGACTGTTAAACCGGCTGGAAGAGCCGACCTCGGGCAGCATCGCCTTCGATGGTCAACTGTTGGATTCCTACGACGTGCACGATCTACGCAGGCGCGTCGGATTGGTGGCCCAACGACCCACGATGTTGACGCCGACCGTTCTCGAGGAACTGAGGGTTGCGGCGCCCGAGCTGAGCGAAGAAGCGGCACAGGCCCTGTTAGGTCGCGTCGCGCTGGAGGAGCACGCGCTCGATCGCGACACCGCATCGATGTCAGGCGGCGAGCAGCAACGGCTCGCTCTGGCGCGTGCGCTCACAGTGAATCCCGATGTTCTGCTCCTCGACGAACCCACGAGCGCCCTCGATGAGCGAGCCGCCAAGTCCGTCGACCGCGTGATTTCCGACCTGGTGGACGGCGGCTTGACCGTGGTGCTGGTGAGCCACGACCTTGACCGCGTGGCCTACATCGCGCACCACGTACTCGTGATGGAGCGGGGCCGGCTCGTGGAGCGAGGAAATCCCAACGACGTCAGGTACCTCGAATGATCATCATTCAGGATCTGGGAGCGATCGTTGCGGCGAGTCCGCTGACCACGACGGCGGCGATCCCCGACTGGGTTGGGGTCGCTGCCTCGGTGGTGCTGGTGGCCTTGGCGGCATTGATTGCCCTGCGGCAGCACCTAGGCATAACGCGTGAGCTGCTGTGGGCCTCGTTACGTGCGTTCGTGCAACTCCTGGCCGTGGGCGCGGCACTGACAATCCTCTTTGATCGCGCCGGCCTGCTGGGCGCACTTATGTGGGTAACCGGCATGGTCGTCATCGCTGGCGTCGTGGCGGCCGGCCGTGCGAAGTCGTTGCCCCACTCCAAGCGCACGGCGTGGATGTCCATCGGGCTCGGCACTGCCACCACCCTGGGGATCCTGTTGGTTCTGGGAGTGGTGCAGCCGGAACCGATCGTGGTCGTGCCCGTCGGCGGCATGGTGGTGAGCGGCGCCATGACCGCCGCCTCCATGACGATGCGCCAAATCGCTGCCTCGGCGATGAACGAGAGGCCAGCGATCGAAGCGCGCCTGGCTCTCGGCCAGACCGGCAGCGAAGCATTCGCTCCGTTCCTGCGTGGGGGAGTGCGCACCGCGCTCGTTCCTGCCATCGACTCCACCAAGGTGGTCGGCCTTATCGCGTTGCCAGGAGCGATGACCGGACTGATCCTGGCGGGGGTGTCGCCGGTCGACGCCATTCGCTACCAGATCGTCGTGATGTACATGCTCCTCGCGGCTGCCGCGCTCTCCTCGATCCTGGCGGCACGATTGACCGAACGCTCGCTGTTCGACGACGCTGATCGCTTGCGTCGCGTCGGGCCGACGAAGTAGTTCGCGCCCGCCCGCGCGTTCGCCCACAGGGTGCGTCGTCCACCGAACGACGAGTGGTTTGACGGCCGCGCATCGTGACTGGCCGACGGTGTCGTCATGCCAGCCACCCCCGACCGCGATCAGGAGCCGATGGTCGTCCGGCTCGCCTCACCCCGCGATGTGCTCGATGCGATCCCGCATTCGCTGGGTTTCGTGCCGACCGACAGCATCGTGATCGTCCTCATGCGTGAAAGCGACCAAAGGGGGCAGAACCAGCGGCGCCGAACGGTGCTGACCATGCGGATCGATCTGGTGGGCGATCGGCTCCCGGCTGCATCGTTAATGGATTGGCCCTCGATCGCCGCCGCCGTGCGATCCACTCGCGCGACCTCCAGCCTCATGGCGGTGTTCGTCGACACCGAACCGGCGGGTTTGAGCGACGTGTGGTCGTTGGCCGTTGACCGCGGCATCGAACGCGATCTGGAATCGCGCGATCTGCCGTCGATGCGCGCGCATCTGGGCGTCGGATGCACCCTGGACGAGCAGGGTGAGCTGATGCGGAACGCGGGGGAGGTGCTCGCCGAGTCCGGGGCCGCCTTGAGCGATGCCCTCGTGGTCATCGGTGGCCGCTACTTCTCACTGATGTGCGAGGACGAATCGTGCTGTCCGGCTCTGGGCACCCCTTACGACCCGACAGGGCCTGGCGTTGCGGGCGTTCGTCTAGCGGTGGAAGGCTCGAGCAGTCCCTTTCGCGGGCGCGCCACCCTTGAGGACCGCTTCACCACCGACCCAGCCCTGCGGGCGCAGATCGAGGCCTGCGCGGGCGAGCCGGAGCAAGCGACGAACCACGTCACTGAGCCGGACGTTGTTGCCGCCGGGGTGGCAGGTGTTCTGGCGGCAGCCGCACACCATTGCCATGACCAACGGATCGATCCACGAAGAGCGCTGCAGGTGCTGCGTTCGCTGCGATCGGTGCACATCCGCGATGCCGTGCTGGCCCGTGCCGTTGAGCGCGCCAACGATTCGAGCACGGAGGCCAGCGAGTCCGCGGCCAGCGAACCCGCGTCCAGCGAAGCTGCATTGCGCGACTACGTCAGCCTGCTCACCCGCGCCGCACCAGATGACTTGCGTGCCGCCCCGGCCACCATGGCTGCGGTGCTGTGGTGGGTGGCCGGCGATGGCGCCAGTGCCAACATCGCGCTCGAGCAGGCGCTCATCGTCGATCCGCAGTACCGATTGGCGTTACTGATGGCGCAGGTCGTGCGGTCAGCTGTTCCTCCCGAGCAGGTGCGAACACTGCTCATCGAGGCGGCGTAGCGCTCAACGATTCGCTGGTGAGTTCAACTCTCGCGCTTGGGAGGGATGATCCCCATGCGCCCGCGCTGGTAGTCCTCGACCGCCTGTTCGATTTCGGAGTGGGTGTTCATGACGAAGGGTCCGTACCAGGCGACCTGCTCCCTGATCGGTTGGCCACCGATCACGAGTACCTCCATCGATCCTGTCGAAGAATCGGCCGAGCGCCCACCGGTGATGACAATCGAGTCACTCGTTGGTGATCCGGTTGCATCCGTCGCGGCACCGGCCGGCATGAGCACCGCGGTGCGACCGGCCTGGATCGGAACGCGTGACGAGCCGACGGCGCCCTGGCCCTCGAGGACGTAGACCAGTGCGTTGAACTCTTGCTTCCACGGCAGCTGGACGCGGCCACCGTTGGGTATTGAGACGTGGACGTAGGAGATGGGCGTGAAGGTCGAGCCCGGGCCGCTCACCCCGCCTACGTCGCCGGCGATCACCCGCACGCTGCCGCCATCAGGGCTCGACCACGAGCCGAAGTTCGAGCCGGCGAGGTCCTGGTACCGAGGTGTCGTCCACTTCTGTGCCGCTGGCAGGTTCACCCACAGCTGGGTGCCGTGCAGGATGCCGCCCTGGCTGAGCAAGGCATCACTAGGCAGTTCGGAGTGAACGATGCCAGCGCCTGCCGTCATCCATTGCGTGTCACCGGGGCGAAGGACGCCGCCACCGCCAGTGCTGTCGCGGTGCTCGAACTCGCCCTCGAGTAGATAGGTGACAGTCTCGAACCCACGGTGCGGGTGATCAGGTGCACCCTTGGCCTCGCCGGGCGCGTAGTCGACGGCGCCCAGGTGGTCGAGCATGAGGAAGGGGTCGGTGAGCCTCAGATCAAGACCCGAGAACGCTCTCCGCACGGGAAATCCAGCACCTTCGAAACCGGCAGGAGCCTCGTTGAGGAGAAGAACGTCGCGCTCGACGGCGATCATCTGGACCTCATTTCAATGATTGAACGATCAACTAACTCTTTCACGCTTCGGCGCCATCCGCCTGCGGGGAAGTGGCGAGTGCTCTCGAGTTGACACCTGAAGTGAAATTCGTGATAGTTCTCATCATTGAAGGGGAGTATCCCTAGCGTTCCAGGGTCGTCAATACGGTCGCCTCCGCAGGTGCCCGGCTCTGGAGATCCGAACCACCAGTCGTTGTGGGGTCGGGTGGGAGAGACCTTCGGTTCCCGCGGACGGCGTGAGTTGTCCCCGAACCGAAGGGTTTTTCTGTGAACGTCCCGTTCTGGGCCTGGTTGGCAGTACTCGGTGTCATCCTCCTGATGCTCGCGATCGATCTGTTCGCACATCGCGACGCGCACATCATCGGCGTCAAGGAAGCCGCCGTCTGGTCGGCCTTCTGGGTCGCGCTGGGGGTTGCGTTCGGACTCGTCATCTTTCAGGTCTGGGGCGCTGAATTCGCCAGCCAGTACTACGCCGGGTACGTGATCGAGAAGTCGCTCTCCGTTGACAACGTGTTTGTCTGGGCCATTATCTTCAGCTACTTCGCCGTCCCCCGCGAGTACCAGCACCGAGTGCTGTTCTACGGCGTGCTCGGTGCGCTGGTCTTCAGGGGAACCTTCATCGCCGCCGGTTCCGTTCTTATCGCGAGCTTCGCGTGGATCCTGTACATCTTCGGCGCCTTTCTCGTGCTCACGGGCATCAAGATGGCACGGTCGCGCAACGAGCACATCGATCCGGAGAAGAGTGTGACGCTCCGGCTCTTCCGACGTTTCATCCCGACGACGCCAGAGTTCGAAGGTCAGAAGTTCATCGTTCGACGCGAGGTCGAGGTGCCATCCGGCAATGGTGGCGGCGTCAAGACCAAGATGGTATGGATGGCCACGCCGCTGCTCGCGGTGCTGGTGCTGGTCGAGGTGACCGACATCGTGTTCGCCGTCGATTCGATCCCGGCGATCTTCGCCGTCACGCAGGAACCGTTCATCGTCTTCACCGCCAACGCTTTTGCCATCCTCGGCCTGCGCGCCCTGTACTTCCTGCTGGCCGATCTCATCCACCGGTTTATCTACCTGAAGCTGGGACTCTCACTCGTCCTGGTGTGGGTCGGTATCAAGTTGCTGTTACTGGTTGATATCTACAAGATTCCGACGACCCTCTCGTTGGCCGTGGTCATTCTCATCATCACGGTCTCGATCGTCGCGAGCCTCCGGGCAACCCGGGGACAAACCGCGCCGGACTCGTCAGTGCCACAGAACGACGAGTCGCCATCCACCACTCACGACGACCCCTTGGTCCCGTCCTCGGTGACCACAGATCCGAAGGAGAGCGACCGATGACGATGCCCGCGAAGAAGGCCACGGTCAAGAAGGCCACGGTCAAGAAGGCCACGGTCAAGAAGGCCACGGTCGGCCGGTCGGCGGCAACTGCGCCAACAGCCGCGACCAAGCAGACCCCGCCGGCCAGGCGACGCCGCCCTTCGCGCCGACGTGGTCAACACACAGGGCCGCTGCTCACAGCCTCCGGAGTGCTTGGGCTGCAGGAGCACATCGATCGGTTGCGCACTGATCTGGTCGAGTACCGCGAGCTCATGAGCGATCCGAAGCGTGACGAGCGCGTGGTCCTCGAACTCGAGCGACTCATCGAAGAGGTGACTCGCTTCGAGGCTCTCATCGCTGAGGCGGTCGTCATCGATGAGGAGGCGGCGGCAGCTGCCGAGGTGGTCGCCGTGGGCACTCGCGTCCTCGTGCGATTCGCCGACGGCGACACCGACGTCGTGCGAGTCGTTCACCCGGCCGAGGCGTTCCTCGACGAGGAGCGGGTGTCGAGCGATGCGCCGCTGGCCAAGGCGTTGATCGGCTTATCGGTCGGCGACAAGGGGCAAGTGGTTGCCCCGCGTGGATCCTTCGGGTTCACCGTGGTGGCCCTTGGTGCGGCCGTCGACGCGGCGTAGCGAACCTCAGGTGATCACGGTGCGTCTGTGCGGCACCTGAGCATCGGAGTCGGTACGGTCCAACAGTGGCTACCGAACGGGTGTGGACCTTCCTGAGTAATCACGCGCATGTGTTGCTCGCGGTGGCAGCCGACCCGCAGATCCGCGTGCGCGACATCGCGCAGCGGGTGGGCATCACCGAGCGCGCGTCTCAGCAGATATTGGCCGATCTGGTGGCCGACGGCTATCTGCATCGCACGCGCATCGGTCGGCGAAATGAGTACACCATCGAAGGCGGACGACACTTCCGTCACCCCGCTGAGCGAACCCGCACGATCGACGAACTCATCGCCATCTTCCAGCATGATCCATCAGAGCTGAACTGAACCTGATTCACGCCCATCGGCCCCTCTCTCGCGGCACACTGGCCCGATGATCCGGTTGGAAGATGTCGATCTGAGTTTCCATGTGCCGAGGGAGCAGGCCGACGCCGAGCTCGCGACCGCGCAGCAGCAACTCCTCGAACTGCGTCTGCGCTGCGGGGGATTGCTTCGAGGCCACGAGGGGCTGGGGCCTCCACTGCTCGTCGTGTTCGAAGGGTGGGATGCCTCCGGTAAGGGAGGCGCCATCAAGCGTCTGGTCTCACCGCTTGACCCCCGTCATGTGCGCGTGGCCACCTTCGCGGCGCCGACGCCAGATGAGAAGCGGCATCAGTTCCTGCTTCGCTTCGCCTCCGCGATCCCTGGCTGGGGAGGGATGTCAGTGCTCGATCGTTCCTGGTACGGCCGGGTTCTGGTCGAACGCGTCGAAGGCTTCGCATCGGCTGATGAATGGAGTCGCGCGTATGCGGAGATCGTGAACTACGAGCAGGGGCTGGCCTCCGAGGGTGCGGTCATCGTCAAGTTCTGGATGCACATCTCGCCCGAAGAGCAGCTCAAGCGGTTCAAGGAGCGCGAAAGGAATGAACTGAAGCAGTGGAAGATCACCGACGACGACTGGCGCAACCGCGGCAGGTGGAACGACTACGCGGCGGCCGTCCAGGAGATGCTCGACCGCACCGATCGTCCCGGTGCGCCTTGGGTCGTGGTGCCGGCCCAGGACAAGCGAACTGCTCGGCTGCTCTGCGTCCAAACGGTCGTGGCCGCGGTGTCGCAGAGCCTGGTCGCGAGGGGACTCTCGGCGCCTGCGTTGACCCAGCGTTGATTGCAGGAGCATCAGGAGCGCGCGATCAGATCGGCGTGCGGTGCAATCTCGACGGCTCACTGGCCCCACCGTCCACAGGCGCACCGGATCTGGTGAATCATCGCAAAACGGACACTAGTCTTCCGGCATGCAACCCCCGAGCAGCGTCCACGATGGATCCTCGCGCGCCAGGTGGGGCGTCGGGGTTCTCGCCGCCCTGAGCCTGCTGGCCGTCGGGGCGATCGGAGCCGTCACTCTTGGTGGAAGCGCTGCCGGATCTAGTGCAGCTGGTGGCAGCGCTTCCGTGAAGCCACTTGCGCCTGGCTCGAAGACGATTGCGGGTGGGCCATTGCAGACATCAACCGATGCCGGCGATGAGGTCCGCATCGCGCCTTGGGTCCAGGTACCTGCTCAGCAAGCGCCTAGCGTGTCCGCAGCCGCCGATGCAGCGCGGTCACATGTGAAGGCTTTGGTGGGACGCGCCGATGCAGCGTGGCAGACGCGATCGGCTCGCGTCGTTGCCTGGGGTTCTCGCTGGTCGAGCATCGATCTCGCGCTCAGTCAGACACAGTCCGATGCCACAGCAATCGTGGAGGTGACGCTGAGCCGCGCATCCCAGAGCTCGCCGTGGCGCGCTGTGAGCGTTGATCGCGTGGCCGCGAAGGAGCTCGGCGCGTTCGCAGCCACGGCACCGCTACCCCTGCCCCCAGACGTCGGCGGCAACCAAGACCTGGGGGCCATCGTCGGCACCGGTGCACTCTTACTCCCGGGAACCTTCGATGGCGATGCCTCCGTTCGGCAGGACGCCGCCAACTGTCCGGATTGCGAGTGGCGCAAGCGCACCAACTGCTCTGAAGGTGTCGACAACCTCTGCACCGGTGCGTTTGTGGGGTGTCCTGCCGGTCAGGTGCGGTTCCAGATCCTGCTGCGCCGACCACCGGCGACCGACTTCGCCGTGGTGGGAACCATCTGTCTGGGCGGTGGCCAGCAGCTGCGCACCGCTGATCAACTCGCCGCAGATGTGCGCGACCGCTTCATCGAGCTGCTTCCTCGGGCCGGCCCGACGTTTCAGCCGCAGGGCGGTGCACTGGTGAATCTGCCCGCTCTCTTCTCCGCCAACGAGCCTGCAGTCATGGGTCCGATCGCGCTACGTCTGAGCGGCTACGACATCTCGCTCACCGCAGCCGCGCAATGGCGCTGGACCTTTGGCGACGGCCAGGTGCTGGTGACCGAACGCCCAGGGGGTGCCTACCCCGATCGATCGGTGCAGCACACCTACAGCGCGCCGGGACGATTCACCGTTGCGCTCGCCACTACCTGGAGCGGTGAATTCAGCGTCGATGGAGCCGGCCCCTTCCCCGTCGGCGGGGATCCGGTGACGTTGTCGTCTTCTGTGCCGCTCGCGGCACGCGAAGCAGGCGCCCGGCTGCTCTCCACCGACTGAGCCGGCCGCAGCCGCGCCTGGGGATGGCTCAGAGGGCGCGCAGCGCCTCATCGATCGTGGTAGCGCCTGTGGCGAGGTCGAACGACATATCGCGCGCCACGTCGTTGGTGAGTGCGGCAGCGATGACAGAGGCAACGTCGGTGCGAGTCACCATTCCATGTCCCATTCCTTCGGCCTGGATCGAGACGAGCCCGGTGCCCTCATCGTCGGTGAGGCCTCCGGGGCGCACGACCGTGGCAGCCATTCCGCTCGCGCGCGCAGCATCGTCAGCAGCCGCCTTATTGCCGAGGAAGTGCTGCAGCACGGGGGGAGCGGAGTCGATCCGGTCGGCGTAAAGGCTGCTGATCTGGATCCAGCGCCCCACTCCGAGCTCGGCTCCGGCAGCGATGGCGCGCTGGGCTCCATCGCGATCGAGGCGATCGGAGTGCTCCGTGCCGGTGCTGGTGTCGGCTCCGGCGCTCCAAACAGCAGCGTCGGCCCCTGTGAGAACTTCGCGCACGGCCGCAACATCGCCCTCGAGGTCGACCACGACGGGGGTGCCCCCTGAAGCCGCGACTCCTGGTCCCGATGCCTCTCGGTGGATGACGCCGACAACCTCGTGACCGGCCTCGACCAGTTGGGGAACCAGCAAGCGACCGACCTTTCCACCCGCACCGAAGACGACCACGCGCATGAGGTTCTCCTGCCTGTGCCATGGGCACCATCGAAGGCGGGCCGTGCGATCGGCAACCGCCCGCCGTGAGTGCCGGATGGCCGGCACACATTTGCTCGTAAGGGATCGTGGCGTATGTGGGGGTTGGGGGCACGTCGGGGGGGCAAACCGAGGTCCACGGAGGCCGGTCGCCACCCCCGGCATCCGCTAGGTTCGGTCCGTGCATCCCAGCAGGGTTGCTTGTTCAGGTCGTTGGCTCAGAAGCAGCCGACGCGACCGGAGGTGCTGCTCGTCATGGCGATCGTCGTGGGATACGTCGCAAGTCCTGAGGGGCGTGCCGCCCTGCGCCGGGCCGCCGAAGAAGCTCAACTCCGGAGCACCCGCCTGATCGTGGTGAACTCGAACAAGGGTGGCGCATCGCTCCCCGCCGAGGAGGCCCTCCTCTACGAGCGTGAGCTTGATGACGTCCGGGCTCGGCTTGGCGCTGTGGGAGTGGAGCATGAGGTTCGCCAGTTGGTACGGGGCAACGAGCCGGCCACCGACATCATCGACATCGCCGAGGCCGAGGGTGCCGATTTCATCGTGATCGGCCTGCGCCGCCGCAGCCCGGTAGGAAAGTTGATCCTGGGGAGCATCGCGCAGCAGGTGCTCCTGGACGCGCCGTGCCCGGTGATGGCCGTCAAGGCCGACGAGTAGGCCTGGTCCGTCTCGTTGCCGTGGCCAAGCCCCCTGATGGTGCTGGCACCGGTCCGGGCGAGCGGGAACACAGCGCCGTGAGACACTGTTGATGCAGGTGGTCGCGCCCTAGTTGCGCGGCACCTGTTCCGTTGTGTCCTGATCGGTGCTCCTCGCGATCGGGTCGGGACCACGGTCTCCAGGTCAGATTGGGCGTCGAACGCCCGAACCGCACTACGTCGAAGGGTCCTTCGTGACGTCACGCACGGTCGCCGCTGCCCGTACCTCAGGAAATGCTGCGAGGGCGACGGTCAAGACCGGCGCCACGAAGAAGGCAGTTACCAAGAAGACGGCGCCCACGAAGGCGAGCGCCACCAAGACCTCTCCTGCGAAGAAGACGCCCGCAAAGAAGGTCGCTCCGGTGGCCAAGAAGTCCGGCCCGGCACCGAAGGCAGCGGTCAAGAAGGCAGCCCCGGCCACGAAGACGGCAGTCAAGAAGCCGACCTCGCCGCTGAAGAAGGCCGCCACGAAGACGGCAGCGAAGAAGGTGGCTCCTGCTGCCAAGGGTGCTGCCAAGCCGGCCTCGAAGGCACCGGCCAAGGCAGCCTCCAAGGCCACCAGCAAGAACAAGGCCGCCCTGGAAGGCGATGTCGATCCAGCCGATCTGAATGATCCCGAATTGGCCGAGATCGAAGCCGACTCGTTGACCGTCGACGCTGCCGCCGTAATCAGCGTCGTTGAGGCCGAGGCCGCTTTGGTGGCGGCCGCAGCTGAGGGGGAAGCTGAGGAGGCCCAGGCCGCGGAGGCCAAGAAGGCCGAGGAAACCAAGGAAAGCGAAGGATTCGTCCTCTCCAGCAGCGATGACACCGACGAGCCCGTTCAGACCGTTCAGGTTGCCGGCGCTACAGCCGACCCGGTCAAGGACTACCTGAAGCAGATCGGCAAGGTGCCCCTTCTCAACGCCGAGATGGAGGTCGAGCTCGCCAAGCGCATTGAGGCCGGTCTCTTTGCGGACGAGAAGCTCGCCACCACCAAGCGCATGGCGGCCCGGATGAAGGGCGATCTGGAGTGGATCGCCGTCGATGGCCGCCGCGCCAAGAACCACCTCCTCGAAGCGAACCTGCGACTGGTCGTCTCGTTGGCCAAGCGCTACACCGGCCGCGGCATGCTCTTCCTCGACCTCATTCAGGAGGGCAACCTCGGACTGATCCGTGCGGTCGAGAAGTTCGACTACACCAAGGGTTATAAGTTCTCGACCTACGCGACGTGGTGGATCCGCCAGGCGATCACCCGCGCCATGGCCGACCAGGCGCGCACCATCCGTATCCCGGTGCACATGGTCGAGGTCATCAACAAGCTTGCACGTGTGCAGCGTCAGATGCTGCAGGACCTCGGTCGCGAGCCCACTCCGGAAGAGCTCGCCAAGGAGCTCGACATGACTCCGGAGAAGGTGGTCGAGGTTCAGAAGTACGGCCGCGAGCCCATCTCTCTGCACACCCCTCTGGGCGAGGACGGCGACAGCGAGTTCGGCGACTTGATCGAGGACTCCGAGGCCGTCGTTCCCGCTGAAGCGGTGTCGTTCACGCTGCTTCAGGAGCAGTTGCACTCGGTGCTCGACACCTTGAGCGAGCGTGAGTCGGGCGTCGTCTCCATGCGGTTCGGCCTCACCGATGGCCAGCCCAAGACCCTCGACGAGATCGGCAAGGTCTACGGCGTCACGCGCGAGCGGATCCGTCAGATCGAGAGCAAGACGATGAGCAAGCTCCGTCACCCGAGCCGCTCACAGGTTCTGCGCGACTACCTGGACTGATTCGTTCGGCCGTTCATTCCGTTCGCGCAGGTTAGGGGAGTGTTCGTGCCTTCGACCGGTCTGTCGGTCATCGCGCAGCGCTCAGTCGGGGATATTGCGGCAGTTCCGCAGCCTGGGGATTCTCCGTGTTCAAGTTCGTGGGCTTTGGAGGGCTTTGCTGCCGATCCACGACGTGCCCGCTGAGTCATGAAGGCACGAAGACCCAACGGATGCAGGTAGCGTCTCAATCGTGGCTTCTTACTAACCTCGCGGTATCAAGCCATATGGACATGGCCGGGAGCCCCGCAAAGTTGAGTTCTGGTCGTCCGACCGAAACAGGTGACTATGCATGCGCGTTGGCCGATCGATGACAGAAGTCGTGGGACGGACACCAGTGACGCAGTTGCGCCGCGTCGTACCCGACGATGCAGCGGAAGTGTTCATCAAGCTTGAATGGTTCAGTCCGACCGGCTCGTACAAAGACCGGATGGCCCTGGCCATGATTGAGGAAGCTGAGCGACGCGGAGAGCTCCGGCCCGGCATGACCGTCTTGGAGTACACCGCCGGTAGCACCGGGTCGTCGTTGGCGTACGTATGCGCAGCGAAGGGGTACCCGCTCAAATTGGTGACCTCGGATGCCTTCGCCCCGGAGAAGTTGGCGACGATGGCTGCATTGGGGGCTGAGCTAGTCATCGTGCACAGTCCCGGAGGCAAGATCACGCCGGACCTCACGCCCACGATGATTGAGGCGGCTCGTCGTCTGGCCGATGACCCGAATGTCTATTGGACGAATCAGCTGCACAACACTGATTCCCTGGTCGGCTACCGCCAAGTTGGGGCTGAACTGCTTGAACAGATGGGCCCGACGATCGACGTCTTCTGCTGTGCCGTTGGAACGAGCGGGATGGCCATGGGGGTGAAGGACGCGTTTGACGCGGCGGGCTGTGCCGCCCGACTGGTGATCTTTGAGCCTGATTCGAGTCCGGTGATCTCGGCAGGTGAAGTAGGAGATAACTCGGTGGAAGGGATCGGCATCGGCCTCGTGCCGCCCCTCCTTGACGCTGGCAAGTACGACGAGGTTCGTGCGGTGTCCGAACGAGATGCCTTTGAGATGGCGAGGCGACTTGCAGCGGAGGAGGGACTTATGGCCGGGGCATCGACGGGCCTGAACGTGGTCGGCGCTATCCAGCTTGCCAAGGAGTTGGGTCCAGGGAAGACCGTGGTCACCGTTGCGTGCGATACCGGCTTGAAGTATCTGGCCGGAGATCTCTACCGACGCTGACGCATGGCAGCGTCGCGTGTTGAATGCTCGCTTCCCCACGGCCACGACTGGTGGGTTGACGTCCGTTTATCAGCCAAGGATATTTCCACGCACAGCGCTCACTGAGCATCCGTTCGCAGGCTGGGCAACGGATGCGACGCACAGCGTTCAAGCGTTCTGAGTGCGCGACTACCTGGACTGATTGCTTGGTGCTTTACGGATCTGTTGTGGTTGTCCTGTTGGTTTCGCGGGTGTTCATGTTGTGGCGAAGGTGATGACCACGTTGCTGTCCCATCCGCCGTTGTTGGGGTCGTAGTTCCCGCCGCAGGTGACGAACACGACGCGTTCGGGACCTGATTGGCGGAACAGGTCTTCGTAGGGCAGGGCTTGTTTGGTGAACGTGTCGACCCGTTTCACTGTGTAGCGGTGGGTTCGCCCGTCGGAGTCGCTCAGGCTCATGGGGTCTCCTGGGCGCAGCTGCTTGGCTTGTTCGAATGGTCCGACACCGTATTTGCGGCTGTCGAGGTGCGCGGTTAGGACGACTGTCCCATCGCTGCCACCGGGTCGTGCACCGTCTTTCCACCATCCCACGACCCACGGCTTTGGTGGTATTTGCAGGACGCGATCGTCGGTGCCAACCGGTTCCACCGTGGACACCAGGTCGAGTGTGGGTAATCGCATGCCCACGGGGGCGACCGCACTGGTGGTTGGTGATGCGGTCGTGGTGGTTGTGGGTGAGGTGGTTGGGGGTGGTGAGATCTGGTCGCTCGAGCATCCGCTCATCAGGAGCATGACAACTGCGGTTGCTGCGGTCAGCCGCAGCGCCGCACGCTCACCTTTGTAACTGCTGGGGCTCTGTGTCACACCACTCCAAAGAACATTGGTGCACCTGTCATCAGGGGCAGCAGTTGGGCCTTCACTGTAAGGGCCGATGTGGGGGCTTTCATCATGGCGTGATCCGGTCTTGGCGGTGTCTGTCAGTGCTCACACGTTCGCAGTTTCTGATCGGCGTGTTGTGCGGGTCGTGATGCTCGGCGACCTCTACGGTGCTGGACGTCGTTGTCGGTTGGTGAAGGAGTGGGTCATGGCGGGTTCGTTGATGCGTGCGGGTGTCGCGGTTGGTGCTGGGGTGTTGGTGGCTGGTGGGCTGATGGCGGTGGGTTCGCCCGCATTAGCTGCGGTGCCAGGACCGCAGGTGTTCACCGCGGATGGTTCGTGGGTGGTGCCAGCGGGTGTGGGGTCGGTGAGCATCGGAGCCGACGGCGCTCAGGGCGGTGACGGAGGTTCGCCTTTCGATGATGGGCTGTTGGCTGGTGGGCTTGGGGGTTCGACAGCAGCCACAGTGGTCGTCGCTCCCGGTGACACGCTGCGGGTGTTCATCGGCGGTGCCGGCCAGAACGGAAATTTTCTGATGGCGCCCATTCCCGGTGGTGCTAACGGCGGAGGTAACGCCGGGGACCTAGACGGAGTAGGTAACAGTGGTGGTAGTGGCGGCGGCGCCTCCGATGTCAGGCTCAACGGTACTGCGCTGGCTGATCGGATTGTGGTTGCCGGCGGAGGGGGCGGTGGCGGTGGCTGGTTCGGCGGTGGCGGCGGCTCCGACCCAGTCGGTGGTGCCGGGGGTGGTGCAGCGGGTCTGCCTGGCACTGGCAACGGTGCTGGTGGCGGTGGGGGCGGAACGCAGGATGCTGGTGGGGTTGGCGGATCGGGGGGCGATCCTGGCGATGCAGGAGTTGCTGGTGACGGCGGCGACGGCAACGCAGACTGCTGCTTCTCCGGTGGTGGCGGTGGCGGTGGCTGGTTCGGCGGTGGCGGCGGCGGAGCAGGTCCCTTCGGCGGTGGCGGTGGCGGCGGTTCCGGCTACGCCGCACCTGATGCCACGAATGTCACGCAGACCTCTGGTGTTCGATCTGGTGATGGTCAGGTGACGATCACCCCGTTCGCTGCCCCCCCCGCGACGACTCCACCCACGTCCTCGCCTGCGGTCACTGATGATGGCAACGGTGATGGCAGCGGTGCTGACGACGGGGCCGGTGAGGGAACTGGTGATCCTGCGGTTCCTACCGCGGTTCCTGCTGGTGAAGGAACAGCGCAGGCTCCGAACATGCCTGCGGCGCTGTTCGTCCTGTTGGTGGCCTTGGGTGCAGCGGTGCTGTTCCCGCTGTATCGATCGGGCAAGCGTTCCCACTGAGCGTGAACCGGTAGTGGTCTGATCGTTGGCCCCGTCGTCACACCTGGGGGTGTGGTGGCGGGGCCAACGACGTAGGGGCGCTAAGAACGGGCTCCTATGACCCCCGCCAAGTTGCCTGGCAGGTGATGGTCCACGTAGCTCTTGTCAGTCCAAGAAGCTGCAACGCACAGCGCTTATCGCTGATCCGTTCGCAGGCCGGGCAAGAGTTGTGGCGCACAGCGTTCAGGCCGTCTGAGTGCGCAACTGCCTCGACTGATCGTTTCCAACGTCTGACGCAAGGGTGAGTGCGGCGGCGGGTTGCTGCGATTCCGGAGCGTTCGTCTGGGGCACGCTGTCCTCATGGTCACTGGACTGAAGTCGCGAATCCTGCCCGACGTAC
>Ga0335397_10001380_pt1 | contig 33053 bp, 31 predicted proteins | sample MAT04_FD_205740 | JGI IMG/M metagenome (GOLD analysis project Ga0335397, IMG submission 205740) | Freshwater microbial communities from Lake Fryxell liftoff mats and glacier meltwater in Antarctica - MAT-04 (spades assembly) (version 2) ... | reverse complement strand
GTCGGAGTACTGCACAAGCCCACCAAAGACGGTGAGCAGGCCGTAAGCGAGCAGAGCGATGCTGAGAAAAAGGTCCCAGCGGCGGCGGGGGCGCGACGGCGTGAGGACCGGCGCGGCCGTCCGGGCGACTGAGGGTGCGGGCGTGACAGCGGCGCGGTGGGTCCCCGGCGTCAGCAGCGGCGAGACCGGCGGGAGGGCTTTGGCGATTGCGTCGGCCTGATTTTGCGGGGTTGCGTACTCGCCGTACTCGGGTCGCGGGCGCTCCCCGAAGTGTGGCTGCGGCCGCGACGCCTCGTCCGGATTCTGTCGATTCTCCGACATCATCCCTGCCAGTCCAGTCGACGATTGCGGCCGCCGAGGCCGCGCGAGTCCGGCTCCCCTGCGGCGTCCTTGCGCAGCTCCTTGGGCAGCGAGAACATCAGGTCCTCCTCGGCGGTGACCACCTGTCGCACGTCGCCGTACCCGGCATCGGCGAGGTCATCAAGCACCTCTTGCACGAGCACCTCGGGAACGGAGGCGCCGGAGGTCACACCAACCGTCGCGACGCCATCGAGCCAGGACTGCTGGATCTCGTTCGCATAGTCCACCCGATAGGCCGCCACGGCGCCGTTCTCGAGCGCGACGTCGACCAGCCGCACGGTGTTGGAGCTGTTGGCGGAGCCGACAACGATGACGAGTTCGGCCTCCTCCGCTACCTTCTTGATCGCCACCTGGCGGTTCTGAGTCGCGTAGCAGATGTCGTCGCTCGGTGGGTTGTGCAGGTTCGGGAACCGCTCGCGCAGCATCCGCACGGTCTCCATCGTCTCGTCGACGCTGAGCGTGGTCTGGCTGAGCCAGACGAGGTTGTCCGGATCCTTCACCTGCAGGGATGCGACATCGGCGGGGCTGTTGATGAGGGTCGTGCGCTCGGGGGCGTGGCCCATCGTGCCCTCGACCTCCTCGTGGCCCTCATGGCCGATCAGCAGGATCTCGAAGTCATCGCGGGCAAACCGGACGGCCTCGCGGTGCACCTTGGTGACGAGCGGACAGGTCGCGTCGATCGCCTCAAGGCTGCGGTCGGCCGCGTCGGCGACGACCTTCGGCGATACCCCGTGGGCGGAGAACACGATGTGCGAGCCCTCGGGCACCTCGCCGACCTCGTCGACGAAGATCGCACCCTTCTTCTCCAGGGTCGAGACGACGTGGATGTTGTGCACGATCTGCTTGCGCACGTAGACGGGGGCGCCGAAGCGCTCGAGCGCCTTCTCGACCGCGATCACGGCCCGGTCCACTCCTGCACAGTAGCCTCGGGGCGCGGCGAGGAGTACCCGCTTCACACCCGTGACGGGGTTATCCTTTAGCCTGTTGCGAAGGGTCGGGATGCGGGGCATTTCGAGGTCCACCGCAAGGGCTCCGTTAGTGATATTGCTCACGATCAGATTCTACGCGGCGTCCACTGGGCAGAACCTGCCAGGCGACTGACGGCCAGGCGCACCGCACGAGGGAAGGCGCGGCATGACCATAGTGCACGGTCCAGCGACGATCGACGCACCGTGGCCCGTCGCGGTGCTCTCGACCAAGATCAAGGGCTGGATCGACCGGCTCGGCACCGTCTGGGTCGAGGGCGAGATCACCCAGTGGGGTCTTTCCGGCGGCAACGTGTACGGCAAGCTCAAAGACCTCAGCGTCGACGCGACCGTCGGTTTCACCGTGTGGTCCTCGGTCAAGGCCAAGATCCCCGCCGATCTGAAACAGGGCGACCGGGTCGTCGCCCTCGTCAAGCCGAACTACTGGGTCAAGGGCGGCACGCTCACGATGCAGGTGTTCGAGATGCGCCATGTCGGACTCGGCGACCTGCTCGAACGGCTCGAACGGCTGCGGCAGACGTTGCGGGCCGAAGGGCTCTTCGACCCGTCCCGCAAGCGGCCGCTGCCGTTCCTCCCGCACCGCATCGGGTTGATCACCGGGCGGGACTCGGATGCCGAGAAAGATGTACTGCGCAACGCGCAGTTGCGCTGGCCGTCAGTCGAATTCCGTGTCGCCCACACGGCCGTGCAGGGCGACCGGGCCGCGGCTGAAGTGTCGGCGGCGATCCGCGAGCTCGACGCGGACCCGCTCGTCGACGTGATCATCATCGCGCGCGGTGGCGGCGACTTTCAGAACCTCCTCGTCTTCAGCGACGAGACCCTCGTGCGCACCGCCGCGGCCTGCTCCACACCGATCGTGAGCGCGATCGGGCACGAGGCAGACCGCCCGCTGCTCGACGACGTTGCCGACCTGCGGGCATCCACCCCCACCGATGCGGCGAAGCGGGTCGTCCCCGACGTCGCCGAGGAGCTGAACAAGGTGCAGCAGGTGCGCGCACGCATCGGCATGCGGATGACGAGCCTGCTGTCGCGGGAGATCGACCGGCTCGAGCAGGTGCGCAGCCGCCCTGTGCTCGCCTCCCCCGTCTCGCTCATCGACTACCGCGCGGAGGAGCTGTCCCGCTACGTGGGGCGAAGCACCGAGCTCATCGAGCTGCGACTCGAACGCGCCGCGGAGAGGCTCGACGATCTGCGGTCGCACCTGCGGTCGCTGTCGCCGCAGCGCACCCTCGACCGCGGCTACTCCATCGCCCAGCTTCCCGGCGGGGCGGTGCTGCGCCGCGCCAGCGACGCCGCGCCCGGCACGAAGCTCCTGCTGAGGCTGGCGGATGGATCGCTTCCCACAACGGTCGACGACGAGGCCGCGACGCCGCGGAGCGCTCGGTAGACTCGATCTGTGACTGCCTCCCCCATCGATACCGCCGAGTTGAGCTACGAGCAGGCCCGCGACGAGCTCATCGCCGTCGTGACCGAGCTCGAGCAGGGCGCAGCGACCCTCGAGGAGTCCCTCGCCCTGTGGGAACGCGGCGAGGCGCTCACCAGACGCTGCGAAGAGTGGCTGCTCGGCGCGAAGGCCAGGCTCGACGCCGCACGCCAGACCGGGGCCGAGTAACCAGATGGCCAAGGAACCGCGCATCGTCGCCGAGTTGGGCAGACCGGAGACCCCGGAGGAGACCGCCGCACGCAAGGCGGAGAACTCGCGCAAGCACCGGGCGAATCAGACGGTCATCAATCTGGTGCTGGCGCTGGCCGCCTCCCTCGCAATCGTGCTGGTGCTGGTTCTCGTCGTCGTTCGTCCCACCCAGCCGCCGCGCGCCGCCATCGACTACGCCGCCGTCGCCGCCCAAGAGCAGCCGGGAGTCGACGAACCGCTCGCGAGCCCGACCCTGCCCCCCGAGTGGACGGCGAACGCGGCCACGCTCGACACCGGCACCGATGACATCACGACCTGGTCGATCGGATTCATCACCCCGGAGGACCAGTTCATCGCCCTGCGCCAGGGCATCGATGCCAACCCCGCCTGGCTCGCCAACCGGCTCGACAAGCTCAGCCCAACGGGCACCGAAGTCATCGATGGCGTCGAATGGGCCGTGTATGACAACCGCGACAGTCGGGATCCGGGCAACCTCGCCTACGCGATGTCCACAACGAGCGGGTCGAGCAGCTTCGCGCTCTACGGCACCGCGGAAACGGCTGAGTTCCTTACCCTCGCAACGGCCCTCGGCGCCGACCTCGAGGGGCAGGCCCGGTGAGGGACCCCTCGCGGACTCCCGCGACGACGTGGAACGAAATGGTGCGCGGGAACGCGCGGTTCATCACTGGCGAGCCGAAGCATCCGCGTCAGGACGTCGAGCGACGAGAGTCCCTCGCGAGCAAGCAAGAGCCGGATGCCGCGCTGTTCGGCTGCAGCGACTCCCGCCTCGCCGCCGAGATCATCTTCGACAAGGGGATCGGCGACCTGTTCGTCGTGCGCAACGCCGGCCAGATTATCTCCGACTCGGTCGTCGGATCGCTCGAGTACGCGGTCGGCGTGCTGCATGTCCCCCTCATCGTCGTCCTCGGCCATGACGAGTGCGGGGCGGTGCACGCCGCGATCGCCTCGCAGGCTGCCGATGCCGCGCCGCTTCCCCCGCACATCGCCAAGCTGATCTCGAAGATCGTGCCGGCTGTGCGCCGTGTCGCGCTCACCGCCGGGCTCACGATCGAGCCGCAGCGCGCCGACCCTTTCGAGGTCGGCCGAGAGCACCTGCGCGACACGATCTCCGAACTCCTCGAGGCATCCGAGCTCATCAGCGACGCAATCGCGGCCGGAACCCTGGCCATCATCGGCGCCAACTACCGCCTTCTCGAGGGTCGCGCGGTCCCCGACATCCATGTCGGCAATCTCACCATCAGCAGCCAGGAAGGCGCACCGACATGACGCAGCAGAGCGACGAATTCCGCGTGGAGCACGACACAATGGGCGAGGTGCTCGTGCCGATCGCCGCGCTCTACGGGGCACAGACCCAGCGCGCCGTCGAGAACTTTCCGATCTCCGGATCCGGGCTCGAGCCGGCGCAGATTGTCGCCCTCGCCCGCATCAAGCGCGCCGCCGCACTCGTGAACAAGGAACTCGGGATCCTCGACCCCGCCATCGCGGACGCCGTCGCTGCCGCCGCCGACCGCCTGATCGCCGGCGAGCACCACGAGCAGTTCCCGGTCGACACGTACCAGACCGGCAGCGGCACCTCCTCGAACATGAACATGAACGAGGTGCTCGCGACGCTCGCGACGGGGCTGCTCGGCTCGCCCGTGCACCCGAACGACCACGTCAACGCCTCGCAGTCGTCCAACGATGTGTTCCCCACCTCGGTGCACGTTGCCGTCACCGGTGCACTGCTGCACGACCTGATCCCCGCGCTCGACCACCTCGCCGACTCCCTCGAGACCAAGGCCGAGCTGTGGAAGACCGCCGTCAAGGCCGGCCGCACCCACCTCATGGACGCCACCCCTGTCACCCTCGGCCAGGAGTTCGCCGGCTACGCCCGGCAGATTCGCCTCGGTATCGAGCGGGTCACCGCGACGATCGGGCGCGTTGCCGAGGTCCCGCTCGGCGGAACCGCCGTCGGCACCGGAATCAACACCCCGGCCGGGTTCTCCCAGCGCGTCATCGCCGCACTCGCCGAGGACTCCGGACTGCCGATCACCGAGGCACTCGACCACTTCGAGGCGCAGGGGGCCCGCGACGGCCTCGTCGAGGCATCCGGCGCGCTTCGCGTCATCGCCGTGAGCCTCACCAAGATCTGCAACGACCTGCGTTGGATGGGCTCCGGCCCCAACGCCGGCCTCGGCGAGCTGCACATCCCCGACCTGCAGCCCGGCTCCTCGATCATGCCCGGCAAGGTCAATCCGGTCATCCCCGAGGCTGTGCTCATGGTCGCCGCACGGGTGATCGGCAACGACGCGACCATCGCCTGGGCCGGCGCATCCGGATCATTCGAGCTGAACGTCGCGATCCCCGTGATGGGCACCTCGCTGCTCGAGTCGATCCGGCTGCTGTCGAACTCGACCCGCGCCCTCGCTGACAAGACCGTCGACGGGCTCGAGGCGGATCTCGACCGCGCCCGCGCCCTGGCCGAGTCCTCCCCCGCGATCGTCACCCCGCTGAACCGGGTGATCGGCTACGAGGCCGCCGCGAAGGTCGCGAAGAACGCCGTCGCGAAGAGCATCACGGTGCGCGAGTCGGTCATCGACCTCGGATTCGTCGACCGCGGCGAGGTCACTCTCGAGCAGCTGGACGCCGCACTCGACGTGCTCTCAATGACGCGGCCCCCCGCAGCGAAGTAATCCCGGGGCTCCGCCCCTGACGGCGCCACGGCAGCGCGCGCCGCGGCAGCGCCCGCCGCGGCCCCCGGCCGGCGAGGCTGCGGGGTCGAGTCGGCTACCGCACAGGCAGCGGTATCAGCGCAAGCGGCTCGCCCACGAGGGACTCTACGACCCGGTCGCCGAGCGGCTCGACAAGGTCGATGGGGATCAGAAACCCGCGCGTGTCGGATGCCGCCGGCGCGGGATCGCATTGCCCGAGGTTCTCGGCATTGGAGCCATCCGCGGGATTGGGCTGGCCGAAGAACACCCCGACCTGCACGGCACCATCGACGGGGGTTACGACCACCTGCTGGGGAATGCAGCGGTTGTCGCCGCGCACGTGCACGACGAGATCGGCCATACCGAGTGCTACGGTGCCCGGCAGCGGGACGACTCCGAGGAACCCGGGCTGGGTCGCGAGCCCGGCGGCGCGGATTTTGCCTGCCGCGAAGAGGTAGCTGGGGCTCAGCTCGTAGCCGGTCACCCTCTGATAACCGGTGAGCTGCTGCTCGACGAGGCCCTCGGGCGGTGCGGCCAGCGGAGTGAACACCCGGTCGACGACGTAGGGGCGCGGGGAGCCCCACGCCCTCTCGGCCGCCGTGGGCTGCCGAATCGACTCCTCCTCATCGAACGAGATGGCCCCGACCGCCCAGCTCACGGCGACGGCCAGAACCGTCAGGAGCCCGAGCAGCGACACGAAGCGGCTCGTCGCGTAGGCCGCCGAACCGGGCTCCGTGGTTCTCGGATCGGTTCTCGTCCACCCGACGAGCATGTGCCACTGGCTCCGCGGAGAAAGGAGTCCCCAGAGGAAGAACAGTCCCAGAACCCCGACAACGGAAATCAGGAAAGTGTTCACCTCTCGACCCTATGTCGTCCCTCCACGGGCCAGCGACCGCACGCTCCCTGTCACGCCAATTCGTTCGATTCGAGCATCTCGGTCACCAGTGCCGCGATCGCCGAACGCTCGGAACGCATGAGCGTGATATGCCCGAACAGCGCATGACCTTTGAGTGTCTCGATCACCGAGGCGACCCCGTCGTGGCGCCCGACCCGCAGGTTGTCGCGCTGGGCGACGTCGTGGGTGAGCACCACGCGGGAGTTCTGCCCGATACGACTGAGCACAGTGAGCAGCACGTTGCGCTCGAGTGACTGGGCCTCGTCGACGATCACGAAGGCGTCATGCAGGGACCGGCCCCGGATGTGCGTGAGCGGCAGCACCTCGAGCAACCCGCGCGCGATGACCTCCTCGAGCACATTCGGCGAGACGACCGAGCCGAGGGTGTCGAAGACGGCCTGCGCCCACGGATTCATCTTCTCGGAAGCGTCACCCGGAAGGAACCCGAGCTCCTGCCCGCCGACGGCGTACAGCGGCCGGAAGACCATGATCTTGCGGTGCTGCTGCTTCTCGAGCACGGCCTCAAGGCCCGCGCACAGGGCGAGGGCCGACTTGCCCGTGCCCGCCCGACCGCCGAGCGACACGATCCCGATCTCGGGGTCGAGCAGCATGTCGATCGCGAGCCGCTGCTCGGCGGAGCGTCCGTGCAGCCCGAACACGTCGCGGTCGCCACGCACGAGCCGCAACTCGCCGCGGGCGGTAACGCGGCCCAGGGCCGAACCGCGGTCGGAGTGGATGACGAGGCCGGTGTTGATTGGCAGGTCGGCGACAACCCGCGTCGACAGCTTCTCCTCCTCGTACAGGCGGGCAAGCTGCTCGGAGCCGAGCGTGATCTCGTCGGTTCCCACCCAGCCCGAGTCGACGGCGAGCTCCGCACGGTACTCCTCCGCCGCAAGGCCGATCGATGCGGCCTTGACCCGCAGCGGCAGGTCCTTCGACACGACGGTGACAGCGAAGCCGTCGTTGGCGAGGTTCAGGGCGACGGCGAGGATGCGCGAGTCGTTGTCGCCGAGCTGCAGCCCCGACGGCAGCACCGACATGTTCGAATGGTTCAGCTCGACCCGGAGCGATCCGCCGTCTTCCCCGACGGCGATCGGAAAGTCGAGCCGCTCATGCTGGATGCGCAGCTCATCGAGGTTGCGCAGCGCCTGCCTTGCGAAATACCCGATCTCAGGATCGTTGCGCTTGGACTCGAGTTCCGAGATCACAATGACCGGCAGCACGACGGCGTGTTCCGCAAACCGGAACACAGCCTTGGGATCAGACAACAAAACGGACGTATCGAGTACATACGTCCGTTCGGCGGTACTGGTCTTTTTTGTGGCGGATTCCTGGCCGGTCTTCTGGTTCGGGCGTTTTACCGTGGGCACTTGCACTCCATTCCCGAGTGGCTGGCACTCGGATACTGTCGCACAGACGGCCATTTTGTGTTGCGAAACGAACTTTCGTGGCCGTCTCGATCAGGCGCCATACCTGATGATTATGAAACTACTTCACGCCGCCAATAACAACCCCGGCGACACGCCACCGCAAGGTTACGCCCGCGTGAACACCGCGCGACGGGCAGGCTACGTGGCCGAGGCGCGGTGGCTGATGAACGCAGCCCGGAGCATCTCGAACGTCTCGTCGCTCGTCGTGACGTGCGCGCTCAGGCGCACCCGGCCACCCCGAGTCGTCGCCGAAACCCCGTGGTTGTAGAGCGAAGCGGTGAGGGTCGTGAGCCGATCAGCGGGCGGGTCAAGGATGACGATTCCGGCACGCTCGCTTGGCTCCCGAGAGGACGCGATCGGGATGCCGAACTCGTCGGCGAGTTCGATCATCGTCGACACCTTCTGGGCGATGTTCTCGTGGATGACCTCGACTCCGACCTGCTCGATGTCCTCGAGTGCAGTAGCTAACATCGCCTGCGCGACGGGGCTCGGGTCGCTCACGCTGAAGGCCGCCGCGCCGGCGAGCGGCGGAAGTATCCCGTCGAGAGGCAGCTCGTCGCTACTCGCGATGGCCCCGGAGACGCCCGAGAAAACCGGCGTCAGGCGCTCCGCGGCGCGGTCGCTGAGGGCCAGGAAGCCGGTGCCCCAGCCGGCACGCACCCACTTCTGGCCACCCGAGACAATGACGTCAGCGACCTCCCACGGAGCATCCACGATCCCGAAGGCCTGCACGGCGTCGACGATGAGCAGCCGGTCACCGATGACCTGACGGATGCCGTCGAGGTCGGCGAGATAACCAGTGCGAAAGTCGACGAGGCTCACGGCGACGGCGGCGACGGCCGGCGTGAGCTGGTCGCGGATCATGCCCGGGGTCACCTTGCCGTACTCGGTGGCGAGCCAGGTCGGCTTCAGCACGCCGAGCGTGTCGGCAGCCCGCGCCGCGGCGAAAGTCAGGCTCGGATACTCGGCGGGCGACATCGCGATGCCTCCCGTGATGCCGAACATCGCGTGCATGAGGCCCGAGCTCGTGTTCGGCTGGAAGACGACCTGGTCTGGCCGGAAGCGCAGCAGCCCGGCGACCACCTCGCGCACGCGCGCATCCTGCCGTTCGAGGCTGTCCAGGCTGCCGAACCGCGCCCGTCCGAGCTGTTCGCCCAGGCCGCGCTGCTCCTCCAGCACAGCCCGGCCGAGCGGCCCGACACGGGCAAAGTCAAGGTATCCGGGCTCCTCGCCGAATCCGGCAACGAAGTCGTCGATGCTCACTGCGGGCTCAGCTGCCGAAGCGGCGGTGCCGCCTCGCGTAGTCGCGCACGGCACGCAGGAAGTCGACCTCGCGCAGGTCGGGGCCGAGCGCCTCCACGAAATAGAACTCGCTATGGGCGCTCTGCCAGAGCATGAAGTCACTGAGGCGCTGCTCGCCCGACGTGCGGATCACGAGGTCGGGATCGGGCTGGCCTCCGGTGTACAGGTGCTCCGCGATCAACTCGGGGGTGAGGATCTCGGCGAGGGTCTCGAGCGCACCACCCTGGCTCTCATGCGTGCGGACGATGCTGCGCATCGCCTCGGCGATCTCGGCGCGCCCCCCGTACCCGACGGCGAGGTTGATGTGCAGCCCCGTATTGGACTTGGTGCGTTCCTCCGCGCTCTTGAGCGTCGCGATGAGGTGCTCGGGCAGTCCCTCGTCGGAGCCGACGTGCTGCACCCGCCAGTGACGGTAGTGGGAGAGGTCGTCGGCGAGGTCGCCGATGATCTGGAACAGCTCCGCGAGCTCCTCCGGCCCCCGGCCGGTGAGGTTGTCGGTCGAGAGCAGGTAGAGGGTGGCGACCTCGATTTTGAGATCGTCGCACCAGATGAGGAACTCGCGCATCTTCTCGGCGCCGGCCCGGTGGCCGTGCGCCGCGGTCTCGAGGTAGCGCTGCTTCGCCCAGCGCCGGTTGCCGTCGATGATCATCGCGATGTGCCGGGGCAGCTGCTGGCTGCCGAGCCAGCGGCGAATCCGGCTCTGGTACAGGCCGTAGAGGATGCCGCGCCCGAGAGGTACTTCCCGATTACGCACGTCACTACGCTAGCCCACCGGCGCCGGATTGCTGCTCGACCAGGGCCACGACCGGCTCTGCGCGCATCCGGGGCAATCTACACTTGCCCCATGACGGGGCCAACAGACGACGTCAGCGTTGAGAACGAACCGGGCGCTGACCTTCCGAACCTTCCACTGCTCGACGACGCGATCGACATCGCCGACCGCAAGCCGACCTGGCGGGGCTGGATACATGCCGGCACCTTCCCGATCGCTATTGTGCTCGGCATTGTGCTCATCACCCTCGCCGAGGGCACCGCAGCGAAGGTCAGCTCATCGGTGTTCGTGGCGTCGTCGATGTTGCTCTTCGGTGTCTCCGCCCTGTACCACCGGTTCGACTGGAGCGACACGACCAGGCGCGTGCTCAAGCGCATGGACCACGCGAACATCTTCCTGCTCATCGCCGGCTCGTACACTCCCATCACGGTGCTCGCGCTTCCGCCGGAGAAGTCGACACTGCTGCTGTGGCTCGTCTGGAGCGGGGCCGGTCTCGGCATCCTGTTCCGGGTCTTCTGGATCGGCGCACCGCGCTGGCTCTACGTGCCGCTGTACCTACTTCTGGGCTATGCCGCGCTCGTGTTCATCGTCGACTTCTTCGAGGCGAACGCCGCCATGATGACGCTGATCCTCGTCGGCGGGCTCTGCTACACCGTCGGCGCGGTCATCTACGGCCTCAAGCGGCCGAACCCGTTCCCGGGCAAGTTCGGCTTCCACGAGATCTTCCACACGCTGACTCTCGCCGCGTTCCTGTGTCACTGGACGGGCATCTTCCTCGTCGCGACGGACCCGCCCATCTTCGGCTGAGCCGGGACCCCTCTCTTTCATCATTCAGGATCGACAGCCGACATCACCCGTCATCATTCAGGAGTGACCTGACCCTGGACCCCGAGCACTCGATCGGCACAACTGAAACCGCGGAAAACCGGTGCCTTGACGGGCCGGATGCTGTGCGACGCGGCATCCGACACAGAATGCGCTCATTGCTCGCCGTCGGCTCTCCGACCACTCCTGAATGATGGGAGTCAGCGGCGGTCGTTCAGATCGGGTTCGTCGGTGCTGGTGCTGTCGGCGGGCTGGTCTGTCCCACCATCCGCCGACGCGCGCGCGATCGCGCGCGCCTCGGCCTCCTCGGCGTCAAGCTGCTCCCCGATTTCTGCGCGGTACCGCGTGCGCCGCACCCGGCGGACCATGTCGAAAGCGAGCAGCACGACGATCAGGGCGAGGCCGAAGGTCGCCAAGAAGCCGATGACTCCCGGCGTGACAGTGTTCGGGTCGAACTCCTCGCGCTCGGCAAGTGTCTGGAGCAGCAGTAGCCCAGCCGTTACGGTCATGCGGGTGCCTCTTCGGTCTCGGTGATTCCGGCGAACAGATCGCTCTCCGGGAGGGTGGTCTCAACCAGCGAGCGGGCGAGCTCGTAGTCCTCGAACGGCCACACCTCCCGCTGGAGCTCGTTGGGCCAGAAGAAGAACCGACTGTCCGGCGGCACCTGGCTCGCGTGTGCGCGCAGCGCGTCGTCGCGCGTGTCGAAGAACTCGCCGCAATCGATGTGGGTCGTCGCCGTCGCCGGGCGCGCGCCCATCCACTCCTTCAACTCGGCCATCTGGGTTGTTCGCTCCGAGCCGGGCTCGGTCTCCAGCATCCGGTCGTAGACAGCGTTCAGCCGGGCGGCGTTGAAAATGCGGTCGTAGTAGGTCTTCGATACGGTCCAGGGCTCGCCCGCCTCCGGGTAGCGGGCCGGGTCCGCTGCGGCTTCGATCGCGTAGACCGTGAGCTCGTGGGTGCGGATGTGATCCGGATGCGGGTATCCGCCGCTTTCGTCGTAGGTGTGAACGACCTGAGGTCGGAACTCGCGGATGATTCTCACGAGGGGTGCGGCCGAGAACTCGAGCGGGATGACCGCGAAGGAGTTCGCGGGCACCGTCTCACCCTCCTCGGGCAGTCCAGAGTCGTGGTAGCCCAGCCAGCGGTGCTGGCAGCCGATGACCTTCTGAGCGTGGGCCATCTCGAACCGGCGCAGACCGCCCATGTCGCGATCAGCCATGGCCCGCGTAGAAAGCGCCTCATTCTGAATGTCACCGCGCTCACCGCCGGTGCAACTGACGACCATGACGTCGACGCCGATGCTCGAGTAGTGCGCATAGGTCGCCGCGCCCTTGCTCGATTCGTCGTCGGGATGGGCATGGACCGCAAGCAAACGCCGTGTCACGAAACTCCTAGGTAAAAGCACTTAGCCTAGAGGCAAGCCTAATCGTCACCGCGAGGGCTTTTCTGCGAGAGGATCACCTTTTGTCCAGCTCCGCCCCCGCCCCCATCACCACGGCGGAGATCGACGAACGATACGGGCGCACGCCCGGCCGCACGCGTTGGCGCCGGCGGGGGGCGTGGGCCGCAGCGGCCGCGTTCGTGGCCGTCTTCACCGCGTGGGTCGTCTGGGGTGGCCTGGATGGCACGACCACCTCGGTCGACGCGGTCGATACCGCCCACAAGGTTATCGACGACCGATCGGTCAGCATCACGTTTCGGGCCGCGCTCCCCCCGGGGAGCTCCGCCAGTTGCGCGCTCCAGGCACAGAACCAGGCGCACGGGATCGTCGGCTGGAAGATCGTCGACGTGCCGGAATCCGACATCAGGGTGAGGTCTATCACGAGCGTTGTCAATACCACCGAGCTGGCAGTCACGGGCTTGATCTACCGCTGCTGGCTCACGTAAACTTCCCGGACTAGCAAGAAGACCGGCCGTAACGCCGGTCTTCTTTGTTTGGTGCTGACGCGCCCCACTTCTGCAGGGCGCACGACCACTCCCGAGGAGTATCCCCATGTCCACTGAAACAAGCGAGACCTGGCTGACCCAGGAAGCCTTCGACCGGCGCAGCGCCGAGCTCGAGCACTTGAGCGGTCACGGTCGCACCGACATCGCGAAGAAAATCGAGCAGGCGCGCGGCGAGGGCGACCTCAAGGAGAACGGCGGCTACCACGCCGCCAAGGAGGAACAGGGCAAGATCGAGGCGCGCATCCGGGTGCTCACCGAACTCCTGCGGCACGCGAAGGTCGGTGACGCGCCCCAGAGCAATGGCGTTGTCGCGTCCGGCACCGTCGTGACAGCCACGATCCAGGGCGACCCGAGTGAGTTCCTGCTCGGCAGCCGCGAGATCGTCGACGCCGGCAGTGAACTCGACGTCTACTCCGAGGCAAGCCCGCTCGGCGCCGCGATTCTCGGCCACAAGATCGGCGACACCGTGCTCTACACAGCCCCAAACGGCAAGGACATCACTGTCGTCATTTCGAAGGTCGAGCCCTACGAACCGTAGGTCGATAGCCGGCCGAGCCGGCGGTCAGTAGCCGACCGTCGGGTCGTAACCCGCTTCGCGCAAGAGCTCGATGACACCGCGCACATGCTCCGGCCCGCGCGTCTCCACGCTGAGTTCGAGCTCGACCTCGCTAATGAGCGCGTTGCGGCCATGCCGCGTGTGCAGCACCTCGACCACGTTCGCATTTGCCTCGGAGATCAGTTCGGCGACGCGCGCGAGCTGGCCGGGGCGGTCGGGCAGCAGAAGCTTGAGCTTGAGGTAGCGCTCGGAAGCGGCGAGGCCGCGGGAGATGATGCGCTCCATCACGAGCGGATCGATGTTGCCGCCGCTCAGGATCACGACCGTGCGACCGAGGTCCTTCACCTGACCGGTGAGGATCGCGGCGACCGCCGCGGCGCCGGCCGGTTCGACGACGAGCTTGGCGCGCTCGAGCAGCACGAGCAGAGCCCGCGCAATGTCGTCGTCGGTGACAGTGACAACCTCGTCGACGGCGTCCTTGATGATGTCGAAGTTCAGCACCCCCGGCTTGCTTACCGCGATCCCGTCGGCGATCGTGGGCAGCATGGTGATCTCGGTCGGCTCGCCCGCGGCGAGCGACACCGGGTACGCTGCGGCGTTCGTCGCCTGCACCCCGATGATGCGCATCGTGCGGCCGTCCCGCGCAGCGGCCTGCTTCAGGGCACTCGCGACGCCGGAGATAAGCCCGCCGCCGCCGATCGGCATGATGACGGTGTCGATGTCGGGGACCTGCTCGAGCATCTCAAGTCCGAGGGTGCCCTGCCCGGCGACGACATCCGGGTGGTCGAACGGCGGGATCAGCACCGCCCCGGTGCTCTCGGCGAACTCCGCCGCGGCCCGCAGCGGCTCGTCGACCGTGTGCCCGCGGAGGATCACGTCGGCTCCATAGCTCCTGGTTGCCTGCAGCTTGGGCAGAGCGACGCCGACGGGCATGAAGATCGTCGCAGCAATGCCGAGCTCGCGGGCGGCGAAGGCGACTCCCTGAGCGTGGTTGCCTGCGGATGCCGCGACGACGCCGCGCGCGCGCTCGTCTGCGCTCAACTGGGCCAAGCGATTGTAGGCCCCGCGAATTTTATAGGAGCCGGTGCGCTGCAGGTTCTCGCACTTGAGGTAGACCGGCGAGCCCAGCAGCTCGGAGAGGTAGCGCGAGCTCTCCATCGGGGTGACCTCGGCGACACGTGAGACACGCTCGCGCGCTGCCTCGATCTCGGCCAGGGTGGGGCCGGCCAGGGTTTTCTCAGGCATTCCGCGTGACATCCTTCGCATTCGGATCAGGGTACGGGGTTTCTCTCCACGCTCCGCTCGCCATATACGCCGCCATCGTGTTCACGGTCGCGACGATGGGCACCGCGAAGAGCGCCCCGGGGATTCCGGCAAGGAAGCCGCCGGCCCCCACGGCGAGCACGACTGCGAGTGGGTGCACCTTGACGACTGCCCCCATCACGAGCGGCTGCAGCACGTGGCCCTCGATCTGCTGCACGAGCAGCACGCCCGCGAGCATGATGAGCGCGATGACCGGGCCCTGGTAGACGAGTGCGATGAAGACGGCGACGGTTCCCGTGAGCACCGCGCCGACGATGGGGATGAACGAGCCGAGGAAGACTGCGACGGCGATCGGAATCGCGAGCGGCAGCTGCAGGATGAGTGCGATGCCGCCGATTCCGACGGCATCCACCGCGGCGACGAAGACTTGCACGCGGACGAACCGGGTGAGGGTGGTCCAGCCGGCGATTCCGGAGCCGTTGACCGCCGCGCGGGAGTTGCGTGGGAAGAGCCTGACCACCCAGCCCCAGATTCCCGCGCCGTCGATGAGCAGGATGAGGTTCGCGAACAGGACAAGCACGATGCCGATCAGCACGTGCCCCGCCGTGGACCCGACCGAGAGCGCCCCCGTCACGAAGACGCCACTGTTGTCTTGGATCGACTGCACGGCCTGTCCGAGGTAGTCGCCAATCTGCGAGTCGGTGAGCTGCAACGGAGAATTGAGGAGGAATTCGCGGAAGGTGTCAATGGCCTCAACGGTGCGCTCCTGAAGAGCCGGGAAGCCGTCCCTGACCTGCACGACAACCAGGTAGACCAGGGCCGAGACGATCGCGAGAATTCCCACTTCGGCGACGGTGATGGCCAGCCATTTAGGCCAGCGGTGCCGCTGCAGAAACGTCACGAAGGGGACGAGGAGCGCCGCGAGCAGTACGGCGACCATGAGCGGGATGACGATCAGGCGCAGCTGCACCACCAGGAAAACGAAGATCGCGACAACGCCCGCGATCACGAGCAGGCGCCAGGCCCACGCCCCGGCAATGTGAACACCGAGCGGAACCGCCTCGTCGACCCTCAGCCGGCGGTCTGAGGCGCCGACGGATCCGCGCGCGCGCATCACCGCATCCGCCCTCCGCTTGCCGAATATCACTCGGTCATTCTAAACGCGTGGACTCGCCGAGACCGGCCGGCCTCTCAGCATGATGTGTACGGGGTCCCCCGGCGCGGGATGCTCCCCCACCTCATGCTGGATCGACAGGATGAGGCCGTCGGCCACCCGCACCTGCGTTCGCCGGAGCGAACCGAGAAAGCTCGACGCGACCACGGTCGCCGGAATGCCCTCGACCGCGAACTCGACGTCCTCCGGGCGGATGAGCGCCGTCACCGGACCGTCGGGCTGGCGCTCCCCCAGAAGGGGAAGCCGGGTTCCGAGCACCGTCACGGTGCCGCCGACGTGCTCGGCGTTCACATGGTTACTCAATCCGACGAAGTCGGCGACGAAGGGGTTCGCCGGAGACATGTAGAGCTCCTCCGGCGTTCCGATCTGTTCAATATTGCCGTCGCGCATGACCGCGACACGGTCGGCGACGGCGAGGGCCTCCTCCTGGTCGTGCGTCACGAACAGAGTCGTGATTCCGAGGTCGGTCTGGATGCGTCTGATCTCATCGCGCAGCTGCACTCGCACCTTGGCGTCGAGGGCGGATAGCGGCTCGTCGAGCAGCAGCACCCGCGGGCGGGTGACGAGCGCGCGGGCGAGGGCGACGCGCTGTTGCTGGCCACCGGAGAGCTGGTGTGCGTAGCGCCCCTCGAGGTGGCTCAGACCGACGAGTTCGAGCGTCTCCGAGGCCCGCCGGCGGCGCTCGCTCGCCGCAACCTTGCGCATCCGGAGCCCGAATTCGACGTTCTCGATCGTCGTCAGGTGCGGGAAGAGAGAATAGGACTGAAAGACCATTCCCATGTCGCGCTTGTTGACGGGCACGTTGACCACGTCGACGCCGTCGATGAGGATGCTGCCGCCGTCAACCAACTCGAGGCCGGACAGCGCCCGCAGTGCCGTCGTCTTGCCGCATCCGGAGGGCCCGAGCAGGGCGACGAACTCCCCCGGCGCAACCGACAGGTTCACACCGCTCAGTGCCCGCTGGCCCGCGAAATCCTTGATGACGTCGACGAAATCGACTGTTGCTCCCGGAGCTTGCTGGATGGTGTCGCTCATGTGGTTTTCCGGCCTGGTCTGGTCGAGCCGACTCGACCGATGAGTAGAAGGAGGAGGAAGACGAAGGCGAGCGCGAGCAGCGCGAAGATGACCGCGGCGTAGGGATCCGACTTCGACACCTGCACGAGCGCGGTCTGCAAGTTCTGGCGGTTGAGAAGCGAGGCGATCGTGTACTCCCCCAGCACGACAGCGACCGAGATGAGCGAGGCCGCGAGGATGCCGCGGCGCAGGTTCGGCAGCAGCACGCGCCAGAGAACGTTGAGCCAGCCCGCTCCGAGCGATCGCGCCGCCTCGGACAGCGTGGTCATGTCGACCGAGGTAATGCTCGCCTGGATCGCGCGGTAGGCATAGGGCAGCACCGTGATGCCGTAGGCGAACGCGAGGGTCCAGACTGAGCCCCCGAACACCCTGACGACGATGCCGTAGACCGGCGCGAGGCCGACGACGAGCACGATCGCCGGCACGGTGATCGGGATGATGCAGATGAACTCGAGCACGCGACGGAGCTTCGGAAACTGGAGCTGCACGAGGATCATCGTGGGCAGCAGCACGAACAGGATGATCGTGACGGTCACGACGGCCAGCACGAACGAGTTCTGTACCGCCTGGAACAGTTGCCGGTACTTGCTATTTTGCTCGGGGTCGAACAGCGCCACCCAGTGCTCGAGTGTGTAGCCGCCGCCGAGCCCGTCGCGGAAAGTGAACTCCATCATCGAGATGATGGGGATCGCGAAGACAACTCCCACGACCGTCAGGATCGTGCGGCGGGCCAGCTTTCCCGGCTCCGCTCCGATCCGCACCGCGTTGGAGGTCACTGCTGCCACCTCTCCGTACGCGCCTGCAGGAACGAATAGGCGGTCATAACGACCACCATGACGATGATCATGCCGAGGGCGAGGGCCCCGGCGAGGTTGGACCTGCCGAGAACCGTCTCGCTGATGAGCGCCGCACGGATTTGCAGCGGCACGATTTGCGCGCCCTGGCTGATGAGCGCTGCAGCCGTCGCGTAGGACGAGAAGGCGTTCGCGAACAGCAGCAGGAGGCTGCCGAGGAACGATGGCGCGAGCACGGGCCCGGCGATGCGCGTCCAATAGGTCCAGCGGGTGCCGCCCAGGGTCGCCGCGGCCTCGGCCCACTGTGGCTTGAGCCCCTCGAGTGCCGGCATGAAGGTGATCACCATGAGCGGCACCTGAAAGTAGATGTAGGGCAGCAGCAGCCCCGGCACCTGATAGAGCCACACACCGTTCGCGAAGATGTCGAATCCGAGGGTGTCCTTGAGCAGGATTGTCACGAGTCCCTGGATGCCGATCGTCGCGATGAACGCGAAGGCGAGCATGACACCGCCGAACTGGGCCAGCACGCTGCTGGCCGAGCTCACGAACGAACGGAGTGGGCCATCCGGTTTCGTGCCGAGCATCGCGTAACAGACCAGCGCCCCGAGCACCGAGCCGACGACCGCGGTGAGAGCCGACACCCAGAACGAGCTCGCGAAGGTGGCGAGGATGACCGGGTCGGCGAGAGCACTGACGTTGTCGAGGGTCAGCGCGCCATCACCATCGAAGAAGCCGGTGCCAAGCGCGATGAGCGTGGGCACGGCGAGGAACAGCAGCACATACAGCGCGAAGGGAACGAGACCGAGGTACTTGGTGACACCGCGTCGGCGGCGGGCACCCGAAAGGCGACGCCGAGGCCCGGAGGCCTCGGCGTCGCCGCTCAGGAGTTCCGGCGCATTCGCGACAGTCATGCCGCGTTGCCGCCGGGGCTGGTGATATTAGCCAATGGCCGCGGCCCACTTCTCGGCCAGCAGCGCCGCCGCCACTTCACTCTGCTCGGTCGTCGGCGTGACGAGATCCTCGGGCAGCTCGCCGACGGCGTCGAGGGCATCCTGATCGACGGTGCCCGCGTCGATCATCGCGACGAGCGTCACGGGGTAGGCGCCAGCGGCGAGGTACAGGTTCTGAGCCTCGGGGCTGAAGATGAACTCCTGCCACAGCCGCGCGGCGGCCGGGTGGGGCGCGTCGGCGTTCACGGCCTGGTTGTAATAGCTGGTGTACGCGACGCCGGGAAGGGTCGTGACCTCCCAACCATCAACCGTCGAGGCGACGGCGAGGTTGTTGTAGCTCCAGTCGAAGACGACGGGGGTCTCACCCGACGCGATCGTCGCTTCAGTGGGGTCGAGCGGCAGGAAGTTGCCTGCGTCATTGAGCTCCGAGAAGAAGTCAATGCCAGGCTGGAAGTCGTCGAGCGATCCGCCGCGCTGCGCTGCCGCGAGGCCGACAGCCGCGAAGGCCGCGCCGGCCTGGGTCGGATCGCCGTTGATGGCGACCTTGCCCTTGTAGCCCGCATCGAGCAGGTCGTCGAGCGATGTCGGCTCGTCGACCTCATTGGAGTTGAAGCCGATCGACATGCTGCCGGTGTAGTCGTTGACCCAGAGGCCGGTCGACTCCTTGTTCTCGTCGGGGATCTCGGCCCAGTTGGCGACCTGGTAGGGCGCGAAGTAGTCGAGGCTGTCGAGTGCGACAGCGGTGCCGAGGTCGAAGACGTCGGGGGCGGTGTCTTGGCCGGCGAGGTTCTTGGCGGCCGTGATCTCCTCGGCGCTGGAGACGTCAGGGTCGGCGGAATTCACGGTGATCCCGTACTTCTCCTCGAACGCCGCGATGATCAGTCCGTAATTGGCCCAGTTCTCGGGGAGCGCGATGACGTTGAGCTCGCCCTCCTCTTGGGCTGCTGCGACGAGGGCGTCGAGTCCGCCGAAGTCGTCCGCGCTCGTCGCGGTGGCGGCGTCGACGCCGCCGTCGGTGCCGTCGGTGCCGGAATCGGTTCCGGCACAGCCGGAAAGCGTGATGGCGACCGCGGCGATTGCCGCCAAGCCTGCGAGGTTTCTCTTTCTGAACACGACTTCCTCCTGAGTTGGCCCGGCGCGCCGCCCGCGCTGTGTTGCGGGCAGATGGGATGCCGGGGACCTTTTCGGAGCCTACTCACGCTCGGCAGGTGCGTGGCACCCCTCCTGCTTAACGATTGGACAATGGTTCGTGATGATTTGGGGATCGGCGGCGATGGTTAGGCTCGGTGGGTGGCCGACGACATCTCTCCCGCGCAGGCGCGCAGGATCGCGCTCGCGGCGCAGGGCTTCGGTCGGAAGACCGTGGCGGCACCGGGCATCCGGCAACTCAACCTTGCGATCGGGCGGCTCGGGCTGCTGCAGCTCGACTCGGTGAATGTCTTCGAGCGCAGCCACTACCTGCCCCTGTTCGCCCGGCTGGGCGCCTACGACAAGGCTGCCCTCGACCGTCTCACCTTCGCCCGCGGCGGCCCGTATGTCGAGTATTGGGCACACGAAGCGGCCATCATCCCCGTCGACACGTGGCCGCTGATGCGCTGGCGCATGCAGCGCTTCCGAGACCGTGCCGAGGCGGATGCCGCGAACTGGGCACACGCCAACCGGCCCATGATCCAGTGGCTCAGCGCGGAACTGGCCGAGAAGGGTCCGCTCCCGGCGAGCGCCGTCGAGCACGACCTCAACAAGAGATCGGGCCCGTGGTGGGACTGGTCCGACGTCAAGACCGGGCTCGAGGCCATGTTCCGCTGGGGTGATCTCGTGAGCGCGGGGCGCACCCGGTTCGAGCGCATCTACGCGCTGCCGGAGCAGGTCCTCACCGATGAGGTGCTTGAGCGCACAGTGCCGCGGGAGGAGGCCCACCGCGAGCTCCTGGCCCACGCGGCATCGGCGCACGGCATCGGCACGGCATCCGATCTCGCCGACTACTTCCGGCTCCGCCGGGCGGAGTCGGTCGCGGCGCTGCACGAGCTCGAGGATGCCGGAGTGGTCGCGAGGGTCGCCGTGCGCGGTTGGAAGCAGCCAGCGTGGCTGCACCGCGATGTGCGCACTCCGCGGCGGATCGACACGGTCGCGATGCTCTCTCCGTTCGATCCCGTCGTCTGGAACCGCCCGCGCGCCGAGCGGCTGTTCGGCTTCCATTACCGCATTGAGATCTACACGCCCGCGGCCCGGCGCACCTTCGGCTATTACTCGCTGCCGATCCTGCTCGACGACGCTCTGGTCGGGCGCATCGACCTCAAGAGCGATCGCCAGAACCATGTGCTGCGGGTGCAGTCGGCCTGGTCGGAGCCGGGGGCGCCCGCAGAGACGGCGGCGCGGCTCGTGCCGGTGTTGCGCGAAGCGGCGTTCTGGCAGGGACTCGAGCGAATCGAGGTCGTCGACCGCGGCACTCTCTCCTCCGGCCTCGCAGCGGAACTCGGGGTGCCGCTCTCCTGAGGGGCGGCATCCCCGCGAGTCGCCTCGTGTGGAGACGTGCTCCACCATCTGAAGTACTGCGGGCCGCCCCGCCGACGCAGCGGGATTAGAAGCGCAGGCCGCTCTCACGCAGGCGCTTCGCGCGGTCGGCGATCGGCGGATGCGTGCTGAACATGCGGTCGATGATGCCGGGCTTGGTAGGGTCGGCGATCCACATGTGGGCCATCGTCGAGTTCTGCTTCTGCATCGGCCGCCCGTAGGCGCCGAGCTTCTCCAGAGCGCTCGCGAGCGCATCCGGATGCCGGGTGGTCAAGGCCCCTGTCGCGTCCGCGAGGTACTCGCGCTGGCGCGACACCGCCGCCTGCACGGCCGTCGCGACGATCGGGGCGACGATCATCGCGGCGAGGCCGAGCACGAGGAAGATCACATTTCCGTTGTTGTTACGCCCGCCGCGGGAGAAGAAGCTCATCCGCAGCAGGATGTCGGCGAGGAAGCCAACCGCGACGACGAGGCCGAAGACGATCGTCGTGACCCGGATGTCGTAGTTCTGCACGTGCCCCATCTCGTGCGCCATGACGCCCTCGAGTTCGGAATCGTCCATCAGGTCGAGCAGCCCCGTGGTCGCCGCGACAACGGCGTGCTTGGGGTCGCGCCCCGCCGCGAAGGCGTTGGGGGCCGGGTCGTCGATGATGTACACCTTCGGCATCGGCATCCCGGTCGTGATCGCGAGGTTCTCGACAGTGCGGTACAGCCTGGGATTGTCGCTCTTCTCGATCTGCTTCGCTCCGCTCAGAGCGACGGCCTGGCCGCTCGCGGCGAAGTACTGGATGACGACGTAGATGAGTGAGCCAACGACGGTGCCGATGAAGATCGAGTACGAGCCGCTCGGGCTGTACATGAAGTTCGCGACGAGCCCGAGCGCGCCGATGAGGACGAGAAAGAGCGCGATGATGAGAATGGTGTTCCGCTTGTTAGCGGCAATTGCCCTGTACATCGGTCTTCTCGACTACTCGCGGGTCAGAACTGCACGCGCGGGGGTTCGGCGATCGCGGCAGGGTTGGCGACCTCGAAGAAGTCGCGCTCGGTAAATCCGAGGCTGCGCACGAAGAGGGTGTTGGGGAACTGCTTGATCTTGGTGTTCAACTCGCGCACGCCGCCGTTGTAGAACCGGCGCGAGGCCTGGATCTTGTCCTCGGTGTCGACGAGCTCGCCCTGCAGGTGGAGGAAATTCTGGCTGGCCTGGAGCTGCGGGTAGGCCTCGGCGACGGCGAAGATGCTCTTGAGCGCTGACTGCATGTGGTTTTCGGCCGCGGAGGCATCCGCCGGCCCCTGCGCCTGAAGGGTCTCTGCTCTCGCCTTAGTGACGGCCTCGAACACACCCTTCTCGTGTGCCGCGTAGCCCTTGACCGCCTCGATGAGGTTCGGCAGCAGGTCTGCCCGGCGCTTGAGTTGAACGGTGATGTCGCTCCACGCCTCGTCGACACGCACGTTGAGCGTGACGAGGGAGTTGTAGGTGGACCACAGGTAGATGCCGACGATCACGGCAAGAAGCACAATGATGCCGACGACAATCAGGATTTCCATAGGCGCAACTATAACGGCGCTCCCCCGAATGTTGGCCGGACGTTTGCTGGACCAGCCGGGAATCTCGCGCCGCCCGCGGCTGTCGCCGGGGCGTTTACATCAGCGACACAGCGCTGGGATTTACTATCACTTAAGCAACGCCGTGAACCCGAGCCGGATTCACCCGCGTTCCGGATGCTGGCACAAGGAGTCGCGTGGACCTGAACACCGTCGCGGCGATCCGCCAGCCGCGCGAGCGCGCCGACCTCGCCCTCGCACCGGGCGAGGCGATCCTCGGCGGCGGCTCGTGGCTCTTCTCCGAACCCCAGGACCACCTCACCGGGCTCGTCGACCTCACCACCATGGGCTGGGCTCCGATCGAGGTCACTCAATCCGGGCTCTCCATCGCCGCAACCTGCACGTTCACCGAGCTGAGCCGCTTCGAGCTCTCCGCGGCCGCCCCCGCCTGGGCCGCCGTGCCCCTCTTCCGGCAGTGCTGCACGGCCCTGCTCGGCTCGTTCAAGGTCTGGCACGCCGCCACCGTCGGCGGCAACATCTGCCTCGCCCTCCCCGCCGGTCCGATGACGTCGCTCGGGGCCGCGCTCGACGCGGAAGCGCTGATTTGGATGCCGAACGGACACGACCGTCGCGTGCGCGTGCTCGACTTCGTGACGGGGGTCGAGTCGACGGTACTTCGGCCGGGTGAGGTGCTGCGCTCGATCGAGATCCCGACTCGAACCCTGACCTGCCGTACCGGGTTCCGCAAGATCGCCCTGTCCCCCCTCGGCCGCTCCGGCACCGTCGTGATCGCCCGCCTCGACTCCGACGGCGGCTTCGCCGTGACGGTTTCCGGCGGGACCGATCGGCCCGTGCAGCTGAGCTTCGACGCGCTGCCGACCGCCACCGAGCTCGCGATCCGGGTGCACGGTATCGACAACTGGTACGACGACGCCCACGGGGCTCCCGACTGGCGGCAAGCGATGAGCGCGCACCTCGCCGAGCAGCTTCGCGCAGAACTGGCGGTCACAGCATGAGGTTCACGGTCAACGGAATGCCGGTGGAGACGACTCCGGCCGCCGGGCAGAGCCTGAGGTCGCTGCTGCGCGACCACGAGCACTTCGAGGTCAAGAAGGGCTGCGACGCTGGCGACTGCGGCGCCTGCTCGGTGCTCGTCGACGGGGTGCCAATGCACTCCTGCATCTACCCGGCCGCGCGCATCGAGGGCCGCAGCGTCACCACCGCCAACGGGCTCACCGAGGGCGGTACGTCCGCCGACGACCCAGACACATCGGCGCACAGCGGGGCCGGGCACCTGCATCCGGTGCAGCAGGCCTTCGTGGACGGCGCCGCGTTCCAGTGCGGCTTCTGCACCCCCGGCATGGTCGTCACGGCATCGACGTTCACCGCCGAGCAGCTGTCCGGCGGGGCGAGCGGCGACCTGCACCGGCTGATGAAGGGCAACCTGTGCCGCTGCACGGGCTACCGCGCGATCGGCGATGCGCTCTGCGGCCGCGCCAACGTCGAGCGGCCGCTGGCGGGCACCTCGATCGGCAAGTCGGTCCCCGCCCCGGCCGGAGCGCGGATTGTGCGCGGCCGCGAACCGTTCACGCTCGACCTTGCCACCCCTGGCCTGTTGCACCTGAGCGTGCTCGGCAGCCCCCACCCGCACGCGCGCATCCGGTCGATCGACACGGCCGCGGCATCCGCCCTGCCCGGGGTGCACGCGGTGTTGACCCACCTCGACTCCCCCGACGTATTGTTCTCGACCGGGCGGCATCAGAACCGCACCGACGACCCTGACGACACCCGCGTGCTCGACACGGTCGTGCGGTTTCGCGGCCAGCGGGTCGCCGCGGTCGTCGCCGACACCCTCGCGATCGCCGAGGCCGCCTGCCGCCTCATCGCCGTCGACTATGAAGAACTGCCGGCGAACTTCAACCCGGAGCTCGCGACCGCGACCGGAACGCCGCTGCTGCACGGCGAGAAGGGTGTCGAGTCCGGGCTCGCCGACCCGGCCGCGAACCTCGTCGCTGAGCTGCACGGCGAGATGGGCGACGTCGCCGCAGCGCTGACGGCTGGCCACGCCGTCGTGCGCGGCACCTGGCGCACCCAGCGGGTGACCCACGTGGCCCTCGAGGCGCACGCGACGCGCGGCTGGTTCGACGAGCTCGGCCGCATCGTTCTGCGCACGAGTTCGCAGGTGCCGTACCTCGTGCGCGACGAGCTCTGCCACATCTTCGGGCTGCACCGCTCACAGCTGCGGGTCATCACCGCGCGCGTCGGCGGCGGCTTCGGCGGCAAGCAGGAACTGCTCACCGAGGACATCGTGCTGCTCGCGATACAGAAGACCGGCCGCCCGGTGCAGTACGAGTTCAGCCGCGCCGACGAGTTCACGATCGCGCCGACGCGGCATCCGATGCGCATCCGAGTGGCCGTCGCGGCGGATGCCGAGGGAGCGCTCACGGCGATCGACGTCGACGTTCTGGCCGACACGGGCGCCTACGGCAACCACGGCCCCGGCGTCATGTTCCACGGCTGCAACGAATCGCTCAGCATCTACCGCTGCGCCAACAAACGCGTCGACGCCCGCTCCGTCTACACGAACAACCTGCCGTCCGGGGCGTTCCGCGGCTACGGCCTCGGGCAGATCATCTTCGCCGTCGAGTCGGCGATGGACGAACTCGCCCGCGACCTGGGCATCGACCCGTTCGAGTTCCACCGTCGCAACGTGATCGTGCCCGGCGACCCGATGGTCGTCACCGACCCGGACGAGGAAGGCGACCTGCTCTACGGCAGCTACGGTCTCGACCAGTGCCTCGACCTCGCCGAGGCGGCCCTCGCGCGCGGCAACGGCGTGCTGCCGCCACCCGGCGACAGCTGGCGGGTCGGCACCGGCATGGGTGTCGCGATGATCGCGACGCTGCCGCCACGCGGGCACTTCGCCGACGTGACCCTGTCGGTGGATGCCTGCGGAACCTACTCGCTCGGAGTCGGCACGGCCGACTTCGGGAGCGGCACGACGACAGCGCACACCCAGCTGCTGGCGAGCGCAATGAACACCCGCGTCGAGCGGATCGCGATGCGGCAGTCCGACACCGACATCGTGGTCCACGACACCGGCGCGTTCGGCTCAGCGGGCACCGTCGTGGCGGGCAAAGCGATCCTGGTGGCCGCCGGCGTCCTGCGGGCGCGGATGCTCGAGGGGGCGGCGGCGCTCGTCGGGGCAAGTGGTTCTGCCGTGCTGAGCGAGCGCGGCGTCACGGTTGGCGACCGCCTCGTGACCTTCGCCGACCTGCTCGCGGTGACCGCAGCATCCGAGTGGACGGCGACCGGCAGCGACAACGGCAGCCCGCGCTCGGTCGCGTTCAACGTGCACGCGTTCCGGGTCGCGGTCGACACCGCGACCGGCGAGGTGCGCATTCTGCAGTCGATCCAGGCGGCGGACGCCGGCGTCGTGATCAACCCCGAGCAGCTGCGCGGACAGGTCGAGGGCGGCACCGCGCAGGCGATCGGCACCGCGCTCTACGAGGAAATGCGGCTCGATGGCGAGGGGCGCGTGCTCAACCCGGAGATTCGCAACTACCACCTGCCGCAGTTCGCCGATGTTCCGCACACCGAGGTCTACTTCGCCGATACCGTGGATGCGCACGGGCCGATTGGCGCGAAGTCGATGAGCGAGGCGCCGTACAACCCTGTCGCGCCCGCGCTGGCGAACGCGGTGCGGGATGCGATCGGGGTGCGTCCGGTGGAGTTGCCGATGTCGCGCGACCGGGTCTGGCGGATGCTGCACGGCTGAGGCTCGTGACGCGCACCCGGTGCGCCAGGGCGCAGCGGTGCTGACCACTGCTGCTTTCGTCTAGGGGGATCCGGCAGGCGTCGGCCGTAGCTCACCGGGAGTGTTGAGTGGCAACCCGCGGCTGTCCTCCTGAATTCTGAACGGCCGCGGTTGGCCACCCAGCCCACATCGCCCGCCAACTCCTGAATGACGAAAGCAAGCTTGCCTGAGTACCCGGCACCCGATCACCACCGGATACGGGCCAGTTCCTCACGCAAGCGCCGGCCGCGACCGGGGTTGAGGGCCTCGACCCAGGAGATGCGGCCGAGCAGGTGTGCCCGGAAGTCGGGATGGCCGGCGCGATTCTGCGAGTGCGGTCCGTGCACGACGCAATTGTGCAGAACGGCCTTGAGCCGGTCGAACTCCACCCTGGGCAGGTTGGTGCGATCGTTGACGACGATTCCCGTGACGATCTGGCGCACGCTGGACGCGCGCACGCGCGTCTTGAGCCGGTTGAGGCTGTGGCCCTCGGCCTCGACGATCCTCGTCACCCCGCGCACGAAGGCATCCGCCCGCCGGGCGAGCAGCGGTCCGCCGCTGAACGCCAGGTCGTCGGCGTAGCGGGTGTAGGTCGCGCCTGCGGCATCCGCCCAGCCTGCCAGGCGCGCGTCGAGCCGATGGACGGCGAGATTCGCGAGCGCGGGCGACGTCGGCGCACCCTGGGGCAGGTGGGGTGTCGCGAGCGCCCGGCGCAGCGCGAAGCGATCCTCCGCAGTGCCGCCTCGCGGCATCGCCGCGATAACGCGCGGCGGCACCGCGTGGGTGCAGAGCCCGGTGAGGGTGTGCGCTGCGGCCTCCTGCAGCCCCGCCTGGCGGAGGGTGCCGAAGATGCGGTGGGCGGTCACTCGGGCGAAGAAAGTCGACAGGTCGAGAGCGATCAGCACGTCGTTGCCCGTGTGCAGCGCGGCCCCCGAAACGGCGCTGCGGCCGGGCACGAACCCGTGCGCGGCATCATGCGCGGGGATCGGGCCGAGGATGCTTTCGAGAATGCGGCGCTGCACCCCCTTGAGTCGGCGCTGCGGAACCTCCAGCAGCCGCGGCACACGCCCCTCCCTCGCGCGCCACTCGTAGCGATAGTGCTGCAGCCGTTCGGACGTGCCGCGCCGGTTCCACAGCGCCGTGTCGGCGAACCAGTCGAGCTCCCCCGGTGACAGGCTCAGCAGATCGGCGAGCGCCGCGTGCCCGTCGAAGCGCGGAACACCGGCCGGCATCGGGCGCGCGGTACCCGGCTCGACCGTGTAATGGGCGATCCGGATGGGCGCCCGGCGCTCCTTGGCGCGCGCCACCGCCGCCCGGAAGGCCTCCGCGGCCTCGATCATCGAGGCAAGCTCGCGCGGGGCGTCGATCGGGGGCCGGTGGTAGGCGGCGAGCACCTCGGCGACGAGCGGCCCGACCCAGCGGCGCCTCGCGCCAAGCGTTCGCGCGGCCGAGGCCGCCAGCTCGTGCGCCGTCCACTCATCGGCGGCGAGGAACGCGTGGCCGAGCGCGGTCGCAAGCGCCGGCACCGACGGCCGGGGCCGCCTCGCGAGCACGAGCGCCGCCGCGCTCACGACCATCCCACTCACGGCGGGCCCGCAAGCGGGCGGGACGCGGAATGGCCCCCGGACGACTCGTCCGTCAGTGCGGGCGCTGAGCTGCGCGGAGCGCAGTGAGGCGCCTGCGGCGCTCGTTCCAGGTCGGTCTTCGTGCCCCGGGGTATCCCCGGAGATGGCGGCGCATCGCGTGCACCGCCCACCTCGTCCGGAAGCCATTCCACGCCGTCACGCTAGCCGATGGCGACGGGGAAGACGAGTGCCGGTCAACTCGTCGTTGGTCGCGTCGTGCGCGGCATACTTACGTCGCAGCATCGCTCCGACGTCGTCGAGTCACGGGTCGCGCTTTCACGACCGCCGTGCGACCAGCACGGTGTCGATGGCCTGGGCGTCTCCGACCGGACGTAGGACCTGCTCGCAGCGCTCGATCTCGAGGTCAGCGGCGGCCGCGCGGAGGGAGTCGACGCTCGTGAGCACCGCCGGGTTCTGCGGGCCTCCGACGCCGCGCTCAAGGTTATCGAGATCGTGCGCGACGAGCACGATCAGCCCGTCCGGCTCGAGCGATCCAGCGCAGGTGGCGATGACCGACGCGAGCTCGGCGGCGGGAAGCTGCAGGTACGCGATGACGATGAGGTCGACGAGTCCGGGCGACGACCAATCGGTGACATCAGCCGCGATCCAGTCGACTTCGAGGCCCAGGCGGTCGGCCCGTGCCCTCCCCGTCTCGACCGCCACCCGCGAATAATCCACCCCCATGACCTGCCAGCCGCGCTGGGCCAGCCACAGCGCATTTCGTCCCTCCCCGCAGGCGAGGTCGATCGCGGAGCCGGGCGCGAAACCGGCCAGCACGGAGGCGACAAAGGCGTTGGGCTCGAGCGACCAGACGCTCGAATCGGACTTCGCGGCCTCCGCATAGCGCGCATCCCACGCGCTGCTCGACCCGGGGCCGTCGCCAGCGGCGCCGTTGTTGCCATTGGTGCCGCCATGGCGGTGCTTGGGGTTCATCGGCAGAACTCCTGACTGATCGGGGCGAGCGTTCCGGCCGGGGCGCTCGGCGCACGCGCCAATTCTCTCGCGATCACGCCCCGGTTGCGATCCCGGCCTTCGCGGGCCCCGTCAGCGGGCATGGCCCTTGGTGCGACCGCCGCCCATATGTTAGCTTCTTCACTCCATTCTCGAGTCCACGTCGTCCCGAACGAGAGGAGCACTGATGTCGAATAATCCCCGCAACCCCGAGGACCCCACGACCAAGTACCATTCCGAGGGGTTCCCCCCACAAGAGCAGCAGCAGCCCGGTCTCACCGCAGCGACGGAGCCGCGCCCTGACCATGGCGAAGACTCCTACAGAGGGTCCGGCAAGCTCACGGGCAAGCGTGCGCTGATCACCGGCGGTGACTCGGGCATCGGCCGTGCCGTCGCCATTGCGTACGCCAGAGAGGGCGCCGACGTCGCCATTTCCTATCTGCCCAAAGAGCAGGAGGACGCCGAGGAAACCGCATCCCTGATCCGCGATGCCGGTCGCACGGCCCTGCTGCTGCCCGGTGACATCCGCGACGAGAATCACTGCATCTCGGTCGTCACCGACACGGTCGATGGCCTGGGCGGGTTGGACATCCTGGTGCTGAACGCCGCATACCAACAGAATCGCGACGGCCTGGAAAACCTGTCAACCGAGGAGTTCGACCGGGTATTCAGAACCAACCTGTATGCCACCATGTGGATCGCACGCACCGCAATCCCGCACCTCGCACCGGGATCGTCGATCATTTCCACGTCATCCATTCAGGCATCCAGTCCCTCCCCGGCGCTGATCGACTACGCGATGACCAAGGCCGCGTTGGTCGCCTTCACCCAGGCGCTCGCGCAACAACTGGGCCCCGCCGGGGTGCGGGTCAACGCGGTGGCGCCCGGCCCGATCTGGACGCCGCTGATCCCGGCAACATCCTGGCCGGACAAGCTGCCCGTTTTCGGTCAGGAGACACCTCTGGGTCGCGCCGGCCAGCCGGCCGAGCTGGCCGCCGCGTACGTGTTTCTGGCCTCGCCCGAGGCGTCATACGTCTCGGGCGCCGTGGTGCCCGTGACGGGCGGCCGCGGCTTCTAGTACTCGACGCCGAGTGCGACGCGGCGGCTGGCTCCCGCACCGTCTGTTTGAATGGGTCGACCGAGAACGGAGCCCTGCATGTCGGAGAGGTTCGACCAGATCATCACCGCCGATGCTGTGCTCATCGATGGAGTCTTCGCGGCCGCGTCGTTAGGCATCCGGGGCGGGGTCATCGCCGCCATCGGAACTGGCGGGCTCTCCGGAGCGGGCGAGCGCATCCGCCTCTCCCCCGGTACCGTGCTGCTGCCCGGACTCGTCGACACCCACGTGCATGTCAACGAGCCCGGCCGCACCGAGTGGGAGGGCTTCGCGAGCGCGACCCGCGCCGCGGCCGCCGGCGGGGTCACAACGATCGTCGATATGCCGCTCAACAGCATTCCCGCGACCGTGGATGCCGCCGCGCTCGAGGTAAAGCGCGAGATCGCGGCACGGAAGGCTGTCGTTGACGTCGGTTTCTGGGGCGGCGCGGTGCCGGCCAGCCTGGGCCACCTGGGTGAGCTGCACGACCGCGGCGTCTTCGGCTTCAAATGCTTCCTCGCGCCGTCCGGCGTCGACGAGTTCCCACACCTTGACGCCGAGCAGCTCGACGCCGCCCTGACCGAGGTCGCCGGGCTCGGCGCGCTGCTGATCGTGCACGCGGAGGATCCCGGCGTGCTCCACGCGCACGAGAACGCGGGCGGCACCGGCTACGGCGACTTCGTCGCATCCAGGCCAAACGAGGCCGAGCTTGTCGCGATCGAGCGCGTCATCGACGGGGTGCGGCGCACCGGTGCCCGCGCCCACATCGTCCACCTGTCTTCCGCCGCGGCCCTCCCGCGCCTCGCCGCCGCCAAGGCTGAGGGACTGCCGATCACGGTTGAGACCTGCCCGCACTACCTGTGCTTCACCGCCGAAGAGATCCCCGACGGCGCGACGCAGTTCAAGTGCTGCCCGCCGATCCGCGACGAGCACAACCGCGACCTGCTCTGGCAAGGGCTGCTCGACGGGGTCATCGACATCATCGTCTCGGACCACTCGCCCAGCACGCGCGAGCTCAAGCTCGGCCACGGCGGCGACTTCGGCCTCGCCTGGGGCGGCATCTCGGGGCTCCAGCTCGGGCTGTCGGCGATCTGGACCCAGGCTCGGCGCCGCGGCATCCGCCTCGAACGCGTGCTCCGCTGGATGTCGCAGGCCCCGGCCGATCTCGTCGGGCTGCCAGCCAAGGGCCGGATCCGGGTTGGTGCTGACGCCGATCTCGTGGCCTTCGCGCCCGACACGTCGTTCACGGTCGACGTGGAGGCCCTCTTCCACCGCAACCGGGTCAGCGCCTACGAGGGCCGCCAGCTGACCGGGTTCGTGCGCGACACGTGGCTGCGCGGCGAGATCGTCGACCTCGGGCCGACGGCAGTCCCGCGCGGAGTGCTGCTGTCCCGCTGATCTCTGCGGTGCCGCTGGTCGCTGCTGTCTCGCAGATCTCTGCGCAAACGCTGAGCATCTGTCGGACAGCCCTGTCCAGGAAACACCGCGGTCACATGGCTCTGTAAGAATCAGCTCATGGCCATCGTTCTTGGATCACATCAATACGGCAAAGCCGAAAGCCGCCTCGTGCGCATCTACCGCGATCAGGCGCGGCACGAGATTCGCGACCTCAATGTGAGCACGAGCCTGCGCGGGAGCTTCGCCGAGGCACACCTCTACGGCGACCAGAGCCAGGTACTCCCGACCGACACCCAGAAGAACACCGCCTATGCGTTCGCGAAGTCCGCCGGCATCCGCTCGATTGAGGGATTCGGTCTCACCCTCGCGCGCCACTTCGTCGACCACACCGCTCCCGCGACCGGGGCCCGCGTCGAGGTCGAAGAGTATGCCTGGCGGCGGGCCGTCGTCAACGGTGCCGAGCACGACCACACCTGGATCCGCGCCGGCGAAGAAGTGCGCACCGCCGCCGTCACGGTCGAGGGCAAGGGCGAGGAGCAGGTCGCGCACGTGGTCGGCGGGTTCAAGGATCTCGTGCTGCTCAAGTCGACCGGGTCGGAGTTCCACGACTTCCTCACCGACGAGTACACGACCCTCGCGGCGACAAGCGACCGCGTGCTCGCGACCTCCCTCGTCGCCCGCTGGCGCTTCTCGTCGGTCGAGCCGGACTGGGAGGCGGTCATCTGGGACGACGTGTACTCGAGCGTGAAGCAGATCATCGTGACCCAGTTCGCGACCCTGCAGTCACTCGCGCTGCAGCAGACGCTATGGCACATGGGGAAGGCCGTTTTGGACGAGCATCCGGAGATCGCCGAGATCCAGTTCACGGCACCGAACAAGCACCACTTTGTCGTCGACCTCGCCCCGTTCGGACTCGACAACCCCGGCGAGGTCTTCGTTGCCGCTGACCGGCCGTACGGCCTGATCCAGGCGACGGTGACGCGGGACGACGCGTCGGATGCTGGCGGCGCGTGGGCCCCTGGGGCGGGTCTCGCATGAGCACCCCGACCGACAAGGACTGGCTCGCCCAGACCATCCAGCTCGCGATCGAGAATGTCGCGGCGGGCGGCGGACCGTTCGGCGCGCTCATCGTGCGCGACGGCACGTTGATCGCGACGGGCCAGAACCGCGTGACGCGCGACCTCGACCCGACAGCGCACGCCGAGGTCATGGCGATCCGCGCGGCCTGCCAGGCCATCGGCGACTTTTCGCTCGCCGGCGCCACCCTGTACACGTCGTGCGAACCGTGCCCGCTGTGCATCTCGGCGTCGCTCTGGGCTCGGGTGGGCCGCATTGTGTATGCGGCCGACCGCCACGATGCGGCCCGCGGTGGCTTCGATGACCTCGAGTTCTACGAGCTGTTCGCGAGGGACCGGTCGACGTGGCCGACCGCGATCGACGCCGTACGGCTCGAGACGGCGGC
>Ga0335397_10001379_pt1 | contig 33064 bp, 31 predicted proteins | sample MAT04_FD_205740 | JGI IMG/M metagenome (GOLD analysis project Ga0335397, IMG submission 205740) | Freshwater microbial communities from Lake Fryxell liftoff mats and glacier meltwater in Antarctica - MAT-04 (spades assembly) (version 2) ... | reverse complement strand
ACGAGCCACCAGTCGGACATCCGGAAACGCCACCGCTGCGAACCACCGGGTGACACGGACGTCCCGTGCACGGGAGGGGAGCATCCATGCAAGACAGCCGGTTGAGCGCGGCGGCTGCCACGAGCCCAGCCGACCCCTTGCTGACGCCCAAGGGGGGTGCGGGTGCGGAACTGCGGGGCCACGTGCCGCAGCATCCGGCCGGCGTCGTCCTGGTGCTCCACGGAGGTGCGCAGGCCAGCCGCACCCCGGTCGCCTGGTGGCGTCTGCCGGTGGTGCGGATGGCGCCCTTCGCGTCGACGATCACCCGGCGCAGCGGCGACGACCTCGTCGTGCTGCGCCTGAAGAACCGGGTGCGCGGCTGGAACGGCACCCGTCAGGACCCCGTCAACGATGCCCGGTGGGCGCTCGACCGCATCCGACGACTTCTGCCCGGGCTGCCCGTCGTGCTCGTCGGGCACTCGATGGGTGGGCGGGTCGCGCTGCACCTCGCTGCCGAACACGGCGTGGTCGGGGTCGCGGCGCTGGCTCCTTGGGTCGACCCCGACGTGCGTCGTCCCCGCCCCAGCACCGCGGTGCTGCTCGTGCACGGGTCGGACGACCGGGTCACCGACCCGCGCCGTACGGCAGTGCTCGCGCGCCGCTTCGCGCACAGCGGGGTCGACGTGCGTCACATCGAGGTCGAGGGCGGCAGCCACGCGATGCTCAAGGATGCCGGCCGGTGGCACGACGTGGTCGCCGACTTCGTCACGGACGTGCTGTTCGGCCCAGACCGACCCAGCTGACGATTCCGCCTGCCGCGAGCAGCCCGGCACACCAGGTCATCGCCGCGCGGTAGCCCGCACTCATGGCGTCGACGTCGAGGTAGTCGTCTCCCACCAGGGCGACGACAGCGGGAAGGGCCGCGACCGCGAGTAACGAGCCGGCCCGGGCCACCGCGTTGTTCACTCCGCTCGCGACCCCCGCCGACCGGTCCGGCGCGGCCGCCAGCACGGCCGCCGTCAGGGGCGAGACGAGCAGGGCGAGCCCGAGGGCGAAGACCGTCATACCGGGCAGCACGTCCGACCAGGTGGCCCCCTCGCCGACGCCGATCAGGAGCACCACGCCCGCCGCGCACACGAGAGGGCCGACCGTCATCGGCAGCCGCGGGCCGATCCGGGCCGACAGGGCGGCCGCCCTCGACGACAGCAGCAACAACGCGAGGGTGACCGGCAGCCCGGACAGGCCGGCCTCGAGCGCGCTCCACCCCACCGCCTGCAGCTGCAGCACCGTGAAGAGGGAGACCCCGGCGAGCGCCCCGTAGACGAGCAGGGTCATGCCGTTGGCGACCGAGAAGATGCGGGAGCGGAACAGGGTCAGCGGCACCAGCGGGGATGCCGTGCGCCGCTCGACGAGCACGAACCCCACCGCCGCGGCCACGCTGACGGCCCAGGCGCCGGCCACGACGACCCCGGCGGCCTCGGTCGAGGCGGTGAGGGCGTAGGTCGCCGCGCCGAGGGCGACCACGGTCAGCGTCCCCCCGACCAGGTCGAAACGCCCGGAGACCTCGGGGTCACGGCTCTCGGGGGCGGCGTGACGGGTGAGGGTGATGACACCGAGGCACAAGGGCACGTTGATCGCGAAGATCCACCGCCAGGAGGCGTTGTCGACCAGCCAGCCGCCCAGCAGCGGCCCGGCCGCCGCCGCGACTCCTGACAGCCCGGCCCAGGTGCCGATCGCCGGCGCCCGGTCCTCGGGGCGGAAGGATGCCTGGATGAGCGCGAGGGCCCCCGGCGTCAGCAGCGCCGCCCCCACGCCCTGCAGCACCCGCAGGCCGATCAGCTGGCCCGGGCTCTGGGCGGCGGCGCACAGCGCGGACGCTCCCAGGAACCAGGTGACCCCCACGAGGTAGACGCGGCGGCGGCCGAACCGGTCGCCCAGTGCGCCACCGACGAGCACCAGGGAGGCCAGGGCGAGCAGGTAGCCGTTGACCACCCACTGCAGCTGGGCCAGCGAGGCGCCGAGGTCGCGCCCGATGGTGCGCAGCGCCACGTTGACGACCGCCCCGTCCAGGATCGCGACCCCCGAGCCGAGGGTGACCCCGGCGAGCATCAGCCGGCCCCGGGTGGAGCGTCGGTCGAGCGCCGCCTCGGTCACCTCGCCTCCAGCCGGACCACCGGGATGTCGCGGGTGGTGCGACGCTCGTAGGTGCGCATCTGCGGGATGGCCCGCAGCAGGTCGGGCCAGTGCTGCTCGCGCTGCGCGGGGGTGAGCTCGACGGCATCCACCTCGACCTCGCGGCCGGGCAGCAGCACGTGGGCGCGCGGGTCGGCGCGCAGGTTGAGCAGCCAGTCCGGATGCCGGTCCTGGCCCATCGCGCTCGCAACGACCAGCCAGGCGTCCGGCGGCTCGGCGAGGTGGGCCAGCTGCACCGACCGGGGCAGGCCGCTGCGCCGACCGGTGGTGGTGAGCACCAGCATCGGCAGGGTCGGCACGCCGGTGACCGTGACCCGTCCACCCGTCCACCGGAACAGCGCGGGGTCCACCCTCGCCGCGACGTGACCGACCAGCCACGACCCGGGACGGGTGGCGGAGAACGCGTTCACGGCGCGCGAGTACATCCCGTATGGGTACCACGACCGACTAGGTTGTGAGGCCAAGCCGCCGACCTCGTGAGGGGCCACGCATGATCAGGTTCGATGCCGTCACCAAGCAGTTCCCGGATGGCACCGTCGCGGTCGACGAGCTGTCGCTCACCGCGCCCACGGGCAAGATCACCGTGCTCGTCGGTCCGTCGGGCTGCGGCAAGACGACGAGCCTGCGCATGGTCAACCGGATGATCGAGCCCACCAGGGGCACCATCACCCTCGACGGCCAGGACACCGGGCGGATGAACGAGGCCGACCTGCGCCGTGGCATGGGCTACGTCATCCAGCACGCCGGGCTCTTCCCGCACCGCACGGTGCTCGACAACATCGGCACCGTGCCGCGCCTGCTCGGTTGGGACAGGAGGAAGACGCGCGAGGTCTCCCGCGAGCTGCTCGAACGGGTGGGCCTGGCCCCCGAGCTGGGGGCCCGCTACCCCGCCCAGCTCTCGGGTGGTCAGCAGCAGCGGGTGGGTGTGGCCCGCGCGCTCGCAGCCGACCCGCCGGTGATGCTGATGGACGAGCCGTTCTCGGCCGTCGACCCCGTGGTGCGCGAGCAGCTGCAGGACGAGTTCCTGCGCCTGCAGGCAGAGCTGGGCAAGACCATCGTCTTCGTCACCCACGACATCGACGAGGCGATCAAGCTGGGCGACCAGGTCGCGGTGCTGCGCGTCGGCGGTCGGCTCGCGCAGGTGGCCGAGCCCTCCTACCTGCTCGCGCACCCGGCCGACGACTTCGTGGCCGACTTCGTCGGGCGCGATCGCGGTTACCGCGCCCTGGGGTTCCAGGACGCGCCGCGGTTGCCGCTGCGCTCCGAACGTACCGTTCTGCTCGGCGAGCGACCCGGCACCACGGATGCCGCGTGGCTGCTCGTCGTCGACGACGACCGGCATCCGCTGGGCTGGGTCGAGCCGGCCCGGATCGGTGACCGACCGGTGACCGAGGCCGACCTGCACCGCGGCGGGACAGTGGCTCGCGAACACGGTTCTCTGCGTTCGGCACTGGACGCGGCGCTGTCGTCACCGAGCCGGCGGGGCGTGATCGTCGACGACGGCGGTGCCCTGTGTGGCACGATGCTCGCGCACGAGGTGCTCACCGCCATCGAGGACACCGACAGGCCCGAGCGCGACGAGGCCGACCCGGTGCATGGTGGGGCATCCGCGGTGCACGACGCCGAGGGCGCCGCGTGACCTGGCTGGCCGACAACTGGCAGACGGTGCTGACCCTGGCGGGCCGTCACCTCTACCTCGCGGGGGTGCCGCTCGTCGTGGGGTTCCTCGTCTCGATCCCGCTGGGGTGGGTCGCGAGCCGCTGGTCGCGCAGCTACCCGGTGATCATCACCTCGACCGGCCTGCTGTACACGATCCCGTCGCTGGCACTGTTCGTGGTGATGCCGATCGTGCTGGGCACCAGGATCCTCGACCCGGTCAACGTCATCGTCGCCATGACGATCTACACGGTGGCGCTGCTGGTCCGCACGGTGGCCGACGGGCTGAACGCCGTGCCCGACGACATCGAGCAGGCGGCTACCGCGATGGGTTACCGCGGGGTGCGGCGGCTCCTCGGGGTCGAACTGCCCCTCGCGGCACCGGTGATCTCGGCGGGGCTACGGGTGGCGGCGGTCAGCAACGTCAGCATCGTCAGCGTCGCGTCGATCCTCGGGGTGAGCCAGCTCGGCGACCTGCTGCTCGACGGCTACAACCGGGTCATCTGGGGCGAGCTGCTGACCGGCATCGCGTCGTGCATCCTGCTGGCGCTCGCCCTGGATGCCGTCATCGTCGGGGGCACGCGCGTCGTGACACCGTGGCTGCGGGCGCAGGAGGCACGGGCATGATCGGCTCGGTCCTCGCGTGGTTCACCGACCCGGCCAACTGGCAGGGGGAGGACGGCATCGCGAACCGGCTGCTGCAGCACCTCGGGTACACGGCGATGGCGGTGGTGCTCGCGGCGCTGGTCGCCATCCCGCTCGGGCTGTGGGTGGGGCACACCGGACGGATGCGGTGGCTGGTCTCGTTCGCCAACTCCGTTCGCGCCGTGCCGACCCTGGGCCTGCTCTTCGCCGTGTCGCTGTGGCTGGGGCCGAAGATCCCGGGCGACCTGGCGTTCACGGTGCCGAGCATCCTGGTGCTCGCGTTGCTCGCCATCCCGCCGCTGCTCGCAGGCACGTACGCCGGCATCGAGGCCGTCGACCCGGCCGCGCGCGACGCCGCCCGCGGGGTCGGGATGACGTCGGGTCAGGTGCTGCGTCAGGTGGAGGTGCCGAACGGGTTGCCCCTGATGATGTCGGGGTTCCGCTCGGCCGTCCTGCAGGTGGTTGCCACGGCGACCGTTGCGGCGATCATCGGGCTCGGTGGCCTGGGGCGCTACCTCATCGACGGCATCGCGCTCGGAGACTACCCGCAGACGGCGGGCGGTGCGATCCTCGTCGCGGTGCTCGCCGTCGTGCTCGACGGCGTCTTCGCGTTCGTGCAGCGCCGCGTCGTCTCGCCCGGTCTCACCGGCCGCCATGTCGGTGGTCGGGGGAAGGATTCGCGCAGCGTCGCGGTTGAGGCCGACAGGCCGTCGGCCGATGTCCGCTCGTCCGCTTGACGGCCCGCTGCTCCACCGCACTGCTGCTTGACCGCACTGCTGCTTGACCGCACTGCTCGACTGATTCCCCGGCCGAACGCCGGCCGCTCCAGCACCACAGACGAAGGGACCCTCCCATGAAGCGCAGAACCTCCGCCGTGGCGCTGCTCGCCGCCTCGATCCTCGGGCTCACCGCGTGCGGCAGCTCCAACGACCCGCTCGCGTCCTCGAGCCCGGCGGGCTCGGCATCCGCGAGCGGCGGGTCCGGCGGGCCGATCGTCGTCGGTGGCGCCAACTTCTCGGAGTCCACGCTGCTCGCCGAGATCTACGCCGGCGCGCTGAAGGCCAAGGGCATCGAGGCCACGACCAAGCCCAACATCGGCTCGCGCGAGATCTACCTGCGGGCCCTGGAGGACAACTCGGTGCAGGTGTTCCCCGAGTACACCGGGGCGCTGGCGTTCAACTACGACAAGGCCTACACCGGCACCGACCCCGACGAGGTCTACGCCCACGTGCAGAAGGTGCTCCCCAAGACTCTCGTCGTGCTCGACAAGTCCGCCGCCGAGGACAACGACTCGATGGTCGTCACGCGCAAGACCGCCACCGAGAAGAACCTGAAGACGGTCGACGACCTCAAGGCCGTGGCGGGCGACTTCACGCTGACCGCGCCGCCGGAGTTCAAGGAGCGCCCGCAGGGCATCCCCGGCCTGGAGAAGACCTACGGCATCACCTTTAAGTCGTTCCGGCCGCTCACCGGCCAGGGCATCGTCCAGGCCCTGAAGAACGGCCAGGCCGACGTCGCCAACATCTACTCCACCGACCCGGCGATCGCAGCCAACGACTTCGTCGCCCTCGAGGACACCAAGAAGAACTTCGGGTCGCAGAACATCGTCCCGCTCGTGCGGGCCGACCGTGCCGAGGAGGTCAAGGCAGCGCTCAACGCGGTGTCCGCGAAGCTGACCACCGAGGCGATCTCCGACATGCTCAAGCAGACCGACATCGACAAGTTGGATCCCAAGGCCGTGGCCCAGGAGTTCCTCACCGCCAACGGTCTGGCCTGACCCACTCCGCTGACGACAGCGCCCGGTTCTCTCGTGGGAGCCGGGCGCTTCGTCGCGGCATCTCTCGCGAAGTCAGGAGCACTTCGCCAAGTCAGGGCCGTACTCGGCCCTGACTTGGCGAGAACCTCCGGAGCCCGCGAAGTGCTCCTGACTTCGCGGGGCCCCTCAGCTGGAAGGTCAGTCCCAGGGGTCCGGCTCGTCGAGCAGCGCCGCGTCGCCGGTGAACCCGGTTGCAGCCGGCTTGGGCTCCTCGGCCGGCTCGGCTTCGGTCGGCTTCTGCCTTGCGGCGCCGGATGCCGGTGCCTCCTCGGCCTCGGCGGTCACCTCGCGCTCGGGCACAGGTGCGGTCTTTGCAGCCCCCGCGGGCTCGGGCGTCCCGAGATCGACCAGTTGGTCACTGGCGGGACGCTCTTCCGGCTGAGGCAGCGGAGCCGCCGCCGGGGTGACGGGGTCGGCAGGCTCGTCCCACGGGTCCGGTTCGGTGCTGGACGGGTCGACCGTCTTCGCGGCAGCGGCTGGCTCGCCTGGTGAAGCATCCGGACCTGTCGAAACGGGCTCGTCCCAGGGGTCGGCCTCGGCGGCTGGCTCACCGGGTGAAGCATCCGGACCTGTCGAAACGGGCTCGTCCCAGGGGTCGGCCTCGGCGGCTGGCTCACCGGGTGAAGCATCCGGACCTGTTGAAACGGGCTCGTCCCAGGGGTCGGCCTCGGGCTGCGCGGTCGTGGGGGCTGGCTCGCCTGGTGAAGCATCCGGACCTGTCGAAACGGGGTCGTCCCAGGGGTCGGCCTCCGCCGTCGGCGCAGCGGGTGCGGCCTCGGGCTGCGCGGCCGCGGGTGCGGCAGCGGTGGTCGCTGCTGCGGTTGGTGCGCTCGGCTCGTCCCATGGGTCGGCCTCCACCTCCGCCGGTGCCGTGCCAGCAGTGGTCGCAGCAGCTGCCGTGGCCACAGCGGCTGGCGCGGTGACCTCGGGAGCCGGCGCTACCGGCATCCCCGCCGAGGCGGTGTCGGCAGTGGCGTCGCTTTCGGGCGATGCACGACGCACGGCAGCGAGCAGCATCTGCGCGACGTCGACGACCTCCACCGACGTGGCCTCGCCCTCGGCCTGCTTCGCGGTCAACCCGTCGCTGATCATCACCCGACAGAACGGGCAGCCGATGGCGATCCGCTCGGCCCCGGTGGCGATGGCCTCCTCGGTGCGATTGGTGTTGATCTGCGTCCCGAGCTTCTCCTCCATCCACATCCGGGCGCCCCCGGCGCCGCAGCAGAACGACGTCTCGCGGGTTCGCTCCATTTCGCGCAGCTCCACCCCCGGCAACGACTCGATCAGCTCGCGCGGAGGGGCGTACACGCCGTTGTGCCGCCCGAGGTAGCAGGGGTCGTGGTACGTCACGGTCGCAGCGGTCGAGGCAGCGTTCTTCGCCGACGACGTGCCGGGCACGTCGCTGGGGAGCGCCACGGGCACGAGCTTCTTGTCGCGCACGAGCCGGTTGAGCAGCTGGGTGTGGTGCACGACCTCGTAGGACCCGCCGAGCGGGGCGTACTCGTTCTTGATCGTGTTGAAGCAGTGCGCGCAGGTCACGACGACCTTCGTGACGCCGAACTCGCCGAAGGTGTCGACGTTCTGCTGGGCGAGGGTCTGGAAGAGCAGCTCGTTCCCGGCCCGCCGGGCCGAGTCGCCGGTGCAGGTCTCCCCGTTGCCGAGCACCGCGAAGGTCACGCCCGCGGTGTCGAGCAGCTCGGCCACGGCGCGGCTCGTCTGCTTGGCCCGGTCCTCATAGGCCCCGGCGCAGCCGACCCAGAACAGCCACTCGACGTCCGAGGCCTTCTCGACGTCCTGGCCGAGCACCTTGACCGGGAAGGGGAGGTCCTTGGCCCAGTCGAGCCGCGCCCGCGCACCCATGCCCCAGGGGTTGCCCTTGCCCTCGAGGTTCTTGAACAGGCCACCCAGCTCACTCGGGAACGCCGACTCGATGAGCGTCTGGTAGCGGCGCATGTCGATGATGTGGTCGACGTGCTCGATGTCGACCGGGCACTGCTCGACGCAGGCGCCGCAGGTAGTGCACGACCACAGCACGTCGGTGTCGATGATCGCGCCCGGACCGGCCGGCGCGTAGGCGGCGAGGGAGTCGCCCTCGTACCCGGTGTCGCCGATGAGCGGCACGTCGTCCCAGGACAGGCCTTCCGGTGCGGGGTGGCCGTGGTGCGCCGGCACGGCCGTGACCCCTGCGGGCACCTTCTCCCGGTCTCCCCCGACCTTGGCCAGCGCCTGCATGTACGGCGCCTTGGCGTTGGCGTGGTCGCGCAGCCCCATGATGAGCAGCTTGGGGGACAGGGGCTTCTCGGTGTTCCACGCGGGGCACTGGCTCTGGCAGCGGCCGCACTCGGTGCACGTCGTGAAGTCGAGCAGACCCTTCCAGGTGAAGTCCTCCACACGGCCGACCCCGAGCGAGGCGCCCTCGTCGAGCTCGTCGATCTCCGCCATGGAGAACGGCTTGCCCGCCACGATGAGCTCCTTGACCGCGCCGAGCGCGATGGGCCGCCGGCCGAACATGACGTTGATCGGCGCCACGAAGATGTGCAGGTGCTTGGAGTGCAGCACGAAGATGAGGAAGACGAGCATGACGCCGATGTGCAGCAGGAGGCCGACGTGCTCCAGCGCCGTGACGACGGACTCCCCGAGCGGCTCGATCGCCCGGCCCACCGCGTGCGAGGCGAAGGCGGCGTTCCCGTAGGGGAAGTTGCCGGTGGCCACGCCGGCACCGCGGAACAGGAACATCGTCCAGATGACGTTGAAGATCATGAACAGCGTCAGCCAGGCGCCACCGAGGTGCGAGCCCTGGAACCGGGAGTCCCGGCCCAGCCGCGCGGGTGAGTTCTTCACCCGGATGGCCGCGAACACCAGGATGCCGAGCAGGCCCATGACGGCGATGAAGTCCTGCGCGAAGCCGAGCACGCCCCAGTGGCCGATGACCGGGATGGCGAAGCCTTCCTTGAACAGGGAGCCGTACGCCTCGAGGTAGACCGTCGCCAGGATGAGGAACGCCCAGAAGACGAAGAAGTGGGCGATGCCGGGGATGGTCCACTTGAGCAGCTTGCGCTGCCCGAAGACCTCGACGACCTGCGTCTTCACCGCGGCGGTGGTGCGACGGGTGACGTTCTCGACCCGGTCGGGCGCGGGCTGCCCGCTGGCGATCAGCCGGTAGATCCACGACACCCGACGCGCCGCCAGCGGCAACGCGATCGCGGTCATGAGGAGTCCGATGACGAGGACGGCGGTCATGTGGTGCTCCATCCGGCGGGGGTGGTGGCTGCGTGGCGGAGCGCCGGCTGCGGTACCGCGGCCAACGCCTCCCGAGTCTATCCATCACTAAGCGCTTGCATACCTTCGTGTGATGCTCACCCTACCGACGGGTAGCAGCAAGACCTCGGCCCGGTAGCAGGTGTCGAAGGACGGCGTTCACCTGCCCGTTTTCCACCCCAGGACGTGGGTGGACATCGTCGCCGACCCGACGATCGTCACCCACGATCGCAGGGGGCGGCGGATGCCGGATGCCGGGTTGTCCTTCTCGCGGCACCTCGTTCGTCTCTAGGGTGAGGCCGGACACCGGTGCGGCCCGAACACCGACAATCGAGGAGTTCCCATGACCCAGTACGCAGCCCTCATCTACAGCCGTGACGTCGACTGGAGTGCCCCCGAGTACGCCGCGGAGACCGCGCAGTACGGCGAGTTCGCCGAGGCGGCCAGCGCCGTCATCCGCGGTGGTGCCTCGCTCTACCCCACCTCGACCGCGACCACCGTGCGGGTCGAGGCCAAGGGCGGCACGCCGATGACGACCGACGGGCCCTACGCCGAGACCAAGGAGGCCCTGACCGGCTTCTACCTGCTCGAGTGCGCCGACCTCGACGAGGCGGTGCGGGTCGCCGCCACCATCCCCGCCGCGTGGGACGGGGTCATCGAGGTGCGCCCCGTCATCGAGTTCCCGATGTGAGCAGCGTTGCCTCGGGGGCGGGTTCGCTCGCCCCCGAGGACGCGCACCGCGCCCTGGCCGAGATCGTCCGGGTCGCCGGCCGTGATGTCCTCGCCACCCTCGCCCGCTGGACCGGCAACCTCGCACTCGCCGAGGATGCCGTGCAGGACGCCAGCGTGCGCGCGCTGCAGACCTGGCCGCGCGACGGCATCCCCGACATCCCGGTCGCCTGGTTGCGCACCACCGCACGGCGCTGCGCCGTCGACCTGATCCGCCGTGAGGTCGTGCGCGGCCCCAAGGAGGCCCTTGCGCTCGGCCCGCTGACCGACACCGTGCTGCCCGAGGAGGACCCCGGCCCTGAGGTCGTCGAGGACGACCTGCTGCGGCTGGTCTTCACCTGCTGCCACCCCAGCCTCGCGCCGGAGACCCGGGTCGCCCTGGCCCTGCGCACCCTGTGCGGGCTGAGCACCGAGGAGGTGGCCCGCGCACTCCTCGTCTCCGAGCCGACGATGGCCAAGCGCCTCACCCGCGCCCGGCAGAAGATCCGGCTGGCCGGCATCCCCTACCGGGTGCCGTCGGCGCACGACCTGCCCGAGCGCTGGGACACCGTGCTCGCCACGACCTACCTGATGTTCAACGAGGGGTATGCCGCCACGGCCGGCCCGGAGCTGACCCGACCTGCGCTCGTGGCCGAGGCGCTGCGGCTCACCCGGCTGCTGCACCGCCTTCGCCCGCGGGACCCGGGGGCGACGGGCCTGCTCGCGCTGATCCTGCTCCAGGACTCGCGCCGCGCCGCGCGCACCGACGCGGCGGGCGGCGCCGTGCTGCTGGCCGACCAGGACCGTGCCCGGTGGGACCACGCCGCCATCGCCGAGGCCGTGCCGCTCGTGGGGGAGGGCCTGCGGCTGTCGCCCGCCCACCCCGACCCGTACGTCGTGCAGTCGACGATCGCGGCCTGCCACGCGCTCGCGCCCTCGTGGCAGGAGACCGACTGGGCGGCCATCGAGTCCTGGTACGACGTGCTGCTGCGGGTCGACGACGGGCCGGTGGTGCGGCTCAACCGCGCCGTCGCCGTGGCCGAGGCCCGAGGTCCGGCCGAGGCGCTGGCGCTCGTCGACGCGATCGACGGCTTGCGGGAGTACCCGCTCTGGCACGCCACCCGGGCTGCCCTGCTGCGACGGCTCGACCGGCCCACCGAGGCCGCCACCGCCGACGAGCAGGCCCGCCGGCTGCCGCTCAACGCGGCGCAGCGCGACCTGCTCGACGGCTGAGCGCGGGGTGCAGCACCACGAGACGCCGTTGTGCGGGCCGATAACCCTCTGTTGGAATACGTATAAGCAGGCGACGGTTGGCATCGTCGTCGGCAGTACCCAGCCGGATGCCGTGTGCCCATGCCGGGCACCCGGGCCCGGCCCCGTTCCAGCGAAAGGCCTTCGATGCCCATCCTCGACGACGTGACCCAGGCCGTCGGCAACACCCCGCTCGTCCGGCTCAACCGGATCATCGACGGGGATGCGATCGTTGCCGCCAAGCTCGAGTTCTACAACCCGGCGAGCTCGGTCAAGGACCGCATCGGCGTCGCGATCATCGACGCCGCGGAGGCCTCCGGTGACCTGAAGCCGGGCGGCACGATCGTCGAGGCCACATCGGGCAACACCGGCATCGCGCTCGCCATGGTCGGCGCGGCGCGCGGCTACAAGGTCGTGCTCGCGATGCCCGAGTCGATGAGCAAGGAGCGGCGCGCGCTGCTCCGCGCCTACGGTGCCGAGCTGATCCTCACCGATCCCTCCACGGGGATGAAGGGCGCCGTCGCCAAGGCTGATGAGATCGTCGCCGAGCGCGAGGGGGCCGTGCTGGCCCGCCAGTTCGCCAACGTCGCGAACCCCGAGATCCACCGCAGGACGACCGCGGAGGAGATCTGGAAGGACACCGACGGCGAGGTCGACATCGTCGTGGCCGGCATCGGCACCGGTGGCACCATCACCGGCGTCGGCCAGATGCTGAAGTCCCGCAAGCCCGGCGTGCAGATCGTCGCCGTAGAGCCCGCGGAGTCGGCCATCCTCAACGGCGGCGCCCCCGGCCCGCACAAGATCCAGGGCATCGGCGCGAACTTCGTGCCCGAGATCCTCGACACCACCGTCTACGACGAGGTCATCGACGTCAACGCCGAGACCTCGGTGCAGTGGGCCCGTCGCGCCGCCACCGAGGAGGGCCTGCTCGTCGGTCTCTCGTCCGGTGCCGCGCTGGCCGCCGCCAACCAGGTCGCCTCGCGCCCTGAGAACGCCGGCAAGACGATCGTCGTCATCATCCCGAGCTTCGGCGAGCGCTACCTGTCGACGATCCTGTTCGAGGGTCTCGTCGACTGACATGAGCCTCATCCGTGCCGCCCGGGCGAGAATCCGCGAGGACCTCGACGCTGCGATGCTGCGTGACCCCGCAGCAGAGACACGCGTCGATGTCGCCGTGAACTCGCCGGGGCTGCACGCGATCTGGGCCTATCGGGGCCTGCACCGGTTGTGGCAGAGACCTGCTGGCCGCCCCGCCGCCCGCGTGCTCTCGACCGTCGTGCGGTCATTGACCGGGGTCGAGATCCACCCCGGCGCGCAGATCGGGCGCCGCTTCTTCATCGACCACGGGATGGGGGTCGTCATCGGCGCGACCGCGGTCGTCGGCGACGACGTCATGCTCTATCACGGCGTCACGCTGGGCGGCCGGTCGCTCGCCCGTGGCACCAAGCGGCATCCCACCGTCGGTGACCGGGTGACCATCGGCGCGGGCGCCCGGGTGCTCGGCGACATCGAGATCGGCGACGACGTGCAGATCGGCGCCAACTCGGTGGTCGTGAAGCCGGTACCGGCGGGTGCGGTCGCTACCGGCATCCCGGCCCGGGTCCGCTTCCCGACGCATGCCCACGAGGACCCCTACGACGCGCTCTTCTCCGAGCCCGCCCTGTTCATCTGAGTGCCGGGTCGCCCGGGGTGGCGCTCCAGTCCGAGCCGTAGAGGCAGAACACTCCCGCTGCCGGCAGTTCCCGCACGACGCCGGCCCATGCCTCGGCTGCGTCGGCCCCGGTCGACAGCACCCGGTGGTAGGCCACCATCGCATCAGCCGCGACGTGGTCGGCGACCGGCGACACCGCCGCGAGCACGCTGGTCGCCCCCAGCGCCATCAGGGCGATGGCCAGGCCCAGTGGCTCATCGCCGGGGCGCGTCGAGAACTGCCCGACGTCGCAGGCCGCCAGCGAGACGTGCTCGGCAGCGACCGGTCGCGGGAACTCGCGTGCGAAGACCGGGCCGTCGGCCATCTGCACCGACGAGAACAGAGGGCTCTGCGCCTCGTGCACCCCGTGCGCCGCGAGGTGCACGACCCGCGAGCTGCCGAGCGCCCGGACGACCTCGTCGCTCGTCGCGGGAGCGATCTCGTCCGGCACCGGGTCGGTCGACCACGACGACCGGATCGCCCGGATCTCAGGGCCGGTGCGGCCCAGCCCGGGGCCGTAGAGCGCGGACACTCTCGTGACCCACTCGGCCCCCGAGGGTCGCGACGGGCCACGGACCCACCGGGTCAGTGACGGCGGTACCGTCACCGGCCGGCCGAGCAGGCTGGGCATCAAGCTCCAGGGGACCGCGGCGAGGGAGCCCGACGGGATGACGACGACCCGCCGGTCGCGCGAGCAGCCCAGCCCCAGGCCGGCCGTGGTGAGGGTCGCGTCGACCGCGGCCAGGGACGAGGCCGTCGCGCGGGCCAGGGACAGCTCCATCGGCGACCCGGCCGTCACCATGACCCGGGCCCGCAGGTCGCGGCGCAACCGGGCGAGCTGCTCACGCACCAGCGAGACCGTGCCGGTGCGCACCACCTCGAGGTTGCCGTCGTCCAGGACGATGGTCCAGAGCTCGTCACCGGCCTCGAAGAACTCCACGATGGTGGCTTCGCGGTCGGTCGTGGCGGCGCGGGCCTCGTCGGCGTCCACGGGCGCAAGTGTCCCCGCCGAGGTGCCGCCGACCGTGAGGGTCCACTCCCGCTGGGCCACCTGGTCCTCGACCTGACCGATCTCGGCGACGAGCTCGCCGGAGGCATGACCCTCACGCTCGGCCGCGACGCGCCGCAGCCGCCGCAGCTCGCGGGTCATCGCGGTCAGCTCCGGGTCGGTCGAGGTGGTCACCGGGTTGATCCGGTGCGAGATGGCCCGCCACCGCTCGATGCTCGTGAGGATGCCGTCCTTGTCCTGACTGCGTAGCGCGCGCCCGACGTCGAATGCGGCGAGGCGGCGGCCGTGCAGGGCCAGGGCCGCGCGTACGTCCAGGCTCGAGGACTGGAACTGGTGAGCGGCCAGCAGACGGTTGCCCGTGGTGATCCGGCGCTCGGCCTCGACCTGGCGGCCCCGGGCGTGGTCGAGCCGGGCGCGCACCAGGGTCTCGTGCAGCCGGGCCGCGAGCGAGTCCCGGTTCGTGCGCTCCAGGGTGGCGAGCCGACGCTCGGCGCCATCGACGTCACCCAGGAGCAGCCGGGCCTCGGCCTCCAGCCGCACCGCGGCCCGGTCGGCCACCGTGCCGGCCGCCGGGTGGGCGTTGCGGCTGGCGAGGTCGGCGACGACGGACGTGAGGTCGCGCCCGGCCGCGACGTCGATGGTCGACCGGATGAGGGCGGCGTCGCGCACCAGCTCGTCGACCTGTCGCGTGCGGTAGGCGGCCAGCGCGGCGCGGATGTGCCGGCGGGCGCCGTCGAGGTCGTTGACGAGGAGGTCGCAACGGGCCAGGCGTGCACTGATCTCACCCTCCTCCAGGCGGTGGCCCTCGGAGCGGGCCGACCCCAGGGCGTCCTGCAGCACGCTGCGGGCCTTGTCGACCAGGCCGGCCTCGAGCAGCACCTCTGCGTGGTCGAGGCGGGCGCGGTCGCGGCTGACCGAGGCCTCCATCCGGTCGGCCACCCGCATGAGCAGCAGCGCGCGTGCGAGGTCGCCGTCGACGAAGGCCAGGCAGGCGAGGTTGTGGCGCGCCTTGAACTCCTGCTCCGGCAGACCGTGCGCGGCGGCGGTCTCCGCGGCCCGGGTGAGGTCGGCCTCGGCCAGGGTGCTGTGCCCGAGCCCGAGGTGGGCCAACCCGCGGTTGATGAGCAGGGCGCACCGCTGGCTCGGGTTGAGGGTGTCCTCGTCGTCGCCCACACCCTCGAGCGCGGCCAGGGACGCCGTCCAGTCGCCGCCACGGACGTGGATGACTCCCTCCTGGATGTGGCTCAGGGCGATGAGCAGCCGGTCGTCGATCGTCGCCGCCTGCTCCCGCGCATCGCGCAGCATGGCCAGGGCCGGGCCGAGGCCGTTCACCTCGAGCTCGGTCCACGACCGGGTGATCAGCACCCGGATGCGCAGCCGCTCGGCGTTCGCGCCGGTGGACCCGTCGAGGGCAACCAGGGCCAGGTCGAGCTTCGCGACGGCGTCGTCGAACCGTCCGACCTCGTTGTCCTGTCGTGCAGCGGCGAGGTAGGCGTCCGCGAGTGCGACGGGGTCCTGGATGAGGGGTCCTACAGCTCGATGGCCGGCGTGATGATCGGCGGCGTCTCGGGGTCGCTGTTGCGTCGGAGGACGAAGTTGACCAGACCACGCTCCACAGCGGTGAAGGAGAAGCGGCCCTCCTCGTCGACCCGCGTGGTGCGGGTGCGGCCGCGCTCGCGCAGCTCGACCTCGACGTTGCCCTCGCTGACCCAGCCCACGATGTCGGCCCGGGTCGATGCGCCGTGCTCGATGCTCACCATGACGCTCAGCTCGTCGCTGGCGAAGGTGACCGTGTCGGCCCGGTCGTAGTCGGTGCCGCGCACCGTCTCGAGCGTGGCACTTGACACGATCTCGGCGACCTCGGCCTCGAGGGCGGCGACCGACATGGCGAACTTGACCCGGTCGACGAGGTCGGCCGGAGGAGGGTCGAGCACCTCGTGGAGGTGTCGCAGCTGCTCGAGGACCTGGGCGTCGACGTCGTCGAGCGCACCGGCAGCCAGGGCGATCTCGGGATCCGGGCTGGCATTCATGACGACATCTCCCATCGGGGGTCGGTGATCAGGGCTTGGCGGAGCTTGGCGAGGCAGCGTCCACGGGTGGGTCCGATGCTTCCGACCGGCATCCCGAGGGCCTTGGCGACGGCGGCGTAGTCGGGCCGTTCGGCGAAGGCGATGACGCGCAGCAGCGACTGGCATCGTTGGGGCAGGGAGGCGAAGTGCTGCCAGACCAGTCGGTCGTCGACGTCGGCGAGCACCGTGGTCTCAGGCGACGGCGTGGTCTCGTCCGACTCCTGGTCGCGCACGTCGGCATAGGTGGCCGGCTCCTCGCGACGGCCTCGTGACGAGGTGCTCCACGAGTCGCGACGGGTCGTCGTGATGAGCCACTTGAGCACCGACTGCGGGTCAGCGATCTCGGCGGCGTGCTCGACGAGCTTGAGCCAGCTGTTCTGCACGACGTCCTCGGCGGCCTGCCGCGACAGCCCTTGCTGACGGGCGACGGACCACAGCAGTGGGGTGACCTCATCGACGAGGCTCGACATGCCGGAGGCGTTTCCGTCACGGTAGGCGCGGAAGGAGTTCGCGGCGCGAACGGCCAGGCTCTCCGCCCCGGCGTGCATCACGACTCCTCCTTGATGGCTCGCTCCACGATCTCGGTCATCTTCTCGACCCGGGAGCGCGTGTCCTTGACGAACGACTCCTCGCTCATCATGTGGGCCATGTCGCCCGCGCAGGCGGGTGAGGCGAACGAGCTACCGCTCCAGATGCCGAACCCGCTGGAGTAGTCGTCGGGGTCGGGCGTGCCGCGCTCGGGGCGGCCCGGCTGCGCCGGCACGTCGACCCCGCCGCGCAAGGACCCGTCGAACGTCTCGGGCATCGTGCTGACCACGGCGACGCCGCAGCGGTAGGTGCGCACCCAGGCGCCGGTGTTGGAGAACGCCGCCACAGTGCCGTCGCTGGGGTTGCGGGCCCCGACGCTGAGCACGGGCACGCGCCCGACCTTGACGTCGGCACGGTGTCCCCCGGCGAGGGCCGCGGGCCAGAACGGCAGCGTCGTCGCGCCGTTGCCTGCCGCGGCGACGACGCAGACCCCGTTCTCCTGGAGGGCCCGCACGGCCTTGAACAGGCCGGCCTCGTCCTCCACCGCGTTGGGGGTCTCGTGGTAGTAGCCGAACGACAGGCTCACCACGTCGAGCGGACCGTGGTCCTCCGTGCCGTCGACCCCCACCCAGTGCCACAGCAGCAGGCGCTGGAGCGCGTCGATGATGTCGGCCTCGTCGGCCGCCCCGTCGCCGTACATGACGGGCACGATGACCAACGTCGAGCTGGGGCAGTGCTGGCGCACCATCCCGGCGATGAAGGTGCCGTGCCCGGCCATCGGGTCGAGGAAGCGGTTGACCCTGTCGAGCGTGACGCCGTCGACCTCGGGGTCCTCGCCCGGCGGGAACGCGACGCCGATCGGCTCGCCTCCGACGGTGGGGTGGGGCACGACGAGCGGTGAGCCGTCGAACCACGGGTGCTGGCCCAGGCCGGTGTCGAGGATCGCCACGGCAGGCGACGGGCTGCGAGCGGGGGCAGGCGGCCCGAGGTGCAGGGCCACCGGGATGCGGCCGTCGGCCGAGCCCGGCACACCCACGCCGGAGCCGTAGCCCACGCCGGAGCCGTAGCCCACGCCGGAGCCGTAGCCCACGCCGGAGCCGTAACCGACGCCGGAGCCGTAGCCAACCCCGGAGCCGTAACCGACGCCGGAGCCGTAACCGACGCCGGAGCCGTAACCCGAGGCCATCAGGATGTGGCAGAGGCTCCAGGCCCGCGCGCGGGAGTCGGAGTCGGCATCGCCCTGCGCCGCACGGGCGCGCTGCAGCACCTCCCACGCGTCGATCGGCGGGCCGACGCGGCCGGCATCCGGCACGAGCTTGACGACCACACGGGCGACCCGGTCGAGCTGCTCGAGGTAACCGAGCCGGCGGGCCAGGTCGACCAGGCTGCCGCGGTCGGGGCCGGGCGGGTCGTCCGGGGCTCGCGGGTCGTCCTCGACCACTGGTCGGAAGCCCATCTCCTTGCCCAGACGTCGCAGCTCCTCGAGGGGGCCGGCGTCGAGGGACTGCCCGGGCAGCCCGGGCAGGAGCAGGCGGTCGGGCCGGTAGACGGTCGGATGCGGCGTCTCACCGTCACCGATGACGTCCGCGCCGTCGGGGGAGAGCACCGTGGCGTGGAACCGCCGGAAGGCGGACGCGGGAACGCCGAAGATGGGAAAGTTGTGGGCGGTCCGCGCCGCGTCGTCCGCGGAGTCGTTCTCAGGGATGGTGCCGCTCATGAGCTGCTCCTGTAGGGGCGTGGCGGGGGCGCGAACGCGCTGGCCCCAGCGTAGTGATCAACCTGTTCACTGCACAGGAGTGCCTAGGGTGCCTGGTGATACATGCGACCAGCGCAGATGGCGGCCGGCGGCGGTTCCCGAAAGTTCCTCGGATGCCGTGTATCAGGGGCGGCGTCTGCCACCTCCTTCATCCCGTCGGACCCTTACAAGGGACCGCGACGTCGACCGGCTCGTTGCAGGGGCCGGCCGGTCGGCCGCGGAACCGAGGGGCGTCGCGGCACCGGGTTGCAACAGGCGCGGTGACGGGACGACGGTTCCGCAGCACGGGGAACCGGCCACGCCGGGCACGCGCCGCAGGGGGCGCAAGCCCGGCGTGGCCGGTCTGCCGCGTGAGGTGGAGCGACCGACGTGCCGAGGCCAGCGCCCCGGACAGCGAACCGCCTGGGCGGAGGGGCTCAGGCGGCGCCGTCGGCGCGCGTCGTGGCGGCGGCCCAGGGGTCGGCGCCGGAGCCGGCCGGCGCGGGTGCTGGTCGGCCGTTGGTCGTGTCGTTGCCGGATGCCGTGTCGTCGTCGGATGCCGTGCCGCTCGAGCCGATCGTCTCGGCCACGACGGTCTTGCTGGAGCGCAGCTTCTCACCGGTGGCACGGGCGGCATCGGCCACCATGTCGGCGACCACCGGGGCGGCCTTGGTGCGCGCGGCCTCCTTGGCGGTGAAGACCTGCTTCTGCACGGGGCCGGAGTTCCACACCTTGCCCGAGGTGCGTCGGATCTGCTCGTAGCGCTGCTTGCCCGCGCGCGCCCCGAGGACGTAGCCGGCAGCCAGCCCGGCGATGAACGTCAGCTTGCCCATGGGGGCTCCTCTCGTCAGCCTCCGACCCTACCTGCCGCCTCCGCCCGGATGCCGTGTGCCGGCAGCCGCATCCCGGCATACCCTTGTGCCTGCCCGGCACATCCGGGCCAGGAGGGCTCGCATAGTGGCCTAGTGCGGCGGTCTTGAAAACCGCTATGGCGGCAACGTCATCGTGGGTTCGAATCCCACGCCCTCCGCGCAACTCGGCTGGCCAGCGCGCTGGCGGGGCCGTCGCAGGCCACCAGCGTCGCCCCTGACCTCGGCAGTTGCTGGCCAAAGCAGGCCACAGCAGACCGATCGGATCGGGGCGTGTCAGCTGTGCCTCGGCGGGTCCGGGCCTGACACCTGGTGCGCAAGGCACCCCGCTGAGCCGGAGGACTCGGACGTACCGGCAGGCGCAAGCGTCCATGTGATGGCATCGCGGGTCAGCGTGGCTGACCACATCACCGACGCCGAAGCCGCTGCTCTCAATGCGGTGCTCTCGGGTCATCATCCGACGCCTGCGGTGTCGCGGCGATCTGCCCACGACACGAGTCGATGGGAAGGTCCTGGTTTCCAGGAGTGCCGTCGAGGAGTTCGTGCTCGCGCACACCACCTTCGGCACGGCGGAGATGTCGCGATGAACCCCGGAAGAACAGGCACGGGCCGCCTTCCGTGATGCCTGGCTCTGGCACGACGAGGGCAGCGCCTGGTCGCTGGTCGAGTCTGCATCGTTTCTGGGGGAACGGCGCCCCCGTAACGATGCCAAGGTCCCGGCAAAGATCTGCCAGGCCAGGGCGGACTTCGCGGTGAGGCTGAGCAGGAATGTAGAGGCGCTCGCCGAAGAGATGGTCGGACCAGCGGCCGTGGGCACGGTACTTCAGCCCCTGGTTCAGTGCGAAGACGTTGAAGAGGACGAACAGCGGCACGAAGATGCCGTACACGAAGCTTGGCGGGGCCACCGAGGACGTCGAGCCCAGGGACAGCAGGTAGACCCCGATGGCGAGCCACGGCACGACCCCTGCCAGACACCCGAGGAAGAACGGCAACCAGCCGCCTGCGCCGGGCGCCTCGTAGCGCTCCTGCAGCCAGCCGAACAAGATCATGGAGGCGTTGACACCGAACAACGCGAGGAGTTCGGCCACGTCGGCGATGCCGACGAGCTGAGCGATGAGCACGATCATCAGCGAGGACGAGACCGAGTACTCCACCCACCGGGCTTGGTTGTGGTGCCGAGCCAGATCGGCGAGGTGGCGAGACCGCCAGGCTGTGCACACCAGGAGGTGGGCCGGAGCCCGACAGCGCCAAGAAGCCGGCACCTGCGGCGCCGGTCGGGATGTCGAACAGCACCTCGGGATCCGTGGCAGGGGTGCCGGGTGGGCCCCGGGGGTAGGCGGCGGTCACCGGCAGCGCGAAGCTCGAGGCGAGGGCGAGCACTGCGGCCGCCTGGAGCAGGTGCACGAGAGCCGCGATCGTGTTGTCGCGCCGCAGGACGTGCTGCGATCGGCCCGGCGATGGCTGGCGTCTCAGAACTCAACGTCGTCTGCGTGTACTTGACATCCGAACTGTACTTCGTGAATACTGTGGCGCACGAGGGGAGTACCCCACCTCGGCGCATCGTCAGTTCGGCCGGCTCTGTCCGGCCCGGTGCGCCGGCCGACCCGGAGAACCGTGTCGGCGGGGGAGACCTCCAACGGACCCGCTGCGCGCGGGCACGCTGGAGGTAGCTGACATGGATGTTCCGCTCTGGGCCTGGGCTGCGGTCCTCGCCGTCATCGTCACGATGTTGGCGATCGACCTGTTCGCCCACCGCACTGCACACGTCGTCGGCGTGAAAGAGGCCGCCGTGTGGTCCGCGGTCTGGGTCAGCCTCGGGATCGCCTTCGGCGGCGTGATCTGGTGGGCCTACGGCGCGCAGGCCGGTGGGGAGTACTACGCGGGCTACCTGATCGAGAAATCGTTGGCCGTCGACAACGTCTTCGTGTTCGCGCTGATCTTCACCTACTTCGCCGTCCCCCGGGAGTACCAGCACCGGGTGCTGTTCTACGGTGTCCTGGGCGCGCTGGTGTTCCGGGCGATCTTCATCGCCGGCGGTGCCGTGCTGATCGAGAACTTCGCCTGGATCCTCTACCTGTTCGGCGCCTTCCTCGTCTACACCGGCTGGAAGATGTTCACCCATCGCAACGACGAGCTGGACCTGGCCAGCAACCCGGTGCTGCGTTGGGCCAGGAAGCGGGTCCCCTCCACCGAGGAGTACCACGGACAGAAGTTCTGGGTGAAGAGGGCCGGCACATGGGTAGCCACCCCCTTGTTCTTCGTCCTGGTCATGGTTGAGACCACCGACATCATCTTCGCCGTCGATTCCATCCCCGCGATCTTCGCCGTCACCCAGGACCCCTTCCTGGTCTTCACCAGCAACGCCTTCGCCATCCTCGGCCTGCGAGCCATGTACTTCCTGCTCGCCGACCTCATCGACCGGTTCATCTACCTCAAGGCCGGCCTGGCCGCCATCCTGATCTTCGTCGGCATCAAGATGCTGCTCCTCGACGTCTACAAGATGCCGATCTGGCTCTCGCTGACCGTGATCACCGCCTGCCTGACCGTCGCGGTCGTGGCGAGTCTGCGAGCCACACGCGATCAGGTGGCTCCGCGGCCCGCCGAGTCCAACGAGCCCGCTGAGTCCTCCGCTCACACGTCTCGGCGGCCCGCCGGCCCCGCCACTGGGGAGGGCGTCGACACGAGTAAAGGCACGACCGAGAGCGACGACACCAAGGCTGCAGCTCGATGACGACGACCTTGGCGCGAGACGCGTCCCGAGACCGGAACTCTTCGGACCAGCCAGAGCACGGGGGCCTCCCGGGCATCCGGGTCGAGGAATCCAGCACGCAGCCGGGACGGCGCGCCGCCCGGCTGGTGCTGGACCCGCACTTCGTCCTCGACGAGGTCATCGCACGTCTGATCCGGAGCGAGTTGGCCCGAGGCGGCACGGTACAGGTGGTACTCGTGCTGCCGCGGCTTCGGTGGTCGCTCGCTGCGGACGCCGTGGTCGCGCGTCGGGGACGGATCGACCAGGCGCGCAAGGACCAGATCGAGGAACTTCTCCGCATCGCCGGCGACAGGTCGGCGCAGGCCACCATCGTGACGCAACGGTCCTGGTGCGCGCGGCCACGAGAGCAGGCTCTCAGCTCCTACAACCCCGCCACCACGACTGCGAGAGGAAGCACCCATGACCTCGACACTTGCCCGCCCCCCGGTCGCGCTACGGGTGCGCGAACGTGGCCGAACTGACCGTCACCTCCGGCTATCCCTGCATCTCGGTGCTGATGCCGACTCAGCTCGGTCCCCGGATGACCCCCACGGACGTCCAGCAGTTGCACGCACTGGCAGCCCAGATAGACCAGGAGCTGAGTGAGCACAATGTCACGAACCGGGCACCTGTCCTACGGAAGCTCGCCGAGCAGGTATCGCGGGTCGCTGTCGACCCACTGACCAGGGGTTGGTGATCTACGTCAGTCTGGCAGTGGCCCGAAGCTTCCGGCTGCCCCAGGCCGTGCCGACTGCGGCCCGCCGGACAGCTCGACCCCTTCGAGGGCGAGAGTCCTCTCCGGATGCCTCCCGCCGGTTCTCCGGACGCCGCGGACCTGCGAGACGAGCTGGCAGAGTCCTACCTTCGAGGCGTCGACGGGCTGCTCGGGGACTACCGGTCAGAACATCCCAGCCCTCTGGTCCTGGCAGGCCCGCCGCGTCTCCTGGACCGCTTCTGCGCACTCAGCCGCAACCTCGAGCGGCTGGCAGGCCGACTCGACGCCAACCAGCACACCACCGCACTGGATCTCGCCCTGGCCAGTACCGAGGCGATCCAGGACTACTTGCGCACGCGCCGTGCGGACGCACTCGGCCAGCTGCACCGGGCGATGCGAGACCGACCCGGGGATGTCGCGACCGGGATCGGCGGGTGCTGGCGGACCATGGGCTCGCGAAGACCCGGCATGTTGCTGGTCGAGAAGAACTTCATCAGCCCAGGCACCCATCGCCGGGTGAGCGTGACCGAAGGCGAGAGCGAGTCGACGAACCGGCCGGCGGACGGGTACGTGCACGACCTGGGCGACGACCTGATGGAGCAGGTCATCGCGCACGGAGGCCAGCTGGCTCTCGTCCACGAGGGCGACCTCGACCAGCACGAACGCATCGCCCTGATCAGCCGGCGCCGAGACTGATCGGGCAGCGCGCGCTCACGCCCACGCCCAGGAGTCGCCCGTGGCGACCGACGCGACTGCGGACCCGCTCCCCCTCAGGCCCGGACGCTCTGTCGACCGGCACCCCTCAGCACCAGGTCCAAGAACGCACCCAGGGTGACCGCCGACTCCAGATCATGACGGAAATGCGCGTCCTGGGCCACGGCGTACCGGTTCCGACGCCCGACCTTCTCCTTGCGCAGGTACCCCTGGTCCACCAGCTCGCGAACGATCTGTTGCACTGCCCGCTCGGTGATCCCGACCGCATCAGCGACATCGCGCATGCGCGCGTCCGGGTCCCGCGCCAACGAGACCAGGACGTGCCCATGGTTCGACAAGAATGTCCACTTGCGGCTCATGGGAAGCACGATACGCGAGTTCGATTTCGCAACGGGGATGGCGCAGGCGACCTGACAACGAGTGCCATGTCGGGGTCGTCTCCTCGCAGGTGTCTCGCCCTTGTGTTGCTGCGAGACCGCGGTGTGAGTGCACGGGCCGGTGGCGGGGCGTCAGGGCTCGTTGATGCCGGGCTTCGGTTCGTCCCGGCGCACCGGCAGGCGTTGAGAAGTAGTCACCCTCGCCACTGCATGAACACGACTGGCGACCACACGCCGCTTGCCAGCAACTGGTCGGGTGCGGGGGACCGCACCAGCACTTCGAGCAACCGCACGACGAGGACCAGCACCAGCGTGCCGGCGACCTTGGCTTCAAGCTCATCGAATGTGTGCGTTGCCTGGCTGTCCGGCAGTACCAAGTCCCCTACGCACAGTTCCCATGGTCCCAAGCCGACCTGGAGCAGAACGATGCCGGCCACCATGGTGTCGATGCTCTCGAAGAGGTAGAAGTGCGTTCTCGCTCGAGCCTGAGGTTTGGGCCATCGCTTGGAACAAGCGCACTGCCTTGACCCCGGCCTGATGACGCTCATCCGAAAGCCCCCAGACCTGCTCACTGAAAGTCCCCACCCTGCGTGGCTCCACGGAGTCGGGCGGGGCTCTTTTGACGCTGGTGGTCTCTGACCACGCACCAGCTCACCAACGGAGCCCCTCCGCTCATGCTCACACGGGACGACGACATCCACGTGCACGCGTTGCACCGGCAGGGGCGGCCGATCTCAGCGCTCGCCCGCCACCTCGGGAAGGACCGCAAGACGTCCGGGCCTATCTGTTCGGTCGCGAGGCGGGCGTCCGCAAACGCACCGTCGCGGACCACTTCGAGCCAGACGTCTACGCGAGCGTCGTGGCAGTCGGCCTCGTGGCCAGCGCTTCGAAGGTTCGCCAGGGCAGTTGACAGACGAATCTTTATTCGCGTATCGTGATGCAGGAAGGGGAGTACCCCACAACAGACCATCGTCACTTCGGTTGGAACATCCGACCCGGTGGTCAGGCCCGGCCCACGGCCGTGGCGGGGAAGACCTTCCGACCATGTCGGGAGGCTCCGTGCACCACCAACTCCAGAACCACCGATCCCGAGCACTTTCATCAGCTCGCCCCGTCGGCGGCGCATGGACGCGCCAATGAGCGCGATCACCGCAACCCGGACCGAGCTCATGCAGCGGCGGGCTGGGATTGCCTTCGCTCGACAGGGCCGCGACCTGCTGTTCGACAAGCGGATGGCTCTGGTGCGAGAACTGCACCGGCTCGACACCGACGTGACCAGCGAGTTTGCCCGCGCCACCTCCTTGGGGCGCCGAGCCAGAGCGGACCTGGAGGTCGCCCTCGTCGAGGAGGGCCCAGTAGTCGTCGAAGGTGTAGCCGTCGGCGCGGCCACCGGGATCCGAGTCGAGCGAGAGGACCGCACGGTCGTCGGAGTCCGGGTGGTGACCGTGCGTCCGCCCCGGATCCGGCGCCCCGCGGAACAGCGCGGCTCCGCTCCAGCGCTGGTGGCTCCGAGCGTCAACAGTGCCGCCGACGGCTATGAGCTTTATCTGGAGCAGGTCTTGAGGATCGTTGCCCTCGAGGCCACGGTGCGCCGGCTGACCCAGGAGATCGCCCGGACCACCCGTCAGGTCAATGCGCTGGAGAACGTGGTGATCCCGGCCCTGGAGGCCGAAGCCACCCAGATCGCCGCGGTCCTGGACGAACGCGAGCGCGAGGAGCACTCCCGACTCAAGAGAGCACGGGACCGCCGGGCCGAGCAACAGCAGGCCGAGCAACAGCAGGCCGAGCAACAGCAGGCCGAGCAACAGCAGGCCGAGCAACAGCAGGCCGCGCACAGCGCGCACGCACCCACCCCCCACGACCCGCCAACCACCAGTGGCCCTCGCCCCTCAGACCGCTTGGAGAACAGCCGATGACGCGCAGCGAACGTCCCTCGACCACCATCCAGGACCCGGCGGCCCTGCGTCAGATCCGGGACCTCGAGCGGGTCATCGAGGCCAGGCTGAAGGCCGCTCGAGACAGCAGTGACCGGGTCGAGGCTGCACACGTCGAAGCCGCCGCCGTGCTCGACGCCGCGGCCGCTGATGCCGACGAGGCCGCGACCCGGCAGTCCGAGGCGATCCTCGACGCGGCGCGGGGCGAGGCGGTCACTCATGAGGTACAGCAGCAGCAGCGTCACGTCGACTTGACGGCGCGGGCAGAGCAGCTGCGCGCCGACCTGGTCGAGGCCGTCCTGGCGGCGGTGCTTCCCGACCCCGGGCGTCGCATCGAGGCACAGCGATGATCCGCCGACTCGTCCACCTCCAGCTGCTCGGAGCGCAAGAGGACCTCATCTCCACGGTCGAGTCCCTACAGCGGCTGGGATGCGCCGAGGTCGTCGCCGCCCCTCATGGCGCGGGCTTCAGCGCCGTGGAACCCCGACCGACCGGGACGGATCCAGACGCCCCCGAAGGACTGCTCGCAAGGGTCCAGCGACTGCTCGACCTTGCCCCCGTCGCCCCCGCGGACCCACGGTCTCCTCGAGCACCCAGCGCTACGAGCGCGGTGAGCGGAGCCAAGGCCGCGACCGGTCAGACGAACGCGACCCGACTCTCGGCTCGGCACTCGGCCCAGCACGTGGCCCGGTTGTCGGAGGGAGTGGACCTCCGAGCCGCGACAGAGCCCGACCTTGCGCTTCTCGAGCTCGAGGTGGACGTCCTGCTCGGCAGTCAGGCGGCGTTGGCGGAGGAACGGGACCGGTTGGCGCACTACGTCGAGATCCTCGGCGAGCTCGAGGCGCTGGTTCCCGAGCTCGGGACGCTCTCTGACGCCGAACTGGGGGTGCTGGGCCTGGCGATGATGGCGCTGGTCCTCGACGACCCGGCTGGCATGGTGGTCTCGCTGCTCGATGCTCAGCTGCGCCACCAGTTTGGTGAGTCCTACCTGCTACGAAGTACCGGCGAGGGTCGCTCCCGGGGCTGTCTGCTCGTGGTCCCGCGCGACCGGCTGGGCGAGGCCGAGTCGCTGGTCGGGTCTGACCAGATCAATCAGATCAGCGTCCCGGACACCTACGCCCACCTGTCGCTGCACATGACGGTGGTCCGCATGCGCGGCAGGCTCGCCGCCGTCGAGGGTGAGCTCACCGCGTCCCAGACCGACCTGGCCACCGTGTGGCTGCACGCCCTGCCGAGCCTGCACGCCGCCGCACGCGCCCTGCGGGTGATCGGGGAGCGCGACGCGGCCGTGAGCACCGCCGAGCTCACGTCCCGAACGTTCCTGCTGCGCTGCTGGACCCCTGCTGAGCGCCGCGCGGACATGGTGCGCCAGCTCAGCGACGACGGCATCGAAGGCGTCGCGGTCCTCGACGCCCCGTCGATCGAAGTGCCCGGTCCCCCCCCGGTGGAGCTCAGCGGCCGTGCGGCCTGGGCGCCGTACCGCAAGCTGGTCGGCTTCTTGTCCTGGCCCTCCCCCGGAAGCTTGGACCCCAGCGTCCTCCTGGCCCTTGCGCTGCCCTTCCTGTTCGGCGTGATGGTCGGCGACGTCGTCTACGGCGCCGCGCTGCTCGGGCTGGGCTGGTGGCTGCGCCGCCGCGCGACCGGCTCCCCCAGCGGCCCCGGCGTGCTCGACGACGCCGGTCGCGTCCTGATGGCTGGCGGCGCCTGGGCGGTGATCTGGGGCGTGCTGTTCGGGGAGGCCCTTGGCAGCCTCGGCAACACCCTCGGGATGCCGGCCCTGTGGTTCTACCGCGGCGGCCCGGCAGCACTCGAACCGCTACTGCTGTTCGCGCTCGCACTCGGCTGGTCCCACATCGTGTTGGGACTGTCCTTGGGCCTGTACACAGCACTGCGGCGAGGCGACCGGCACCGGGTTCTCGAGGTGGGCGGCACCCTCGTAGCGCTTGTCAGCCTGACCGGGCTGGTCGCCGCCGTCATGTGGGGCGCCCCGACATGGGTGGTCCTCACGACGGCGTTGACCGCGCTGGCAGGCCTGGTCACCACCAGTTCCGTGCACGGCCCTCTCGGCGCCCTGCTCGGCCCCCTCGAGCTGATCGGCACCGTGGGCAACGTGCTGTCCTACCTGCGGATCGCCGCGGTAGGTCTGGCCTCGGTCTACCTGGCCAACGTCGCCAACGAACTCGCCACCGAGCTGCCCTTGCTGATCGGACTGCTGGTGGCCACGTTCCTGCACCTGCTGAACCTCGCGCTCGCCGCCTTCAGCCCGATGGTGCAGGCACTGCGCCTTCACTACGTGGAGTTCTTCAGCAAGTTCCACGACGGCGAGGGCCGGGCCTTCCGGCCCCTCGGCGCCTACGGCGCACCCAAGCCCGACCCCGTCCAGCCGGTCGACAACCCGTCACCCGGCATCCCCCTGCGCGTCCGCACCGCGGACGCCACCCTCGAAAGGTGACACACAATGGAAACCGGACTCATCGCTCTCGGCGCCGGCCTCGCCGTCGGACTCTCAGCCCTGGCCACCGGCTACGCCCAGGCCCGCATCGGCGCGGCCGCGATGGGCGCGATCGCCGAGAAGCCCGAGCTCGCGGGCCGCGCCATCCTCCTGGTCGCCATCCCCGAGACCCTGGTCATCCTGGGGTTCGCGGTCGCGGCCATGATCGTGCTGCTGTTGGGCGGGTGAGATGACCCTCCAGGCCCTACTCGCGACCATGGAAACCGAAGGTCAACGCGAGTTGCAGTACGCGCTCGCCGAGGACCAGCGAGCCGCCGAGGAGATCCTGACCCGCGCCCGGGAGCAGGCCGAAAGAGACAGGCAAGCACGGCTGGACCAGGCCACGCAGGCCGCTCGACTCCAAGCCCGCCGGATCCTGTCCCGTGCCGCTACCACGGCACGCGTGGCTCGGCGCGACACCCTCGAGCAGCAGCTGCGTGCCGTGCGCACCGATGTCGAGGCCGAGCTGGCGGCCCGACCCGGCACTCCCGCCGGCACCCGAGCCACCTTGGCTCTGATCGAGGAAGCACTGGCGCTGCTACCGACGGCCACCACCTGTCACGTGGACCCGGCCGAGGTAGACGCGGTACGCCAGCAGCACCCGCAGCTCGCGGTCGCCCCCACGCCCCTCGGGGTTGGGGTCGTGGTTGCTGACGACGCCGGACGCGCCGTCGACAACACCGCTCCCAGCCGACTGGAAGCGGCTTGGCCCCTCCTGCGACCGGTGCTCCTGCGAGCGATGCAGGACGCCCCGGCCAAGGCAGGCGCCTGATGTGCCCGGCACCGGAGTTCGTGGCCGGCACCACCCGACTGCGGGCGCGCATGACCCGCCTGTCTGACGTGAACGGTGCTGCGACAGCAACGATGTTCGACACGGTACCGGCGTTGAGGCACCGCGACGTGTGGCACAGCGAGGTACGACAGCTACCTGGGCTGTTCGCCGGCGAGGCCAGGAACGTCGCCCGAGTGGTCACCGGGCGCCACGACCTGCACGACTGTCTCGCCCTGCTGCGGGGTGCGATGACCCAGCGTCCGGCCGAGGACCGGCTGCACGGGGTCTGGGCCGTCGGCGCCATGACCCCGGGTCTAGCTGAGACGCTGGCCGCGGCAACAGACGCGGCGGCGGTCGTGACGGTGATGGCACGGGAGGGCTTGCCCACTCCGCAGGCCGCACGGGCTTCACCCCGGTTGTGGGCGCGGTTCGAGCTGCACGGGGACGTCGAGGAACTGGAACTGGGTCTGGTCGCGGCCACTCACGCGGACTGGGCGACACGCCTGACGCACCGCAAGGCGCATCCCGTGGCGGACCTGCTCGCTCGCGAGCGCGACCAGCGCAACCTGGTCACCGTCCTGGTCCGCGGCACCGTGGACGCCGAGCAGCTCCTGCCTCCCGGCAGGTTGAGCCCACGCGACCTCGCATACGCGGTGACCGGCCGCTGGGCGCCCCTGCTGGGTTCCTACCCGCGGTGGCACCCGGCGCTGGGCGCCTTCACCCAACACCAGGACCCGACCCGGCTCGACCGCGACCTGCATGACCGCTCAACCGTGGAGGCTGCCGCGATGCTGCGCCGCGGAGACGCCGACAGTGCCGAACCCCTCGTGGGCTACGTGCTCCTACTGGAGGAGCACGCCCGCAACGCACGCCGCGCCGAACTGCTCACTCTCGTCGGTACCGAACCGAGCCCATCCGGCCGCAGTTCGAGTGAGCGGAGCTCCAGGTGAACGCCCACCCACACGACCTCGCGACGACCGAGGTTGCCGTGGTGGCACCTCGTCTGGTCGCCGCCGGATTCGCGCTCGCCGGAGCCCGCACCGTCGTGGTGCAACCGGGAGACGACGGCCGGCCGGACGCCGCGGGCGTGAGCCGCGCCATCGATGCTGCGCTGCGTGACACCACCACCGCGAGCGTCCTCATCCTGGTGCACGACACGGCGTGGCGACTGCTGGCGGTGACTGCCCGCGACGCCTGGGCTGAACGCACCGACGTCCTGGTGATGGGGCTTCCACCCGACGAACCCGGCCGGACAGACGAGCACTCAGACCAACTCCAGCGGCTGCTCGGCCGCGCGGTCGGCTACGAGATCAGCTTCGTCCCCGAAGGAGAACACCCATGAACCCCACCACCGCCTCCCATGCCGACCCCCACACCGCCCCCCACACCGCCCCCCACACCGCCCCGCCCACCCACGGCGCCCGACCGGAGGCGACCCACCCCGATCCTTCCGCCGGCGCTGTCGTCGGACGCATCGGACGCATCGGACGCGTCGTGCGTGTCTCCGGGCCGGTCATCGAAGTCATCGAGCTCGACGACCCGCACGTCTACGACGTGGTCCGGGTCGGGCCCCGGCATCTGCCGGGCGAGGTCATTCGGCTCGACGGCGACCGGGCGACCGTGCAAGTCTTCGAGGACACCTCGGGCCTGCGCGCGGGGGATCCGGTCGACAACACCGGCGGACCGCTCTGCATCGAGCTCGGGCCCGGTCTGCTCGGCAGCGTCTTCGACGGCACCCAACGTCCCCTGGCAGCGCTGCACGACACTCACGGGATCTTCATCCCGCGAGGTGCCGCCCTGGCCGGGCTGGATCGCGAGCGGAACTGGACCTTCGAACCGACGGTCGGCGCGGGCGACCGTGTCGAGCCGGGCGATGAGCTCGGCGCGGTGCAGGAGACCGAGAGCTTCCGCCACCGCATTCTCGTCCCGCCGGACGTGCGTGGGGTTGTCGAGTGGGTAGGCGAAGGAGGCTTCACCGTTGACGCGACGGTCGCCCGGATCGAAGGCTCCGACGTGACGATGCTGCAGCGCTGGCCAGTACGCCGCCCGCGTCCGGTGCGCGAACGCCACCTGCTGCACGAGCCGTTGCTGACCGGACAACGTGTGCTGGACACCCTTTTCCCCATCGCACTGGGAGGGGCCGGCATCATCCCGGGCGGCTTCGGTACCGGCAAGACCGTGCTGGAACAGGCCATCGCCAAGCACGCCGCCGCCGACATCGTGGTCTATGTCGGCTGCGGCGAGCGGGGCAACGAGCTGACCGAGGTACTCCAGGAGTTCCCCGAACTGTCCGACCCCCGCACCGGCCAGCCGCTGATGAACCGCACCGTGCTGGTCGCGAACACCTCCAACATGCCAGTGGCGGCACGCGAGGCCAGCGTCTATGTCGGCATGACCATCGCCGAATACTTCCGCGACCAGGGCCAGCACGCCGTCCTGCTGGCCGACTCGACCAGTCGATGGGGTGAGGCGCTACGCGAGGTGTCTGGCCGCTTGGGGGAGATTCCCGCCGAGGACGGCTACCCGGCCTACCTGGCGACCCGGCTGGCCGCCTTCTATGAGCGGGCCGGCCTGGCCGATTGCCTCGGCTCGACGCCACGCCGCGGGTCGGTCACCCTGGTCGGCGCGGTCTCACCTGCCGGGGGTGACTTCTCCGAACCGATCACCCAGAACAGCCTGCGAGTCGCCGGCTGTTTCTGGGCACTGGACGCCTCGCTGGCACGCAGCCGCCACTTCCCGTCGGTGGACTGGACGCGCAGCTACACCACCTACCGGCTTGGCGGATGGTTCGACCAGCACGTCGCAGCCGACTGGTCCGCCCTGAGCGCCTGGGCGATCCAGACCCTGCAGGAGGAGGGGACGCTGCAGGAGGTGGTCAGCCTCCTCGGCGTCGAAGCGGTGGCCCCGCCGCAACGGGTGACGCTACGGGTCGGCCGGATGCTGCGCGAGGACTTCCTGCAGCAGTCCTCCTTCGATCCGGTCGACGCCAGCTGTCCGCCCCTCAAACAGTTGGCCATGCTGCGCCTCGTCAAGGCCGCCGAGGACGCCATGACGACCAAGGTCGCCTCCGGCAGTCACGTGGCCGACGTAGCCAACCACCCGGCGTTGCGGGTCGTCGCCGACGCCCGCGCCTGGCCAGCCGACGACACCGTCTTGGCACGCCTCGAGGAGGCAATCACCATGATCGCCGAAGCCCTAGGCGCTGACAACGAGGAGACCCGATGATCACCACCCCACCGACGGAGACCCAGCGCGACACGCTGGTCGACTTCGCGCGCGCCGCGGTTGCGGTCCCCGACGTCGGCAGCCTGCCCACCGTGTCGATGCGCGACGTACGTCGGGTTGCGGGACCCCTGCTCGTGATCGAGGGCGCCGACCACGTCGCCTTCGGCGACCTGGTCACGGTCGTCACCGACGACGGGGGCGAACGCGACGGTCAGATCCTCGAGGTCGATGGCTCCCGGGCCGTGGTGCAGGTCCTGGGCGGTACCGACGGGATCGGCCGCGGCAACGTCTCAGTCAAGGCCCGCTTCCGGGCTGCGGTCACCGGCGTCGGCGTTGACGTGCTCGGGCGGGTCCTCGACGGCGCCGGACGCCCGCGCGACGGCGGCCCCCCACCGGCTGCGCAGGCCTATCGTCCAGTGAACGGACTGCCCCTCAACCCGGTCGCACGGCTGCATCCCGATGAGTTCATCGAGACCGGATTCTCCGCGGTGGATGGGCTCAACACCCTGGTACGCGGCCAGAAGCTGCCCATCTTCACTGCCGCGGGTCTGCCGGCCGCCGAGGTCGCCGCCCGCATCGCCACCCAGGCCCGGGTCCTTGGTGAGACCGAGGAGGTAGTCGTGGTCTTCGCCGCCATGGGTGTGACCAGGCGGGAGGCCGACTTCTTCCAGGAACAGTTCG
>Ga0335397_10001377_pt1 | contig 33090 bp, 34 predicted proteins | sample MAT04_FD_205740 | JGI IMG/M metagenome (GOLD analysis project Ga0335397, IMG submission 205740) | Freshwater microbial communities from Lake Fryxell liftoff mats and glacier meltwater in Antarctica - MAT-04 (spades assembly) (version 2) ... | reverse complement strand
GCTTGAGCCGTCTCCCGATCACCATCGTCTGCGCAGGCGGCGGCGGCGTGGGCAAGACCACGACGTCGGCGGCGATCGCGTTGGCCATGGCGCGCGCCGGCAAGAAGACGCTCGTCGTCACCGTCGATCCCGCGCGCCGCTTGGCCCAGGCGATGGGCGTCGAGATCGACGAGACGGTGCAGGCCGCACACGTGGAGCCGGGCATCGAGTCCAAGCTCTTCGCGCTGATGCCCGAGCCTCGCAAATCCACTGCGACGTTCGCGCGGATCCTCTTCGAGGGCCGTCCCGACGATCTCGCGCGGGTGATGAAGAATCCGGTCTACACGACGATGGCGGACGCAGCGGCGTCGATGCACGAGATCGTGTCGCTCATCTTGGTGGCCAAGGCGGTCGACGATCAGGAGTGGGACGTCCTGGTGATCGACACCGCCCCCTCCCGCAACGCGCTCGACTTCGTCACCTATCCCGGCCGCCTCGCGGTGCTCTTCGAGGGGCGCGCCGTGGGCTGGCTCGGTCAGCTCGCGAACCGGGTGAACAGCGGCGAGAAAGTCGAGAACCCCGGGCTCTTCGCGGGCGCCGAGCGGCGCATCGAGGCGCTCTTCGCCCGCATCTTGAGCGCCCGGTTCTTGCGCGACCTCACGCAGCTGTTCGCCGATCTCGCGCTGGTGAAGGACCGCTTCGCGCGCTTCGCCCGCACCGCCGAGTCGCTCATGCTCGGCGATCGCACCCACTACCTCTTGGTCGCGGCCCCCAGCGGCTCGGCGCAGGCGGACGTGGTGTTCTTGAACAAGCGCCTGCAACGCCTGAAGCAGATCCCGACGGCGCTCCTGCTCAACCGATCCGACACCACCTCGCCCCCGTGGCTCGAGGTGATCAAGAAGGCGAGCGGCGGCTGGCCCGCGCTCGGCGCGGCGGTCACGCAGGTCGAGGTCGAGCTGGCGGGCCGCAAGCGTCAGGGCGACAGGCTCGCGACGGTGCTCACCAAAGAGATTGGCTCGGTGCAGCAGCTGCGACTGCCGACCATCGAGGCGAGCGACCCCGCGGTCATCGTGCGTGAGCTGGCGACCCAGCTCGCGCCTCAGCTCGCCAAGCTCACCAGCCGCCGGTAGCGACGCCGCGTCAGCAGACCGAGCAGCACCAACACGCCGAAGATAGGCCGCCCGCCCCGGGTGGGATGGGCAGCGCAGCTCCCGCCGCCGACAGGGACGCTGCTGTTCGCGCGACCGCCAGCGATTCGCAGAGTCGCGAGCGACGCCTCGTCTCGCAGGGTCGCATCGCCGATCGATGGCGCGTTCCAGATGCGCTCGAAGGCCCGGCCGTTCGAGATCCAACAGCCCAGGCCGATCGCGTCGTTCGCACAGAGGTCGGCGCGGCCATCGCCGCTCACGTCCGCGAGACGAATCGTTCGGTGACGTTCGGGGACGCGCCATCCAGCCGCGTCGCTGAGCGCAGGGGCGGGGAAGAGCCTGTCGAAGCTGCGGACGCCCGCGAGCCAGCACTGCATTCCGCCCGTGTCGCGCACGCAGAGATCGGCAGCGCCCTCTCCGTCGAGATCCGCCATACCCGAAGACCTCCGCTTCCTCGAAGGACGCGCCTTCCATCAACGGCCCATCGAACGTCTCGCCAAAACCGCGGTCCTGGCTGAGGACGCAGCGGAAGCCCTCGAACGTACGGATGCAGCGTCGGCCCGGCCATCGCCATCCGCGTCGGCCAATCGGAACGTGCTCCAGCGAGACACCGCCCGGTAGCCATCCGCGTCGCTCCAACGCGGTCCCGAGATTCGATCCCCGAAATGATCGCCCTCGCTGAGCCAGCAGCTCAAGCCCTCGGCGTCGCGGGCGCAGACGTCGCCCATGCGATCACCGTTCAAGTCGCCGAAGCGGAGCGAGCCGTGGTGGATGACGTCGGCGAAGCCGTCGGTGTCCGCGAGCGAGCGCAGCACGATCTCACCGGTGCTGCCCAGAAATGGGGACGGTCCTCGATAGTTCGATACCGGGCCGGCTCTATCGAACTATCGAGGACCGTCCCCTTTTTCGTCACCCCAGAACGTCGAGGGCCCGGCGACCCGCCACCTGTCGCCGCATCCGCATGCGCCAGTCGACCCCGATGAGTTCCCCCGGCTCCATCGTGCTCCACACATTCTCGCCCTGCAGCGGCTCGCTGGTGAAGATGAGGTGGTTCACGTAGCCGCTCTTGCTCGGCGCCTCGCACTCGGCGGAGAGACTCGGGCACGTATCTCTGTCGCCGCAGCGCTGCTTGTGGCTCGACCAGCGCAGCTCCTTGCCGCCTTGGTGCGCGACCATCGTGACACCGTCGGTGACGATCGCGGTGAGGAACATCGACTCGTCCGCATCGAGTGGCTGACAGATGCGCCGTGCGTCCTCGAACGTGTCGCCGAGCGCGCGCATCACGTCGTCGACCACGTGCGGCTTATCCAGGCGTCCATAGCGATCGAGCCGGGTGAGGAACATGAAGAACAACACCTCACTGTCGGTCTCCCCGAGGATGAACGGCCGCAGGTTCGCGCTCACTTCACCGAGCAGGGCCTTGCGCCACGCGGTGCTGAAGCGGGGCACGTCACCGTTGTGAGCGAAGACCCAGCGCCCGTACTGGAAGGGGTGACAGTTGAACACCGTCTCGCCGCCCTGGGTCGCCTTGCGCACGTGGGCCAGCACCGTCTCGGAGCTCACCACACCGCTCACCCGCTGAAAGAGCGCGTCGCTCAGCGCGTGCCCCGGGCTCTTGGTGATGTGAGGCGCGCCATCGACGTAGTAGGCGACGCCCCAGCCGTCGGGGTGCTGCGCGCTCTGCCGTCCCAGCGCGTTCTCCGCGGCCACCAGCGAGCTGTGGACCTGGCTGCGAATCACGCTGCGAAAACCGAAGAGCCTGCACATCGCCCGAGAGTGCCACAGTCGTGGTCCGCGAAAGGGGCGCAAGCGGACCATTGCCTGTCGCGAGCCTCCATCGCATGAGCCGGGCATGCAGCTGATCGGCATGTTCGACTCTCCCTTCGTGCGCCGGGTCGCGGTCGCCCTCGACAGATACGGCATGGCCTTCGAGCACCAGAATTGGTCCGTGGGCAAAGACTTCGAGACCATCCAGGCCCGCAATCCGTTGGGGAGAGTGCCCGCGCTGGTGCTCGACGATGGTGAGGTATTGATCGACTCGGCCGCGATCCTCGATCACCTCGACGAGCTCGCGGGACCGCAGGCGCTCTTGCCGCGGAGTGGGGCGTCTCGGCGCGCGGCGTTGCGCATGATGGCGATCGCGACCGGCGCCGCCGACAAGGGCGTGGCCCAGCTCTACGAGCGACGCTTTCGTCCCGAGGAGAAGGTGCATGAGCCTTGGCTGGAGCGCTGCCGCACCCAGGTCGAAGCGGCGCTCGCCGAGCTCGAGCGTCAGGTCGTCGATGGCGCGTGGTTGGTCGAGGATCGCTTCGGCCATGCCGACCTCACAGCCGCGTGCGTGTTCACCTTCCTCGACGACGCGGGCATGGTCGCCTGCAGCTACCCCAAGCTCCGCGCGTTGGCAGCGAAGGTCGAAGCGATGCCGGAGATGCAGGCGACCCGCCGGCCGTTCTCTCCGCCCGTCTCGCCGCGCGAGTAGTCAGCGCGTCGTGCGCCAGATGCCCGTGCACTCGGGGACGCGCGCCCAGTGCTCGCTGCGCACCCGCTCCGCGAACGCCTCACCGAAGAAGCGGCCCGTGATCGACGCAGCCGTCTCCACGTCCTGAAAGACGTAGTCGGTGCGGATCCAGGAGCGCTCCAGGCCCTCGGTTTCGAGCAGCGCGAAGTACTCGTCCAGCGCCTGGTGCCGCCTGGGCGTGGTGTGCCCGGTGCCGAGCGTCTCGATCACGATCAGCGCACCGCCCGGCGAGAGAATGCGGCGCATCTCGCCGAGCGCCGTGCGCACTTCATCCTGCCACCCCTCGGGCATCCAGTGGCGGAAGTGTCCGAAGACCCAGCCCGCCATCGCGACGTCGTAAGCCGCGTCGGCCAATGGCAGCGAGCGCGCATCCGCCTGATGGATCGTGAAGTTGGAGCGATCCCCGAGACGTGCGCGACCGACCTCGAGCATCGGGCCCGCGCGATCGATCAGATCCACGTGCGCGCTCTCCGCGCAGAGCAGGCGGGTGAGTCGCGCGGTGCCGGCGCCGATGTCCGCGACCTTCGCGCCCGCAAACGACACATCTCGCAGCGCATGCACCAGCTGCCCGTCCGCGTCCTCCGCCGAGATCAGCGCGTCGTACGCCACCGCGTCATCCAAATAGATGCGCGCCTGCGCGTCGTCGTCCTCGATCGCGCTCATGCGTCCTCGTCGATGTTGCCCTTGGGACGCAGCGCGATGCGCGCGAGCTCCTCGTCGATCCAGCGCTCGATGGTGCGAGGGAACGGCCACATCCACCCATACGACGCAGAAGTGAACTGCCGCACGATGTGCTCGCGCTGCTGGGGTGATCTCGCGACGTCGATCCCGAACACGTCGGCCACCGCCTGCAGGGTCTCCGCGTACGCCTCCCACTCGATCCGCGCTCGCCCGTACGCGAGGCCAATCGGGAAGATCGGCAGCCCGTAGATGAGCCCCATCCCCACCTTCGTGTAGCGCTTCATCTGCCGCAGGTGCACCGCCTCGTGGCGCAGGGTGATGTAGCGCTCGTCGTCGCTCCGGCTCTCCCATCCCGTGGGCGTGTAGATCGTCCTACCCATGACCGTCGTGTAGTGGGTCATGTACGCGCTCATCTTGCCGAAGGTCACCGCTTGCAAGAAGTGGTGGGTCCAGCGCTGCAGCGTCACGTCCTTCTTGGGGATGACCCGAAGGCCGGGGAACTCCCGCTGCATCGATTGCAGATAGCGCTCCGAGCGACTGCTCACTCCGAGTCCCCTGCACGTCCATCACGACAGGCCGCGAGCGCCTGCGCCGCCTCCGCCGCGATCTCCGCTTCCTCGGCGCAGCGCACCGGCGGATCGTCGCCCATCAACTGCGCGTGCAGCGTCTCGAGCGCCGTGCGCGCGCCAGCCACCGCCTCGATGGCCTCGTCGCCGGTGCGATCCCGCATCAGGGCCTCGGCGGCGTCCTCGGCCTGATCGAGCGGCGCATGATCGGTGAACTGCGAAGCGACCCGATCGAGGTACGCCCAATATCCGTCCGCGACGGCCATCGCCTCTTCGTCGCTCACCGTCGGCGACTCCGTGGCCGCGAGTTCGCGCTGATGCGTCTGAAGGCGCTCCATCAGCGCCTGGTAGACGGCCTCGTCCTCGCTGACGTCACCGCCCTCGGCCGCGCAGCGCTCCTGGATCCCTTGGGTGTCCGCCGCGCGCTCGGCCTCGTCCGAACAGTCATCCTCGGGCGCGACGGTCGACGCCGACCCTGCGCACGCGGTGAGCGCCATCGAGATCAGGAGGAGAGCGACCGAACGCATTCGTTGCACGGCCGCTAGATAGCACGACCCCGCTCGGCCCCCGAGACACCGAGCGGGCAGCGCCATGGGCCGCTTACTTCGAGGTCGGCTGTCCCTTGCTCCAGCCGTGGCCGAGCTGCGCGTTGAGGAGCTTGTGGGTGCCTTCACCGACGATGCCGTCGACGTCGTAGCCCCACGCGCCCTGGATCTGCTTCACCGCGCTGACGGTCTGATCGTCGAACGAGCCATTGAGCGGCGCGTCGAACCCGAGCGCGCGGAGGCGACGCTGCAGATACGCCACGTCCGCGCCGTTGCTGCCGGACTTCAGCGTGTGCTTCAGATCGATGCCGACGACGGTCTGCCCATCGCTCTTGCCCTGCGCCTTCAGCGCGGCGACGAGCCCCTCGCGCGTGCCGGCGTTCCAGCCGCCGGTCTTCTGCGCCGCGAGGAGCTTCTGGGTGCCCTCGCCGACGATCCCATCGACCGTGTAGCCGAACATCCACTGGATCTGCTCGACCGCCGAGAGCGTGTCCTGGCCGAAGATCCCATCGACGCCGATGGTGAACCCGAGCGTGTTCAGATCCTTCTGCAGCTGCTCGACCTCGGGGCCCTTGGATCCGTTCTTGAGACTTGCCATGTGCGCTCTGCTCCTTTGGAGGTGTTCGAAAGAGGCGGGAGGGTACGCGAGCCGGAACACAGCACAACGAGCAATGCCGCCCCACTCCATGTATGCGCGGCACTCCATCGGCGACCACCTTCGGCGCCGGCCAAGGCTTCACGGACACGGACACGGAAGCGGACGCGGAAGCGGCAACGGAAGCGGCGGCCCGCGACGCGATCGCCGCGGGCCACCGAACCACTGCCTACCGCATCAGCTTGAACAACGTCCGCGCCACCCGATCGAACGCATTGACCAGCTCCGCCTGCTCCTCGATGTACCCGAGCGCCTCGCTCATCTCGAGACAGGCCCGGACCTCGTCGGCGCTCCCCATCGCCGTCTGCATCCGCAACCGCGAGTGCCCACCTCGCTGCTGGCTACCTTCTGCCACATTCAACGCGATGCTCATCAGCGCGCGACGAAACTGCTTGGCCGCATCGTTGTCCTGTTTGACGATCTGCGCGATCACTGGCCGCATCCGCCGCCCCAACCCGATCACCTCACCATAGATTCGCAACGCCATGTTCAGACTCCGTTCTCTGTGCATGCCCGAACCGCTCGGGTGCGAAGCACCCACCGCCGTCGCGCGGAGGCGGGGTCAACCCTCGCGAAGCGACCGTGTAGCGAAATCGATGGAGCGTTGTTCAGCTCTGTCGATTTCGCGGAGCGGCGGCCATCGGCCGGGGTTGAGGCCGCCGAGCACGACGGCACGCTCGTGGATCCCGAGCGAACCTCCTTTCAGGAGGTACGGACGTGTGGCCTTCGACACAGCGACGCACGCCGAGCTCTCGGCGCTGGACACGGACACGGACACCGAAGCGGACACGGAAGCGCCCTGCGAGAGCGAGGACGACATCGAGCAGGTCGCTGCGGAGGCGCGCGCGTCGGGTGACAACGAGACCTTGCTGCGCGTGGTGATCCTCGCGTCCCTCGAGCACGAGGACGCCGCGTGGATCACACAGCTCGCGCTCGAGCTCACCCGTCACACCGATCCGCTCGTCCGCGGCAACTCGAACTTCGCGTTCTCCCACGTCGCGAGGCGGTTCCGCGCATTGGACGAGGCCGCTCGGCCGGTGATCGAACGCGGCCTTCTCGATGACGAACCGTGGGTGTTCGGGAAAGCCCGCTACGCGGCGCACGACCTCCGCCACTTCCTCGGTTGGTCGTTCACGGTGGGCCAAACGATCGCGGGCATCGTCTGGACCGGTGACGCCGCCGGCCGCTCGTGGCGTGTGCGTCACGAGCGATGGATCGCGCCCGGCGAAACCGTCGAACACCCATGGTCGCTGAAGCTCGAGACCACCGACGATGGTCCGTCCATCGTGTCATCGACGTGGTGGTCACCGCCGCACATGCTCGGCGAAGAGCCGCCAGGATGGTCTGAGCAGGAGCTGGGCGTGCTGATCAACGCGCTGGGGGCAGCGCGGCTCCGCTGAGGACACGGACCGGGCACGGGCACGGCATCGGTCCGCGTTCGGATGACCACGCGCCTCAGTCCCCAGGATCGCCGTGCGCCGGGTTCGTCAGGAACGTCTCGTCCGTCAACGACCCAAGGAACGCCAGCACATCGGTGCGCTGCTCGGTGCTCAACGTGAATCCGTGGATGAAGATGTTCCTGAGCGGGCTCTCGCTGCCGACGCCGGCGTGCGGCCCGCTCTCGATCGTGCGACCGCCGGCGGCGTAGTGATTGAGCACCTCATCGAGTGTCTCTATCGAGCCGTCGTGCATGTAGGGCGCCGTCACCGCGATGTTGCGAAGGGTCGGCGCGCGGAAGCGGCCCATGTCGCTCGCGCGTCCGCTGCTCTCGTAGATCCCTCGGTTGGGCTCGGGGTAGCCGCCGCGACCATCGATGTTGTAGAGGCCCGTGTTGTGGAATTGGATCTCCGCGATCACGGTCCCGTCGTGCATCACGCCGTCGGTGAAATTGAAGCCACCGTGGCAGTGAAAGCACTCGAGTTCGTTGGTGTTGAAGAGATCGAAGCCCCGACGCACCGAGTCGCTCACCGCCCCCTCGTCGTGCCCATAGAACCAGCGATCGAATGGCGAATCGAACGACATCAGGCTGCGCTCGAAGGTGGCGATCGCCCGCACCACGTTGGTCACGCTGATGGGCTCCCCGGGGTACGCCGCCTCGAACATCGCGGGGTAGCGAGGGTCCGCCGACAGACGCGCCACGAGCTCCTCCTCACGCCCCGAGAGACCGAGCTCGACCGGGTGTTCCCCGAAGAGCGGCACCAGCGCTTGATCCTCCAGATCGATGAGCGCGGTGTTCGCCCAGGTCTGCACCGGGTTGTAGGCGACATTCACCAGCGCCATCGAGTTGCGCGGTGTCGACTCACCGGTCGATCCCACGCCCAACGTGCGGCCGTCGGTGAAGGCGCGCGCCGGGTCGTGACAGCTGGCGCAGCTCGCGGTCTCGTTGCCCGACAGACGCACGTCGTAGAAGAGATGCCGCCCCAGCTCCACGCCCTCGACCGTCAGCGGGGTGTCCGCCGGAATGCGCGGATGCGGGATGCCCTCTGGGAGAGCGAGGTCGTAGGGCGTGGGCCCGCCGCACGCGAGGCTCCCCATCGCAGCACACCAGAGCAGCAACGCGCGCGCACCTCGGGGCGTCACGGGTGCTCGATGGCGAAGAGGCGCTGCTCGCCTCCGACGCCCAGCGCAGGCAGAAGCTCGGCGCACTCCGGATCATCGGGCGAGGACATGCATCCGGGATTGCCGCCCTCATCCACGTCCATGTCGAGCGGCCCGTAGAGCGCGCCCAGGTCAGCGACGATCACATCGCCAAGAGGATCGAAGGAGTCGCTCATGATCTCGACGCTTCCGAGGTTGGTGTTGGTGCACACCCGCGTGCCCTCGGGTGCGCTCCCGGAGCAGCCCGTCGATCCCACGTGCAGCACGGTGCCGCCAGGGAGACCCGTCGTTCGCCCCTCGACCCGGATGAACTTGTATCCGTCCATCCAGCCCCAGTACATCGAGCTGAGGTTCAGGGGCGAGGGCGCGGTGGCGTTGTCGAGGTGGTTGCGCGCGACCGGCACCCCGAGGGCGAAGCGCACCCCAACGTAGTCGCCCACCGGTACGGTCCCCTCGATCACGAAGTTGGTGGGCGCGTTGCCGCCGTCGCAGTCGCCCCCGGTCTCGAAGTCGAGCAGCACCACCTCGCCATCGGAGAAGCCGGTGATGAGCGACAGCTCGACCGGGACCTCCTCTCCCTCGCGGGTCACGAGGCGCACGTCGTGCGCATAGAACCGGAAGTCGAGCGCGGTGTAGTCGGTCCCGCTGCTGCCGACGCCCGGGTAGGTGCGTCCACAGGCGAAGGGCTCGCCGCCCACCCGGGGCAAAAAATGGAGGGAGACGGTCTCCATCTCTGGACCGCAGCCTGCGAGAGCGGACAGCGCGATCGAGACGGTGAGCGCGGCGAAGCGAGAGAGGGGCGCGTGCACGGGGCTAGTCTTGGGCCTCACGCCGCGCGCGTCGAGCGTGGATGTGCCCAAAACCAACGACGAAACACGACGCCGAGCGCGTGGACGGGCGCAGTGTGACGCGAATCGGGACAGAACCGCCCGCAAACGCAGCGAGACGCCGGACCTCTCGGTGCGGCGCCTCGTGCGTGCTCGTCGTGCGAGCGAGTGGACGATCCCCTAGGAGAGAGGAGCGCCTCGCGGATCACTCCGTGGGCGGAGCGACCTTCTTCTTCTTCTTCTTGGGCAGACCGGTGCTGCTGCTCACGCTCGCGCTCGCAGTGGCAGCGGCAGCGGCAGGTGCCGGCTTGTGGTTCTCGTCGGAGTCGATCCGCATCCCGTAGAACGAGCGGTATACGAAGTAGGTACTGCCGACGAAGAAAACGGCCGCCAGGAAGAGGCGGGTCTCGATCCCCTGGCTGTGCTCGAGGATCTCAGCGAGCTCGACGGCCAAGAGACCGAAGAGGGTGGTGAACTTGATCACCGGGTTCATCGCGACGCTGGAGGTGTCCTTGAAAGGATCACCAACCGTGTCGCCGACGACAACTGCGTCATGCAGCGGGGTGCCCTTGGCCTTGAGCTCGGTCTCGACGACCTTCTTCGCGTTGTCCCAAGCGCCGCCCGCGTTCGCGAGGAAGAGCGCCTGGAAGAGGCCGAAGAGCGCGATGGCGATGAGGTACCCGATGAAGAAGTAGCTCTCGAGGAACGCGAAGGCCAGGGTGCTGAGGAACACGGTGAGGAAGATGTTGAACATCCCCTTCTGCGCGTACTCGGTGCAGATCTGCACGACCTTCTTGCTGTCCTCGACCGACGCCTTCTCGGCCCCGTCGAGCTTGATGTTCGCCTTGATGAACTCGACCGCGCGGTAGGCGCCGGTAGAGACCGCCTGGGTGGACGCGCCGGTGAACCAGTAGATCACCGAAGCGCCCGCCATGAGGCCGAGCAAAAACGGCGGGTGAAGGAGCGACAGGCGGATGAGCAGGTCGGGCTGAAGGCCGGTGAGCACCACGATGACCGAGAAGATCATGGTGGTAGCGCCGACGACAGCGGTGCCGATGAGCACCGGCTTGGCGGTCGCCTTGAAGGTGTTGCCCGCGCCGTCGTTCTCCTCGAGCAGCTCCTTGGCGAGCTCGAAGTTCGGCTCGAAGCCGAAGTCCTTCTTGATCTGGGCCTTCACGTCCGGGACGTTCTCGATGAGCGAGAGCTCGTACACCGACTGCGCGTTGTCCGTGACCGGACCGTAGCTGTCGACGGCGATGGTCACCGGGCCCATGCCGAGGAAGCCGAAGGCGACCAGGCCGAACGCGAAGACCGGGGAGACGTCGATCTCGCCGAGGGTCATGAGCGCGCCGACGCTCAGGTCGGTGCCGCCGTCGATCAGGGTGATGAGGTACGCGACGCCCATGAGGATGACGAAGACGATGCCCATCCAGTACGCGGAGAAGTTACCCGCGGTCAGACCGGCCAACACGTTGAGCGACGCGCCGCCCTCCTTGGAGGCCTGCACGACCTCTCGGACGTGCGCGGATTCCACCGAGGTGAAGACCTTGATGACCTCGGGGATGATCGCCCCGGCCGCAGTACCGCAGCTGACGATGATCGAGAGCTTCCACCAGAGCGACGGGTTGCCGCCGAGCTCGGGGATGAGGACGTATGAGACCGCGAAGGTCAGGATGATCGAGACCACCGAGGTGAGGATGACCAGCCAGGTGAGGGGGCTCTCGAAGTTGAACTTCACCGCGTCGCCGAAGCGGCTCTTCTGGATTGCCTCGTTGACGAAGTAGGAGAGGGCGCTCGCGATGACCATCACGATGCGGATCACGAAGATCCACACGAGGAGCATCGTCGCCTCCACCGGGTGGTTCGGGTAGATCGCCAGCACGATGAAGCTGATGAGCGCGACGCCGGTCACGCCGTAGGTCTCGAAGCCGTCCGCCGAGGGGCCGACCGAGTCGCCCGCGTTGTCGCCAACGCAGTCGGCGATGACGCCAGGGTTCCGCGCGTCGTCTTCCTTGATCTTGAAGACGATCTTCATGAGATCGGAGCCGATGTCGGCGATCTTGGTGAAGATGCCGCCGGCGATCCGCAGGGCCGCAGCGCCGAGCGACTCACCGATCGCGAACCCGATGAAGCAGGGACCCGCCCAGTCGCCAGGGACGAAGATCAGGATGCAGAGCATCAGGAAGAGCTCGATCGAGATGAGCAGCATGCCGATGCTCATGCCGGCCTTCAGCGGGATAGCGTAGACGTCGTAGCCCTTGCCGCGGAGCGACGCGAAGGCGGTGCGCGAGTTCGCGAAGGTGTTGACCCGGATGCCATACCAGGCGACCGCGACCGAGCCGGCGATGCCGATCAAGGAGAAGATCAGGATGACCAGGACCTTGGTGATCGGGAAGCCGACGAAGCCGCCGTAGTAGACGGCCATGATCGTCCCGATGAACGCGAAGAGGACGCCGATGAAGCGCACTTGGGTCTCGAGGTAGGTCTTGCAGGTCTCGTAGATCAGGTCCGAGATCTCGAGCATCGACTTGTGCACCGGCAGGTCGTTGAGCTGCCGATACATCATGATCGCGAAGACCAACCCGAAGGCGCAGACGACGAGACCGCTCATCAAGAGCGTGCGGCCGTCGAAGCCCGCCATGGTGACGTCGGCGAAGTCGGGAAGCTCGAGGTTCGCCTCGCCGCCAGCCGAGTGGCCTTCTTCATGGTCCTGGGCGAAAGCCACGACGGGGAGAAGGTAGGCGGCCGCGAACGCGGCCAGGCTTGAGGTGCGCGCGAGCACCCGGGAGAAGAGTGAGGGGGAACCGTGAGCCATGGGGCAGGCGTCTCCTGAGACACGGGCAGGAGCGAGCGCCGCATCACGGGACGCATACCTCCTACCGAGAGGCGCGCCCTCATAGCAGCCACGGAGGAAGCCGTCCAGCGAGCCCTCGGATGACGCGAGGGGCCAGGTAGGACGCGGCGCTTGCACTCGATCGCCACTATGCTGCGGCCCCGCGATGCCCCAGAAGACCCTCCTATTCGGCACGGACCTCGGTGAGGGGGCTTCGGCCACCGTCGATGCCGCCGCCGCCTTCGCCCGCGCCGCGGGCTACGACCTCGCGCTGGTGTGCGCATACGGAGGTGAATCCGACGAGGCCCCGCACAGCGCCGGACAAGCCGCGCTCGGCGAGCGACTCCACCACGAGGGCGAGCGGCTGCGCAGCCTGCTCGACGCGGAGACCGCCCGGCTCACCTCGATGGGGACGATCGTGCGCTCCGCGCGGCTGCGCGAAGGACGCCCGTTCGAGGCCCTCCTCGCCGAAGCTGCGGAGCTGGACGCCACGACGATCGCGATCGGCCCCCATACGCGGTGGGCTGGTCTGCTCGATCGACTGTTCGGGAGCACGGCCGTACGCGTGATCCGCGAATCGAGCCTTCCCGTCTTGGTGTTGCCGTCGCCGCCGCGCGACCTCGACCTACGCGGCGCCGCGATCGTGGTCGGGGTGGGCGGGGTACCTGTCGACCTGCGCGCGATCGACGCCGCGCTCGACCTCGGCGAGGCGACCGGCGCGAGGGTGTGCGCGCTGCACATCGGACCCGACGATCAGGCGACCGCGACGGCGGCAGACCACCTCGCGGCAATGCCCGAGACGCGTCGACTGAGCAAGATCACCAGGCTCGATCCCATGGGACGCGACACGGTGGACACGTTCCTCGCCACGGCGACGACGGAGGGCGCGGCGCTGCTCGTCCTTGGGGCCAAGTCGTTGCCCCTCGGGATGCGTGTGCTCTCCCCGACGTTCGTCGAGCGCGCCTGCCGTCACGCGACCGTCCCCGTGCTCGTCGTCCCCTGAGACGCCGCGGTCGCCAGCTCGCGAACCTTGCCCGGCCAAGCGTGCTGTTCGAGCACGAGCGCGCCCACTAGCTAGCTAGGTTGTGCAGGGATCGTCGTGGGCACACTCTGTGCGAGAATCGCACAGACATGAACAGCCTTCGCGCGCACCTGGAAGAAGACCACCGTCAGATCGATGCCCTCCTTCGCCGCGCCACCAGCGGCCCTTCCATCGACCGGGAGGCGTTCGAGACGATGCGCGGTCGGCTACTCCGACACATCGGAATCGAGGAGAAGATCGTCCTGCCCGCCGCGCGCGCGGCGCAGGGCGGCCGACCGCTCGAGCACACACCAACGACGCGCGTCGAGCACGGCGCGATCGCGTCCTTGCTGGTCCCGACCCCCGACCTTCTGCTCGCGCACGAACTCCGCGCGCTCCTGTCGCAGCATGATGACCTCGAGGAGCGCGCTGGAGGGATCTACGACGCGTGCGACGCGCTGCTCGTCGATCGCGTCGACGAGCTCACGGCCCTCGCACAGGCCTATCCGCCTGTGCCAACCGCGCGGCCATTCGACGGACAAAACACCGTGCGCACCATGCAGGGCGCGCTCGAGAGTGCCTCCCGGATACGCGGCGCGAAGGACGCTCTGTGATTCATCCTGTCTAGCTAGGTCCTCCCCGCATCAACGACCCCTGAGGTGCTGCGAGACGGTCACCGTTCGAAGCGAGCGATGACCTCACCCAGTGCCCCAGCGAGCGCTTGGGGATCCTTCAGGAGCGTGAAGCCTCCAGCACCGAACATCCGCGGCAGATTCGACCTCGCGGACGGGTCGATGGCCAGCGCGTGGACCATGATGCCCGCCGCGCGCGCCTCCAACACCGCGTGCCGGACGTCGGCGACACCGTAGCTCCCCTCGTAGCGATCGAAGTCGTTGGGTTTGCCGTCGGTCAGCACGAGGAGGAGGCGGCGACGGCCACGCGACACCGACAGCTCGGTGCGCGCGTGGCGTAGTGCGGGCCCGATGCGGGTGTAACCAGCCGGGGCGACCCGGAGGAGGCGGCGGCGGGCCTCTACCCACGGCTCGTTCAGCGCCTTCACCACATCGAAGCGGCAGTCGCGCCGGGTCTGGCTGGAGAACGTCGCGATGCAGACCTCGTCCAACCAACCTTCCGTCGCCTCGGCGATCACCCACGCGGCCCGCTGCTCGACGTCGAGCACCCGCCGCCCATCGACCCAGCCATCCGTCGAGAGGCTCGCGTCCAACAACAAGAGCACGGCGAGCTCGGGCTGAGAGCGACGCCGAGCGACGTACAGGCGGGCCGGCGGCGTCACCCCCGCAGCAAGCGCCGCGAACCGGCACACCATCGCATCGTCGTCGACCTCCGCCCCCAGCAACTCCCGGTGTCGTGGCCGGCTGCGCATCCGAAGGCGGAGCATCGTATTACGTACGTCGGCGACCTCCCGCGCGGTCCCCGCCGCGAACGACGCGATCTCCGGCGACGCCGCCGGTCCCGTGTGGTGCTCCGCGCGCGACACCTTCACCCGACACCAGCCCGGCCGAAAGACCCCGGACCGAAAATCCCACTCATCATAGGGTATTCCGGACGCATCGCTCGACTCCCCGACATCGGCAGCGCTCGACTCCAGCATCGCCCCCGACCGCAGGAGTGAGTGCGCGGCCTCGTTGGAGCGGATGACCTCGCTTATCTCCAGCTCCTTTAGCGCGTTCGCGTGGGCATCGAGTTCATCAGCACCGTCGAGCTGCTTGCGTCCACCCTTGTACTCCTCGAGCGTGTGGAGCTTCTCGAAGGAGTGCACCAGCGGATTCTCGTCTTGGGCAGCACCGAGATCGCGACGCGTGGCCCGCTCGACGCGGCGCATGCTCGCCTCGGGACCTGTCGGGGGACTGCCCACCTCATCGGCCGAGGTCGGACCGAGGACGCCGATGCCGCCGTCGAAGAGACCAAAGAGCGGGTGCGCAGAGGTCCCCTCGATGAGGCCGGCCTCTCGGGCGTACTCGAGCAACGACGCCAGCTCCCCCGCGCCGCCCGGACAGGCGGTGACGAACGCGTTCATCACCCTCGGCGCGACCAGGGCCGTGAACGCCGCCCGCTCGGCAGACGGCATCGCGTCGCGCGGCAGGACCGCCGAGCGCATCGCCGTCGCGCCGAGTCCCACGCGGATGACGTACGCGAGTACGTTTGCGTCCTGGGTGGGCGCGAAGTCCAGGAACGGTGGTAGCCAGAGCACGCCCGGCGCCGCACCGCCGATCCCGTCGACGATCTGGATCTTGACTGGGTGCTCCGCCGTCGCAGAGGCCACGAGTCGCAGTCGCTCCACCAGCGGCGCCACCTCCACGCGTCGGGCCTGCACCTCCGCCGGAACCCGCTCCGAACGCCAACCCCGGATCGTCCCCCACACCCACCCAAAGAGGCGCTCATCCCAGCTCATGGGCGACGCCTCGACGAGCGCCCAGAGGACACGGGCGAACTCAGAACGCGAGGTCGCACAGGTCGCCGAGCGCCGCCGCGGTGTCGCGATCGTCCGTGAGCGGCTCGGCGATCGCCGCCCGGCACGCCGTTCGCGGTGGTAGGCCCGCACGAATCAGGGTCGCGGCGGCGACCAGGAGTCGGGTCGAGGCGGTCTCCGTGAGTCCTACTTCCGTGAGCGCGCGAATCCGGCCCGCCAACGCCACCAGACGCTTGGCGATGGGTAGTTCGACCTGTGCCTCGGTGGCCACGATCTCCGCCTCGATCTCCGGCGCTGGGTAGTCGAGCGCAATCGCGACGAAGCGCTGACGGGTGGAAGGCTTGAGATCCTTGGGCCCGCGTCGGTATCCCGGGTTGAAGCTGGCCACCAACGCGAACTCGGCGGGCGCCCGCAGAGCCTCATCCGCGCGATCGACGAAGAGCTCGCGCCGATGGTCCGCGAGCGGATGCAACACCGCGAGGACGTCCTCGCGCGCCTCCGCGAGCTCGTCGAGATACAGCATCGCGCCCTCGCGCACCGCGCGGGTCGCGGGACCGTCCTGCCAGACGGTCTCGGCGCCCCGGACTAGATAGCGACCCAGGAGGTCCGCCGCGCTCGTCTCGTCGTTGCAAGCAACGGTGACGAGATCTCGCCCCAGCTCGTGCGCCATCGCCTCGACGAGCCTCGACTTGCCGCAGCCCGTCGGCCCTTTGAGCAAGACGGGGCGTTGGGCCCGAACGGCGGCGAGGAATACCTCCCGCTCGCGCGCCGTCGTCTTGTAGTAGGGCGCGCGCGTATCGCTCACTCGGCCGCGCCCGCCGCCAACTCAGGTGCTGGACTGGGCGGCTCAGCCTCGGTGGCTCCGGTGAGCTCCCCCTTGGGGAGCCCATGCTCGATGAAGTTCCAGAGGTACGCGATGATCCCCATCGTGAAGAGGCTGGCCGCGAGGATGAGACCCCAGAAGTGAACCTCGATCTCGTGCTGTACGTCCATGAACTCCATCCCCACGCGGCGCTCGAGCACCACCTGGGTGATCCCCGCCACCGCGAACGCGACGGTCATGGAGACCATCCCGATGTTCGACGTCCAGAACGCGAACGTCGCAGCAGGTCGATCGTGCAGCCGACGACCGGTCAACGCGGGCGCCGCATAGCAGATGATGGCCAGGATCAACATCGCATAAGCACCCCAGAACGCGAGGTGTCCATGCATGGCGGTCACCAGCGTGCCGTGCGTGTAGAGGTTGACCTGCGGAATCGTGTGCGCGAACCCGAGGAAGCCCGCCCCGACGAACGACATCACCGCGCAGCCCACCGTCCAGGCCAATGCCGTCCGGTTGGGGTGTTGGCGCCCCCCTCGCTTGGCGATGGTGATGGCGTACATGGCCATGCCCAAGAACGCCAGAGGCTCCAAGGCGCTGAAGATACCGCCCACCCAGAGCCAATACCGAGGCGCCCCGATGAAGTAGTAGTGGTGTCCCGTCCCGAGGATTCCCGACAGGAACGTCAGGCCGACGATCACGTAGAGCCACTTCTCGACGATCTCGCGGTCCATGCCAGTCAGCTTGATCAGCAGGTAGGAGAGAATCCCGCCCATGATCAGCTCCCAGACGCCCTCCACCCAGAGGTGGACGACCCACCAACGCCAGTAGGAGTCCATGGTTTGGCTGTCCGTGGAGATCATGCCCGGCAGGTACAGCAGCGCGGACATGAGCAGCCCGAAGAAGAGCACCGAACTCGTCGTGGTGATGCGGCGACCTCGATAGATGGTCATCCCGATGTTGGCCACGAACAGCAGGACGTCGACGACCACCAGGTAGTCCAGCTCGCGGGGAATCTCGAGGAACTTCCGTCCCTCCCACCAGCCGAAGTTGAACCCGATGAGGGCCGTGACGCCCACGACCACGAACGCCGCCCACTGCACGTAAGCGAGCTTGGGCCAGTAGAGCTCTCGGTCGGCCTCTTCGGGCACGATGAAGTAGGCCGCGCCCATGAAGCCCGAGAGCATCCACATCACCAAGAGGTTCGTGTGGGTCGCCCGCGCAACGTGGAACGGAATCCAATCGTGGAGACCATCGAGCCCTGCGTGGGCGAAGGCCATGATGAACCCGTACACGATCTGCAGGCTGAACAGCAGCATGCAAGTCGCGAAGAAGTACCAAGCGACCCGTTGCGATTCGTACTTCACTCGCCACCTCCGAGGTGCTGCGCCGTCAGGAAGGTCACGAGCTCGATTCTCTGGGTATCCGAGAGGGGCAGTCGCGGCATCGTGGTACCCGGGCGTTCGGCCTCAGGATTCTCCAGCCATCGATTGAAGAAGGCTTCGTCGAAGCGATCCCCCACACCGTCGAGCGCAGGTCCCACGGCACCGCCGCGCCCGCCGAGCGCGTGACAGGCCACGCACATCTGGTCGAAGACGCGAGGCCTCGCCGAGGCGCCGGTGGCCCCGGGATCGACAGGCAGCGGCGCGGCGCTGGCCGAGAGCACCGGAGCGGGCGGAAACCCGTTCAGGTCCATGTCGTTCACCCACTGCAGGAACGCCACCAGATCGGCGATCTCGTCGTCCGTGAAGTCGTACTGCTGCATGCGACGCGCACCCGGATACATGGCCTCCGGATCGCGGATCATCGCGGTGATGAACTCGGGACCACGGCGCTCGTACACCCGGGTGAGCTCTGGGGCGTAGTACCCACCTTCGCCAAGCAACGTGTGGCAACCCATGCAGTTGCTCTCGTCCCAGAGGTTCTTGCCGCGGATGGCTGCCGGGGTGAGGTTCTCTTCGTGGGTCTGCTCAGGCACACGCGCGATCGTGTCCACGGTGAGGAGGACGAACGCCAACGAGGAGAGCCCCGTTCCGACCACGAAGAAGGCTCGCGCCCCCGATTTGGACAGCATCAGCTGGGACGCGGGGCGAACGAGAGGCAGGTTCCGTGGGGATGGATGCTGCCAGGAACGACGGTGCAGGTTCCGCAGCTGGTCTCGTTGCCCGTGTACAGCGTGCACGCTGAGCAACGGCGGGTCGGGTCGGTTGCGACGTCCAGGTATTGCAGCGCCGACCGCGTGCTGCGCTGATCGGCGCTCAGGGACCCCGTCGGACAGGTCAGCTCTCCACCACCGCACGCGGCCATCAAGGGCGCGCCAGCAAGGACCAACAAACTCGTGCGACCGAACCTACGGCGCGACACTTTGACCATGAGAGCCTCCTCTGCCGCCTGGGCAGGGCGCTGCTCTACGGGTTCGGCGCTGTAGCGACCATGATCTAGATCATGAGGGCGAGCGTCGCGCTGATCGTCCGGGAGGAACGGTGAAGCACGCTACCCCGACGCGAGCGGCCCCGATTTGCCAATTACTTTCCGCCGAGTAAGTAATGGCGACCGCGATGGCCCGGCCCCGAACGATGACTGACGAAGAGATCCGCGAAGCGGCGCGCGCTGTCTTCGTGGATCAGGGACCCGCGGCGCCCGTCGCTTCGATTGCGCGCCGGCTCGGGGTCACGTCACCGGCGCTCTTCCATCGGGTGGGCACCAAGGAAGAACTCCTGCGCATCGCCCTCGGCTCCGGGAAGCCCGACGGCATCGAACGCCTGGTCGCCGAGCCGCCCGACGAGGGCGCGCGGCAGGAGCTCCTCTCGATTCTCGGCGAACTCATGGTGTTCTTCCAGCGAGTCGTGCCGAACCTCCTGGTGCTCAAGGCGGCCCGCGTGAGCGCGGCCCAAACCTCGAGTTCACCGCTCGGTGGTCCGCCCCCGGTGGTGCTCCGCCGCTTGCTCGCTTCTTGGCTGGCGAGAGCGTCGGCTCGGGGATCGCTCGGCGCCTTGGACCCGACCGCCCTCGCCGAAGGTCTCCTCGGGGCCATGGAGGCGCGCTGCTTCAATGCCTATCTCGGCGGGAGCGACTACGCGCCTGGCGACGACACGTCCTTCCTTTCCAGCCTAGTGCATGGGTTGGCGCCTCCTCCCCTCCTCCATCCCACCAAGAGAAAGAGAACACGATGACCACCCGTACCAAAACCGAGCTCAAGCGTTGGGCCCGAGAGCACATGAAAGGCGTCGAGAACACGCTCTTGCCCTCTTTCAGCACCGACATGAAGGAGCTCGACGAAGAGGGGATCCGCCGCGATGTTCGCCAGAGCATCGCGCACGGATTCTTCTCCATGATGTGCGCGACCGAAACGGGGCTCACGCTGGAAGAGTCCAAACGATTCCTATCGATCGCCGCCGATGAGGCGGGCGGAAAGATCCTCGTTACGACCTCGCTCATCCTGAACAGCTTCGAGGAGAACATGGAGCTCCTCGAGCATGCAGGGCGCGCTGGACTCTCGGGCGTGCTGCTGGGCTATCCGCCCAGTTTCCATCCGCACGACGCGGAGGAGGTGTACCGACAGACCAAACGCTTCTGCGACGCCACGAGTCTTCACGTAACACTCTACCCGTCGCCGCATTTCCCGTTCGACGGTTTCCATCCGAGCGGCTTTCCGCTCGACGTGCTCAGTCGACTTGCCGATCTGGACAACGTGGTCGCGGTGAAGATCGGTGAGCTGGGGCTCTTCGCGGACGCGCAACGCTTGGTCGGAGACCGCCTGCTCGTGGGCTGCCCGGTCGAACGCTACGTGCCTCTCTTGGTGCAGGGATTCGGCATGCAGTGGATGGGCGCGGGCTGCTACGAAGTTCTGCAGTCTCCAGAGCAGCCGAATCTCGTCGAGTACTTCCGACTCCTGCGTGAAGGGAAGCACGAAGCCGGCATGGAGATCTATTGGAAGCTCGCCCCGATGCGGAGCATCTTCGACCAGCAGTTCAATCAGACCGTCATGAGCGGCACCTACAACTGGCAGGCACAGAAGTACTACCAGTGGTGCGTCGGCGGGAACGGCGGGCTCACCCGACAACCCGCGATGAAGATCCACAGTTGGGAGATCAACCAGATCCGCATGGGGTTCTACGCCATCGGGATTCAGCCGCGCGAGAACGAGGAGGAGTTCTGGATGGGGCGTTCCAACTACGCCCGTCTTCACCCCGGAGCGGCTGCAGAGGCGGCGGCCAAGCCGGCCCGCGGACCCGGGCCTCACGGGCCGGGGCCTCGGGTGTGAGTTAGGCGCCGAAATCGATCCCCGCGCGGCGCGCCAGCTCGTTGTCGATGAGCTCGTGCAGCGCGCCCGCGATCTCTCGACGAAAGCGCTCGAGCACCTCGTGTTCCCCGGGGCCTTCGACGACGGTTGGCGGGGGGATGGGTTTCCCCACGATGAACCGGAGTGAGGTCAGGTGCGGGAGAGGCAGGATCCGGCTCGGCACGGGCACCGGGATTCGGTAGCCGGTGCACCGACGACCTCGCTCACCCGGTGCACGAGCACGAACTGCGCGGGTTCGAGCAGGCGATCGATGTTCTCCTGCGCCGTGCGCGCGCCGAGCTCCCTGAGCGCTGGGCCAGCCGCACGACGTCACCCCGCGAGCGCGACGGCGGCGCGGAGCCTGCCGAGCGCGCGCGCCTCGAGCTGCCTCACTCGCTCGCGAGAGATCGACATCTCGGAGGCGAGCACCTGGAGCGCCGGCGGCTCGTCGGTGAAGAAGCGGCGCTCGACGATCGCGCGCTCCCGGATCGACAGCAGCGCCAGGGCACGTCCCAGCTCTCTCGTCTGGACGGCATGCTCTTCGGCCTGGGCAAACGCATCTTCAGGGCCACCGCGCGGCTCGGCGGGCTCCCAGGTCGGCCCTTCGTCCGGGGGCCGGGGCGCGAGCGTGAGGTCGCGCGCGTACTTGGCCGCACGCACCTCGACGAGCTCGTCGGAGGCGACACCGATCGCGACCGCGAGCTCGTCGTCGCTGGGCGCGCGGCCGAGGCGGCTCGCGAGCTGAGGCTCCGCGCGGCCGATGCGACCGAGGACGCGTCGCGAGGCCCGGGTGTCCGGCAGGACGACGATGCGACGATGCGCGAGCGCGTGCCGACGGATGTACGCACGTGCCCAATGCGCCGCGTAGCTCGCGAACCGAGCCCCGAAGGCAGGATCGAAGCGGCGGGCTGCCTCCATGAGCCCCAGCATTCCCTCAGCCACGAGATCATCTTGCTGCACCGTCTCCGCGCGGTGTTGGCGCGCGATGCGCGCCACCAACGGAAGGTGCGCGCGGAGGATCTCCGAGAGCGCCTCATGATCACCGCTCGCGCCGTACGCGGCGAGAAGGGCCCGCTCACGCTCCTCGGATACGAAGCGAGCGGCTGGATCTCGAGAGAGCGCGGCCGTGCCGTCGGATCGAATCTGCATGGGGGCCACACAGCAGGCCACGTGCCAGACGCTCGATCATCGCTGGCACCTCCGACTCGGAACACGTCGCGCATTTCTCGCGCGAGCCGGGGGGGGGCTGGCGCAACGGTTGCGCGATGTGCGAGCCAGAGCGCGGGCGAAACGAGAAGCGGCGGCGGCGCCATGGGCCCGTGCCTTGCTGTGCGCCATGAGTAGCGTCACCCGAGGCGGCGCTCCGCACCGCGCTCGATCTGTCGGTCCAACTCGGCGCCGACGTCCACGTTCTGCACGTCTGGCAGCTCCCCGTCTATTCGGTGCCAGACGGGTACTTCTTGCTCGGGACGGAGACGACGGCACTCCTCGTCGAGGGGCTCGAGGCCTCGCTCACCAAGCTCGTCGCCGACCATACGACGCGCGAGGGAGTGACCCTCCTAACCCACTTCGTCCAAGGAAACCCCGACCACGAGATCGACCGGTTCGTGGTCGACATCGACGCGCAGATGATCGTGATGGGCACCCACGGGCGCCATCGGCTCTCCCACCTGCTTCTCGGCTCCGTCGCCGAGAAGGTCATCCGGAACGCGCGTGCCCGTCGTGCTGGTCCCCTCCGGCAGCGCCGAAGTGAACGAACCTCGCGACTCGGCGTGCTCAGGAGACCGTGCTCAGGAGACGGAGGCTAGCGCGGGCCTGGAACGCATGCGCTGGGCGAGCTCGTCCCGCTCTTGTGACGCCAGCGTCTCGTCGGCCCATCGGTAGAGCAGGGCTTCTTCCCGCCGCGCGTGCCCCCGCAGAACCTCGATGAAGCGCTCGACTGCGTCGGCGCGCGTCGTGTGCAGGTCCACGCCGACGCCGAGTTCGAGGAGCAAGCGCCGAAGCTCTTCGTGCTCTCGACGAATCGCCTCCGCCTCGCTGGGATGCGCCAGCGCGAGGCGCGGTAAGAGGTGTTGCTCTTCGAGCTCCATGTGCGCACGCAGGCGCTCATCGAGGGCGGACCACAGCCGCGCGTGCTCGGTCGGGACCGGCGCGTCAAAGGCAGCGGCGAGCTCCGTGAAGAGCTGGTCGAGCGCCTCATGGTCCGCGCCGAACGCACCGAGAATCGCACGAGGATGGTTGGGGACGGGGTGACTCATTCGTTTCTCCAGCAACCGCGCTAGGCACGGCCGCGCAATGGACCGGCGTGTGCGAGCAGGTCGATGATCGGGTGCGCGAATCAGTGCGCGATGAAGCCCCCGTCCGCGACGAACGCCGCGCCCGTGCAGTAGGAGGACGCGTCGCTCACCAGGAAGAGCGCGAGCTGCGCGATCTCTTCGTTGGTCCCGTAGCGCCCCAGCGCGACCTGCGCCGCGAAGCCGTCCTTCACCGCGGCCGCCTTGCCCGGAGCGGCTTGCTCCTCGATCGACCGCATCATGCGGTTCTCGATGGGCCCCGGATGGAGCGAGTTGACCCGAATCTTCTGGGCAGCGAGCTCCAGCGCAGCGCACTTCACGAGACCCGTCACCGCATGCTTGCTCATGACGTAGGGCGAGAGCCCTGCCGATCCGACGAGACCCGCGATCGAAGAGGTGACTACGATGGCGCCGCCGCCGCGTCGCGCGAGATGCGGTGCAGCGGCCTGGATCGCGTAGAAAGGGCCCTCGACGTTGACCGCGAGCACCTTGCGGAGGTCCTCGGGCGTCTGCTGCGTGATCGGTGCCACACGACCTTCGATCCCCGCGTTCGCGAAGAGGATGTCGAGCCCCCCGAAGCGGGAGATCGTCGCGGCGACGTATCGCCCCACGTCGGCTGGTGACGAGATGTCTGCCACACACGTGGCGATCCGATCACCACCGATCCGCTCCACCGTCCGCGTGAGCCCCTCACCGTCGCGATCGACCGCCATCACCGACGCGCCCTCACGCACGAAGAGCGCGGCGGTCGCCGCACCGATGCCGCCAGCCGCGCCCGTCACGATCGCCGTCTTTCCGTTCAAGCTCGCCATTCGATCCTCCATGGTTGGAGCGCGAGCTATGCACCTTCACAGTGGGTGCAAGGCCCCGTGGTCGCATCACGCGCTAGATAGCTCAGAGCCCGAGATCGATCCCCGCGCGGCGCGCCAGCTCGTTGTCGATGAGCTCGTGCAGCGCGCCCGCGATCTCTCGACGAAAGCGCTCGAGCACCTCGTGTTCCCCGGGGCCTTCGACGGCGGTTGGCGGGGGGATGGGTTTCCCCACGATGAACCGGAGTGAGGTCAGGTGCGGGAGAGGCAGGATCCGGCTCGGCAGGGGCACCGGGATTCGGTAGCCCGTCCACCGACGACCTCGCTCGTACGCATTCCCCATGAAGTCGAAGAGCTCGTCGCTCCCCACCGAGGCGACCGGCACCACCGAGGCGCCGTGTCGGATCGCGGCGCGGACGAAGCCAAATCGGTGACCCCACAGCAGCCGGTAGCGGAGCGTCGCGGGCTTCACGGCCTCCCGCAGCCCACCCGGGAGCACGAGCACGAACTGCTCGCGTTCGAGCAGGCGATCGATGTTCTCCTGCGTTCCGTCCACCGTCCCGCACGCCGCCGCCACCCGACGTAGGAACGGCACCCGCCACCACAAGTGCTCGCCGAGCGCCCACAGCGGCTGCTCCTTGGCCCGCCACACGGCCGCCATGAGAAACGCCGCGTCCCAACCGAACGCGTGGTTCGCGACGAGCAACGCAGGGCCCTTCGGGAGGTGCTCGAGCCCGACCATGTCGAAGTGCAGCGCGCGGCCCACCCGATCGATGGTCGCGAACACCCGGGTCGCGGTGGCCGCGTCGAACCCGGTGAACGCGTCGCTGTGCGCACGCCGAAATCCGTCGAGGGACATGCCACGCACGTACGCGCGGCCAACGCGAGCGCAAGGCGGCGTGCACGGGCTTCGGTCGCATACGGCGGCGCAGACCGTGCATAGTTGGCTCCTCCGATGCGAACGAACGACCGCGGTGCACCGTGAATGAGCCTGGCGCCTCGGCCGGTCTGGTGGAGCTCGGCATCGCGCTGGTCATAGGGCTCGTCATCGGGGCCGAGCGCGAGCAGCGCATCGCGGCCGACCCCACTGCGCGTCGTGCCGCGGGCATCCGGACCTTCGCCTTGGTCGCGCTCCTCGGCGCGGTCGCCGCGCTCCTCGGCCCCGCCGCGCTCGTCGGCTTCGGGGCGGTCGTGGCGCTCTTCGCCCTCGCCGCCTACGCGCTCGATGCCCGCCTCGATCCCGGCCTGACCTCCGAAGTGGCGCTCGTCCTCACGTATGTGCTCGGCGCGCTCGCGATGACCCACACCACCATCGCGCTCTCGCTGGGGCTCAGCACCGCGTTCCTGCTCGCGTTTCGATCGCGCATCCACGCAATGGTCCGCGACATGCTGACGCCGGCCGAGCTGCGGGACGCGCTCATCGTCGCGAGCGCCGCCATCGTCGTGCTCCCCGCGCTGCCGAGCGAGCCCGTCGATCCGTGGGGCGTGCTCGTGCCCTTCACGCTGTGGCGGCTCGTCGTGCTGGTGCTCGCGATCCACTTCGGGGCGCACATCGCGCAGCGCGCGCTGGGTCCTCGTTGGGGGCCACCGCTCGCCGGGTTGGCCTCCGGTTTCGTCTCCAGCTCGGCAACGATCCTCGCGATGGGGCAGCGCTCGCGCGAGCCGCCGGCCTCGCCCTCGGCCACCGCGTCCGCCGCGGCCTCCACGGTCGCCACCTACATCGAAGTCGCGATCCTCGTGGGCGCCGCGAGCCCGACGGTGCTCGAGCGCCTCGCGCTGCCGCTCGCCGCGGCATTCGGGGTCGCGCTGCTCTGCGCGGGGTGGTTCGCGTACCGTGCCGCGCGCACGCCGCAGGTGCAGGCCGGCGAGCTCGAGCGCGCCGTGAACATCCGCGGGGCGCTGCTCTTCGCCGTCGTCGTCACCACGGTGAGCATCGGCGCGACGTTCGTGGAGCGCGCGAGCGGCGCGACCGGCGTGATGATCGGCGCAGGGCTCGCAGCACTAGCGGACGCGCACGCGTCGGCGGCGTCGGTCGCCGCGCTGGGTGCGACGGGCACGCTCTCGACCGACGCGGCCGCGGCCGGCGTGCTGGTCTGCCTCAGCGCCAACGCGCTGACCAAGCTCGCGCTCGCGATCACCTCGAAGCCGTCGCCCTCGTTCCGGCTCGCGGTCTTCGTCCAAGTGCTCGGCGCGACGGTCCTCTCGTGGACTGCACTCGCCGTGCGGTGAGCGCGAGCCTCATCCGAGGCCCAGCGCCTGCGCCAGCTGCTCGGCCTGCATCGCGCCGCTCGCCCGCTTGCGCTCCTGACCGCCGTCGAAGCGCACGAACGTGGGGATGCTCCGGATCTGGTAGCGGCTGGCGATCTCCGGCACCGCGTCGACATCGAGCTTGGCGATCAGCACCCTACCTTTGCGCGCCTTCGCGAGCGCTTCGAGCTGCGGCGCCACGACCCGGCACGGCCCACACCACGCCGCCCAGAAGTCCACGACGACGGGCACGGGCGAGCCGCTCACCAAGTCGTCGAACTCGGCGACCGACGCAACCGGCACGGGCGCATCGAGCACCATCGCCGTCTTGCAGCGACCACAGCGCGGCGCCTCGAGCATACGGGCCGCAGGAACTCGGTTGTTCGATCCACAGGATGGGCAGGCGATGATCATGAAAGGGCTCCGTTCGGGTGCGCAGCTACGCACGCCGCGCGCCAGAACCTCGAGCCCCACGCCGCTGCCAGCAAGGCGTCAACGCAAGGCGGTCCGACGGCACGCCGCGCAGGAACTGCGTCTCGCCGCGCAGGACTAGCGCACACGGGACGCGATCGACCGGATAGCAGAGGCGTACGCCGTGGCCCGCCCGTTGCTCGGGTGCTCGGCCCATGAAGCATCTCGTCATCCTCGGCGCCGGGACCGGCGGCACGCTCTTGGCCAATCGCCTGGTGCACAGCCTGCCGAGCGACTGGAAGACGACAGTCGTGGATCCGTCGCTCGAGCACCTCTATCAGCCAGGCCTGCTTTTTCTTCCGTTCCGTGCCCACGACGAGTCGAAGATGCTGCGGCCGCGCGGCCCGACCCTCTCGAGCGATGTGACCTGGTTGCAGTAGGTAGGCTCGGTTTTCGACTCAGGGGGTGCGCGGCGAGCGCTCGTGATCTGCCGACCCCAAAACCCATCGTGGAGTGCCGCATGTTTCAGGTGACTCGCATTCTGTGCCCGATCGACTTCTCGCCCAGCGCCGAGGCAGCTCTCGTTCTCGCCGTCTCGATGGCCGAGCGATTCGATGCCTCAATCGACGTGGTGCACGTGTGGTCGCCGCACGTCTTGACCATCTTCGACGCGACGGTGGTCCCCAGCGGCGAGGCCGTAGTCGCCCAGATCACTGCTCTGCAAGCGCGGCTCGACGAGACGATCGCCGCGGTGTCCCGAAGCGGGCGAACGCTGCGCGGCCACCTCGTCCAGGGCGCACCCCTCGAGGTCATCCTCGCGCTCGCCGTGCGGGAGAGGAGCGACCTCATCGTGATGGGGACCCACGGGCGCTCCGGCCTCGGCCGGCTGCTCCTCGGCAGCATCGCCGAGCACGTGGTGAGGACCGCACCGATCCCGGTGCTCACCACGGTCGTTCGCAAGGACTGATCGCCCTGGCCGGCGAATGCCCGCGGAGCGCTACTTCCGCTCGCGTGCCAGGCGGTACTCGTTGAGGCGGTATTGGATCTTGCGGACCGAGATACCGAGCATCTCGGCGGCCCGGGCTGTCGATCCGCCCATCGCATCGAGGGTCGCGAGGATGGCGTGGCGCTCGATCTCGGCCATCGTCGCGCCAGGGATCGCCACCGCGTCGGCCGAGGCGCTCGCTTGCACTTCATCGGGGAGGTCGCTCACGTCGAGGAGCGTCTCCTGGCAGAGCACCACGGCCCGCTCGATCGCGTTCTCCAGCTCGCGGACGTTGCCCGGCCAGCGGTGGGCCAAGAGACGCATGCGCGCCGCATCGGTGACGCCGTGCACGTCCTTGCGGTTCTCCTCCGCGAAGCGGCGGATGAAGTGATGGGCGAGCACCAGGACATCGCCGCCGCGCACCCGCAGCGGCGGCATCGGCATGTGGATTACGTTGAGCCGATAGTAGAGATCCTCACGGAAGCGGCCCGCGTGCACCTCGGCCGCCAGGTCCTTGTTAGTCGCGGCCAAGACGCGGACGTCGACCTTGACCACCTCGTTGCCTCCCACTCGCTCGAAGGCGCGCTCTTGCAGGACCCGCAGCAGCTTCACCTGCGTCGAAGGAGGGATCTCGCCCACCTCGTCGAGAAAGAGCGTGCCGCCCGAGGCCGCCTCGAAGCGACCCAGGCGGCGACGCTCCGCGCCCGTGAACGCGCCGCGCTCGTGTCCGAAGAGCTCACTCTCGAGCAGCGTCTCCGCGAGCGAAGTGCACTGTACGGTGATGAACGGGCCCGAGGCGCGCGGGCTACAAGCATGAATCGCTCGCGCCACCTCGCCCTTGCCGGTGCCGCTCTCGCCGGTGATGAGCACGGTCGCCCGCGCGGGCGCGACCTGCCGCACCGTCCGGTAGATGGCCTGCATCGGCGGGCTCACGCCGATCAGGTCCTCGATGCCCGCGCCGGATGTGGCGCGTACCTGGCGGCGGAGGTTCTCCGCCTCGACGATTAGCGAGCGGCGCTCCGTGGCGCGCTCGAGCGCCATCACGAGGACATCCAGGTCGACCGGCTTGGTGAGGTAGTCGGTGGCGCCAGCCCGCATCGCGGCCACCGCAGACGCGACCTCGCCGTAGGCCGTCACCACGATCACCGGCAGATGCGGGTCGCGCTCGCGCAAATGACCGAGGAGCGCGAGCCCGTCCATGCCGGGCATGCGCAGGTCCGTGATCACCACGTCCGGCGGCACCTCGAGCGACAAGTCCAACGCGGTGGCGCCGTCGGGCGCGCTGCTCGCCGTATAGCCCTCCCCGGTCAGCAGACGCTCGAGTCCGCTGCGTGCGCTCGGCTCGTCATCGACCACCAACACCCGCCCTTTGTGGGGACGCACGGCGCTCGATGTCATGGAACCTCCTTGGGCGTGCGCCTACCGGAGACCTCGAGGATCGAGGTCTCCGGGCGGGGCAACGCCAGACGAAACACGGTCTTGCCTGGGACGCTCTGCACCGCGAGCGAGCCGCCATGGTCCTCTGCGATGCGGTGAGCGATCGAGAGGCCCAGGCCGGTGCCCGAGGCCTTGGTGGTGAAGAACGCATCGAAGATGGGCGCCTGCGGATCGTACAGGCCAGGGCCGTCGTCCTCGACCTCCGCGACCACCGAAGCCGGCGTGCGGTAGAGCCGTAGCACCACGTGTCCGCCAGGTCGCTCGTGCGCTTCGATCGCGTTTCGAAGCAAGTTGAGTAGGACCTGCTCGAGCCGCTGGGCGTCGCCCATCACATCGAGCTCCTGGCTGGCCACGTCGAGCTCGGTGGTCACGCCGCGGCGCTCCGCGTCGGGCACCAAGAGCCCGAGCGCCCGCCGCGCCACCTCACCGAGCGCTGTGGGCAGCAGCTCGAAGCGCTGAGGGCGCGCGAACTGGAGGAAGTCGTTCACCAGATCGCCGAGACGATGGATCTCGACGCCCACGATTCCGAGGGACTCTTTGTCCTCCGCGGTCAAGGGATCACCCCTCCCCAGCGCGCGCTCCAGCAGCGTGAGGTGAAGGTGCGCGCCGTTCAGCGGATTGCGGATCTCGTGTGCGAGCCCCGCCGCCAGCGTGCCGACCGCGGCCAGACGCTCCGCTCGGCGGGTGCGCTCGGCCAACTCGACCTCGTCGGTGACGTCGTGCCCGATCAGGAAGTAGTGCACATCGTGCGCGGTCGGGGCATCGCGCGCCTCGGTGCGCGCGAGCTGCCAGCGCACCGTCCGCCTATGCCCCGCGCGCGTGGAGAGCACCGCATCGAAGAAGCGATCCTCGTCCGGGCGGGCCTCCGCCAGGTGGCGCTCCAACACCGGCACGAACTCAGGCTCGACCACGACGGTCCCAGGCGCGCGGCCCACGACCTCGTCGAGCGCCCAGCCGCTCGCGCGCTCGGCCTCGCGGTTGAAGAGGACGATCCCGCCAGCGCCGTCCACGCCGATCACCAGGACGTGAGCCCGCTCGAACGCGCGCACGTAGCGCCGCTCCATGGTCTCGATGGTGTTGGCCTGGGTGTCTAGTTCCGCGCGCGTGAGGGTCTCGAGACGCCGGACGTAGTGATCGCGGTACGCATCGACCATCACGGCCAGCTCGAGATCGACGAGCTTGTCGAGGGCGCGAACGGCGGGCCCAGCCTCCGCCGGAGCGAGCGCGGCCTGGACCGCCTCGACGAGGCGCGCCCGGATGAGGGTCATCGCGGCCTGCATGTAGCGCTGGGGTAACCCGATGCGGACGTGGACCCAGCCCACGTGCGCGGTTCGCGCGAAATGCTCGCTGCCGTAGTCGCCACCGAACAGCCCACCGAACCACGCGATGAGCGAGCGATGCAGGCGCCTCACCTGGGCCTCATCTATGAAGACCGCGTGCGCCTCCTCGTGCTCCCGAATGCGCTCGTAGAAATCGACGGCGATGGACTCGAAGTGGGGCTCCACCACCGGCAGGAGCGCGTGGACCAGCGAACGGTCCTCGGCGTCGAGGCGAACGTAGCGAATCATCTCGTCGACGACGCTCTCGGTCATGGCGCAGACCCTACCTCGACCTCGCTCGAAGGCGAGACCGAGGACGCTTCGTGGCACGCAACGGGCGACGCGCCTCGGTAAGCGAGCAGCGGCCGGGCTAGCGAGATCACCGCGCCCAAACACAGCAGCACGCCGATCCCGCGACGTACCCAAGGATCGGGAGTGCGGGCCACGGCGCCGGAGAGATAGAGCGCAGGTGAGCTGGCCACGGCGAAGGCCAGCATCACCAACGCGCCGAGGAGCGGTCGGCCTGTGGCGATCGCGGCAGCGAGCGCGGACCAGAGCGCGCCACAGGGCAAGACCACCGACAGCGCACCGAGGAGCACCGGGCTGAACGCGCCTCGCCGAACCCGCTCGGACGCGCGAGCCAGCCACATCGAGGAGGGCCCACGGCCCACCGTGACCAGGGGTGAGGGACGCAGCCAGCGGTAGCCGGTCCCCAGCAGCAGGAGCGCGAGGAGCACCGACACGACGCTGCCCACGACGCCGCCGCCCGCGAGCCAACCGAGCGCGCCCGACATGCCCGCGCTCAGCGCGCCGGCGCCAACGTACGCCGTCCCGCGGCCGAGCAGCCAGAGGCTCGCGGGCCGCTGCGTCGGTCCGCACCCTAGGGCCACCAGCGGCCCGCACATCGCGACGCAGTGCAGGCTCGAGAGCAGACCGGTGCCCGCCCCCAAGAGAAGAGCGCTCACCGCGGCTTGAAGGGAGAGTTCCACCAGGCGCGCATCAGCAAGGCCGGTGCCGTACGGAATGCCGCGCGTTCCCCGCTGCGACGATTGGCGCGAGCGTGCATCACGTGCGTCGAGCACCGACTCGGGGCGCAGGATCTGCGCGCTTGCGCGATCGCTGGAGGCATTCGTGCGGACGACCCGCATGGTCCGCCCGATGCACAGGCCCCGGGGTGGCCGCGCCCTGCGAACACTGTGCAAGTCCACTCCCCTCGGGACACGCCCGCTATTGCTGCGTCGGATGCCAGACCGTCGCGCAGCTGCTCGATGGCGCCGGGCTGAGCCGCTACTACGCGCTGGGCGGGCGGAGCGGAGGACCCGTCGCCACACCCGCGCCGCGGGAACACCTGTGGCTCGACGGCATCGAGGCCAAGCTCGGCACCACGGGTCACGTGCTGCTCGACGTCCAGGGCCTGCGCTGTGCGGCATGCACCTGGCTCCTCGAGGAGACGTTTCGACGCCGCCCGGGCGGGCGACGGATCGAGGTCGACCCGGGACTGGGGCGCGTCGCGCTCTGGACCGCGGAGGGCTTCGATCTCCGTGCGTACGTGCTCGACCTCGAAGCCTTCGGCTACGTGCTCGGCCCGGCCGACAAGACGATCGATAGGGAAGAGAGCGGCCTGCTCCTGCGCGCAGGGATCGCCACCGCGCTGGCGATGAACGTGATGTCGTTCTCCATCGCCGAATACCTGGGACTGAGCGAGGAGCCGCTGCGCGGCGTCTTGCGTGCGGTCAGCCTGGCGCTGGCTGCGGGGGCGGTCGCGCTGGCCGCCCCGACCTTCGTGCGGGGCGCGTGGGGCGCGCTGCGCCGCGGGGTACTCTCGCTCGATGTCCCGATCGCGCTCGGGATCGTGCTGGCTTCGAGCGCTTGCGTGGCTTCGTACGTGCTCGAGGGCGAGCCCCGCTACGCCGACACCGTCTCGGTCTTCGTCGCGTTGATGCTGATCGGACGCACCCTCGAGCGCCGCTCGCTGGGACACGCACGACATCAGCTCTTGGCCGCGAGCGAGGTGCCCGCGCTCTTTGCGCGGCGGGTGCGTGACGGAGTCATCGAGGTGGTTGCCGCCCAAGCGCTCTGCGTGAACGACGAGCTCCGCATCGCGCCGGGGGAGCTGGTCCCGGTCGAGGCCCACCTGCTGAGTGACGACGCCGAGATCTCGCTCGACTGGATCAACGGCGAGAGCCTGCCGCGTCATCTCTCGCGCGGCGCCGAGATCCCCGCGGGCGCGTTCCTCCGAGGACTGCGCGGGGCCCGCATGCGCGCGGCGTCGTCGTTCGACGAATCCTCGCTCCTGGCGTTGGTGCGGCGCCCACCGCCCGCCAGCACCGAACACGGCGCGGGGTTCTGGGACCGCGTCGCGCGCACCTGGGCCGCGGGCGTGCTCACGTCGGCGCTCCTCACGTTCGCCTACTGGGCCACCGCAGGCGAGTGGCACCAGGCGCTCTTCGCGACGACGGCGGTGCTGGTCGTCACCTGTCCCTGCGGCCTCGGGATAGCGAACCCGTTGGCGCACGAGCTCGCGCGCACGGTGCTTCGCCGCGCGGGAGTGTTCGTGCGGAGCGCTCGGGCGCTCGAGCGCGCCGCCGAGGTCGACGCGGTCGTGTTCGACAAGACGGGGACCCTGACCACGGGCGCCCTCAGGCTCGCCGAGGCGCGCCCACTCGCCAGCGCCACCGACGACG
>Ga0335397_10001375_pt1 | contig 33113 bp, 27 predicted proteins | sample MAT04_FD_205740 | JGI IMG/M metagenome (GOLD analysis project Ga0335397, IMG submission 205740) | Freshwater microbial communities from Lake Fryxell liftoff mats and glacier meltwater in Antarctica - MAT-04 (spades assembly) (version 2) ... | reverse complement strand
GAATGACTGACCCGGCGGCGCTGCTGAAAGGGGGCGAATCGGGCCCGGCGATCGTACCTGGTCACAGCGATCAAAGCCGGCTGATGACGTTGGTCCTGGCAGGCAAAGACGCCAACGAAAAAATGCCGCCGGAAGGCTCGCGGCTGACAGCAGAGCAAATCCAGAAAATTCGAGATTGGATTGATGCCGGCGCAATCTGGCCGGAAGGGGTCGTGTTGAAATCGCCGAAAGCCGCCGCGCTGGACCATTGGGCATTCCAGCCCATTCGTGTACCAGTTGTCCCTGCACTCAATAACCTCAATCAACCTCTCGATGCATTCATTCAACACAAGCTGACTACGGAAGGTATAGTCCCCTCCGCCGCTGCGGACCCCATAACGTTACTGCGCCGCGCGACTTTGGACTTGATTGGGTTGCCGCCAACCTCGCATGATCTCGACGGGTTCCTTGCCGATGAGCGGCCCGATGCGTACGAGCGGCAACTGGATCGATTGTTCGCCTCGCCGCACTATGGCGAACGGTGGGCACGGCCCTGGCTCGATCTATGTCATTTCGCGGACACCGATGGATACCTCACCGACCAACTTCGGCCAATTGCCTGGCGATATCGCCAATGGCTGATTGAGGCCCTCAATTGTGATCTGCCGTTTGATCAGTTCACTATCACCCAACTCGCGGGCGACTTGCTGCCGAATCCCACCGCCGATCAACTTCTCGCGACGGGCTTCCTGCGCAACACCCTCAGCAACCGCGAAGGGGGTGCCGATCTGGAACAGTATCGTGTCGAGCAGATCGTCGATCGGACCCAGATGGTTAGCGTGGTCTGGCTTGGATTGTCGGTCGGTTGCGCACGCTGCCACGATCACAAATTCGACCCGATCACGCAGAAAGAGTTCTATCAGTTTTATGCGTTTCTCGATCAGGCCGATGAAGTGAATCTCGATTTGCCGTTGCCGGGAGAAGCCGATGGTCTGGCAGCCAGGCAGGATGAATATTTTCGCCAGCGCGTTGCGGTGATCGCACCCTATCAGCCGGGGTTGGATGAGTTGCAGCGGCAGTGGGAAGTGAAGCTCCTCGAAGCCTTCGCGAACCCCGAGAGTGACCCGCTTTGGAATCGTCAGTGGGAAGTTCTGGGACTGGTGTGGGGAGGCAACCTGGGGGAAGGACAGCTCGAAGGAACCGTGATCGCCCGCACGCCGTGGGACCAGCGCACGCCGGATGAACATGCCCGGTTGCAGGACTATTTCCTCGGCAGCGGTTCCGTTGTTGATGGGAAACGCTTCAGCGAATTGAAGCTCGGCGAATTACCTGCGAAGTTGAATGAACTGAAGAAAACCGTCGCGTGGCCGACTCGCGCACCCACGATGCGGCAGGCGAGATTTTCACGGCCGGTCCACATCCATCAGCGGGGCGAATTCCGCGTACCGGGTGAACCCGTTCAAGCGGATACGTTCGCATTCTTGCCGGTCACACTCAAAGACATTCGCCTCGTGGCCGTTCAGAGTCCCAGCAATGCTCAGTATGCCCCTGAAATCCCTCCGACGCGTCTTGAGCTGGCGAAGTGGTTGATGGCCGATGGGAATCCGTTGACGGCCCGCGTGGTGGTCAATCGATTGTGGCAGGAATTTTTCGGCCGAGCACTGGTCGACCCGCCCAGCGATTTCGGTCTGCGCGGCCAACCGCCGAGTCATCCGGAACTGCTCGACTGGCTGGCGACCGAATATCGCCGGCAATCGTGGAGTACCAAGGCGATGCACCGGTTGGTCATGACCTCGGCCACCTACCGGCAGTCGTCACAGGCACGGCCGGAACTCGCGGGGCGTGATCCACAGAATCGCTGGCTGGCCCGGCAAGCCGCGTTGCGATTCACGTCCGATCAAGTCCGCGATGTCACCCTCGCCGCCAGCGGCTTGGCGACCGATTCTCTGGGCGGTCCCAGCGTATTTCCGCCGCAACCCGATGAGGTGATGAACGAAGGATTTTATCAGCACGGCTGGAAGTCGAGCACAGGGGCCGACCGCTACCGCCGAGGCGTTTACACCTGGATCGCCCGGCTCTCGCCGTTCGCGCAGAATGTGACTTTCGACGCTCCGCCGACGAATGCGATCTGCACGGGGCGCGATCGGACGAACACGCCGTTGCAGGCACTGACGCTGCTCAACGATCCGGTTTTCTTTGAAGCGGCGAAAGCCATGTCGCAACGAGTGCTAACGGAAACGGACGCCACGCCGGAGCTTGGGGTTAATCAGTTGTTCCGTTGGGCCGTCGCACGTCCGCCGTCAGCACAGGAACAGGCCGTGCTGGTCGAATATTATCAAACTCAGCTGGCCGAGTTATCGCAGCAACCGGAAACGGTGGCCAAACTCGTCCCGGAACCGGTTCACAATTCATCCCGGATCGAACAGGCCGCATGGGTCAGCACCGCCAGTGTGATTTTGAATCTACATGAATTCATTACCCGAGATTGAACGCCTCGCCTCCCCACGATCGTTGACTATCTCATGAATGCTCCCTTTTCCACTCCCCGTCGCGACTTTCTCCAGCAATCGGCTTGCGGACTGGGGACGATCGCGCTGTCGCAGCTGCTGGCCCATGAAGGCCGTGCGGCGAACACCGATACCGCGAGCGGGCCGATGTTATCCCGCTTATCACATTTCGCCCCCAAAGCGAAAAGCGTGATCTTCCTCTTCATGGCCGGTGCCCCCAGTCATCTCGATTTGTACGATCCCAAGCCGGAGCTCAATCGGCTGCACGGTGAACCCGTCCCCGCTTCGTTTCTGCAAACCCTGGATGATGCACTGATCAAGACGAGCGCGAAATGCTTCGGCAGCCCGCGCACATTCTCGAAGCACGGCGAATGCGGGATGGATTTCTCCGACTATCTGCCAAACCTCGCCTCCTGTGCCGACCAGTTGTGCATGGTCCGTTCGATGTGGACCCACACCAGCAATCACGACCCCGGCCAGCTCCTCATGCAATGCGGCTCGGTCCTGTTCGGGCATCCGTGCATGGGATCCTGGGTCACGTATGGCCTCGGCAGCGAATCGCAGAATCTCCCCGGCTTCGTCGTCATGCTGTCGAACTCGGGCGAAGGGGTGGATGGCGGCACCGCATTATGGAGCAACGGTTTTCTTCCCTCGGATTATCGCGGCGTGACGTTCCGCAGCAAAGGCGATCCGATTCTGCATCTGTCCAATCCCGCGGGGTTGACCAACACGATGCAGCGGCAACGGCTCGACGCCTTGCGGAAACTCAATCAGTCTCGCTTGCAGGCCACGGGCGATGCGGAGATCGCATCCCGGATCGAAGCGTATGAACTCGCGTTTCGCATGCAGGCCGCCGCGCCGGATCTTGTCGATTTCGCTGAGGAAACCGCCGAAACGCAGGAGCTGTACGGCCTCAATCACGAGACAACCCGCTGGTTCGGTTCCAATTGCTTACTGGCCCGCCGCATGGTCGAACGGGGCGTGCGTTTCGTGCAATTATATCATTCGACATGGGACCATCACGGAGCGCTCAACAAGCGGCTCAAGATTGATTGCGACATGACTGATCGACCGGCCGCGGCGCTCATTAAAGATCTCGACCAGCGCGGGCTGCTCGAGGAAACCCTTGTCGTCTGGGGAGGGGAGTTCGGTCGCACGCCCATGAACGAAGTTCGCCGCGGGGTGAACCCCGGCAGTGAAGGCCGCGATCATCATCCGTTTGGTTTCACCATGCTGTTCGCCGGCGGCGGGATTAAACGCGGCCATATTCTCGGCAGCACGGATGAACTGGGCTACCACGCCGCTGAAGATCGGGTGCATGTACATGACATTCAGGCCACCATTCTGCATTGCCTGGGCCTGGACCACACAAAGCTGACGTATCGACATCTCGGCCGCGACTTCCGCCTGACGGATGTGTCCGGGACCGTCGTCGACAAAATGCTCGCGTGATTCCCCGCTTGCGGGTTCGCAGTCATTTCTTTGTTATTGCCAGTTGCTCGAGCGCCGCATTCACCGTGGCCACTTCGGCAGTGCTCAACTCCTGATCGCCGTAGCGAACTCGGTAATACAGTTCGGTAATCCAGCTTGGCAAGCGTTCCAAATCGGCGGTGGCGGGGGTGTCTGTCAGTAGACGTGAAACATCCTGCGCGAACTCCGCCGGTGTGCGGTCGGCAGGGCGGAGAAATCCGCGATGACGCATCTGATCGATAAATCGCTCATAAAAGGGGATCAGGATACGACTGGCCGCCAACTTGGCATCACGTTGACGAGCCGTTTTCCACCAGCGACCCATCCAACGCGCCAGAAACCTCAGTCCATAAATCGCACCACCAATTCCCACGAGAAAAGCCACCCCTTTGATGCTGAACCACTCGCGCGGGTTGGTCAGAAACTCCCAGAGGGCACTCAAGCCCGGACCGCGGAGCGTCGCATCTTCCGCCTGAGCCATCAGTTTTTGCCCAAACTCTTTGAGCGGCTCGTACAGTTCTTCCCGCTGTCGGTCCGGCGTGAAATTCATGACCCAGTCGGACCAGAATCCCGTGAAGAAGGCCTGGAGACGCTTTCCGAACGACAACTGCCCGGCGACTTCCTGCACGCTTTCCGCGCGCGCGGTGGCCGGTGTCGGATCGAGTACCATCCACTTGCCGTCATCATCCCAGGCTTCCACCCAGGCGTGCGCATGCCGTTGCTGAACTACGATCTGCCCGCGAAAGTTCGTGTCTCCCCCTTTGAAGCCGTTCATCAAGCGGCTGGGAATATCGACCGCGCGGAGCATGAGCACCAATGCCGTGGCAAAGTATTCACAATGCCCGGTCTTGTGGTTGAAGAGAAAATCTTCAACCGGGTCGATCGACTTGTCCACTCTCGTCAATTTCAACGTGTACTGATACTGCCCGGAATCGCGGAGATAACGCTCCAACCGGCCTGCCATCTCCACCGGCGTGGGCGGTCGGCCGAGACGGTCTGTTTCCTGTTGCCGCTGTGATTGGGCCAGGTCGATTAACCGGCTGAGCGAGTCGGCGGGTAAGTCGCGACAGCGATTGAGATACCGCTCCTGGGCATGATCCCGAATTCGTAATGATCTGGGCACGGAAGAGCGTGGTTCGATGCGCGGGATGCCGTCCGGCGAGTCGGGCGGAACGTCGGTGTAGAGCCGATACGAGACGGTTCCTCGCAATTCGGAAAACGGACGGCCGTGACGAAGGACGCCCGTCAGTCGGTTGTAGGAGGCCCTTAACCGATCATTGCCGATCTCGCAGGCCACGGGAGTACCGAAGCAAAACAGAATTTCTCCCGCAACCGGTTCCAGGGCGATGTTCTGCCGCAAGTCCGCGCGGGGCGGGGTCCGCTGTAAGCGCTCGGGAATATCGTTGAAGCTATCGGCCTGCCAGGTGCCGCTGTCGTATGCGGTCATGATTCCGCCGCGAAACAGGGGTTCGTCGTAGCCAAAGGCCTGGGCCAGTTCCAGGGCGGAGAGGGAACGGTCGTTCCCACTGCGGGCATCGTAAGCCTCGATGGTCATCACCGGTTCGAGGCTTTCCAGAATCGTGCCCATTTCGCCGAGCGTCACGCTCTGCGTGAAACCGGTCGTACTGCGTCGGCCAAGTTCGGGTTCTTCCGTCGAATCGCCAAAACTGAATCGCTGGCCGATCCAGACTCGTGGGGTCAAGATGTAAAAGGCGGCGCTGACAACCAGTGCCAGGAGCGCTAACGAGGCGATCCCGCTGATGAAGCGAGGGGTGATCCAACGGGCATATCCATCGAATTGAATTCCATTCCCGGCATCACTCACCGCTTGATCGAACCGAAACGGGCCGTTTGTGGAAGCGGGGATTGAGGCGAGGACGGGCTGTTGTTGCTGCTCGACCGCGTGATACAGGGAAAAGACAGCGAGCGTCCACATCGACGCCACGGCGAACACCACCAGCGAGCCGCCGTACCAACTGTCGTTGGTCAACACCGCGGCCACGGCGACCTGCAACACGCTGAGCGCGCAGATCGACCAGTATTTGCGGATGGAACTTTGCTGCAGAAAGACAATCCACGTCGCATAAACCACCAGATGGGTGCCCGCCAGCAGCCGCCCTTCCGGGTTGTTGCCGAAGAACTCGAACGCGGCGAGAATCACGGCCAAAATCCCGGCGGCATTCGAGAGACTGTTCCCCAACGCGAAACGGCCGGGTGTTTCCGTCGACCAATAGCCCACGACGGCCATCACGATGGTGACATAGGGCAGCCACGAATTTTCCGCCAGACCGAGAATCAGCCCGGCGAACATCGCCAGTCCGTACAGGCTGACTTTGAAGATGCGATCCAATTCAGCGATATTCGCATGCATGTTGTCGTTCCGTCACGCTTCTTCAAACTTCACCCAACTGGTCATCTCCGCCGGATCGACGAAGATCCATTGCAGTTTTGAGACGACATGCGGCGGCATCTGGCCGGTTTGTGTTTCCTGCCATTGTTCACAATTCGTGGTCCGTGTGGAGATCACCACATAGCGGGTGGAGACCGCGTTATTCTGCCATGCCCGAGTCCAAAGATCGGCCGAATGGTTCGCCGGTCCGGGGGCGATCACCGCCAATTCATCCAATAAAGATTCCAGGCTGGCAGCGGTGGCGCGACCTTCCCAAATGAGAGTCTGACGCCCGTCGCCGTAGAGGCTGAGGCGGGAATCGCGGGCCAGTCGGCGCTGTTCCAAACAGATTGTCGCGGCGAGACTCAACGCCCATTCCGTCCGTTCGCGATCATCCGCCGTGATGGCATTCGTCGGCTGCCAAAGGTCGAGCAGCAGACACAAATGCTGCTCCCGATTCTGCTCGAACTCGCGGAGAATCAGCGAGCCGCGGCGGGCGGAGGTCCGCCAGTGAATCGCGCGGGGATTATCACCCGCCCGATACTCACGCAGATGATGAAACTCGTCATGAAACACGCCGCTGCGTGCCCGGCGTTCGGAACTGAGTTCCGCCGCGCCTAACAGATGCTGTTGCGCGGACCGCGTCAATCGGCCAACGCGAGGATAGACCAGCACTCGGTCGGGCATCGGATAAATCTGACCGCGTTCGATCAGCCCCAAAGGAAAGCGGGACGACAATCTCAACGGGCCGAACCGGTATTCTCCCCGATGCCGGAGCCGCAGCGTGTAATGTCCGGTTTGTCGACCGTTGGGCGGTACGCTGGTGAAGAGATTCGTCGGTTCGAGCAGTTCGCCAGCGCCTGAGATCATGTCGCGGACCTGCATCATCCACAGCGACATCCACGGCCGCAGATTTCTCAGCGTCACTTCCACCGCGAATAATTCGCCGGACATCACACGGCGTGGCACGGCGCGCGAGACCTGCGATCGCTTCAGCATCGCAAATGTCGCCCAGCCGTTGATCACGAATGGCCCCGCGAGCATGGCGAAGACCAGCATCAGCATGTTCGTGTGGCCCAGTAACGAGCCGATGAACAGCACGATCATGATCACCAGATACACAAGTCCCTCTTTGGGGACGAAGACCCGGCTGCGACGCAGGCTGGAAAGCTGCAATCGGCTGCGATCGGGTAAGAGCTCGATGGCCAGGCGCACCAGTCCGACCGCCACGATCAGACCTTGCAGGCTCCAGAACAGCAGGCGACCGGACGGCGACCAGGCATTTTTGAAGATCGGCACGTTCAGGTAGATCAGCGAAAAAATCGCGGCAATGCCGATCAGCAGCAGGCCGGGACGCAATCGCCGCGCTAGTCCGTTTCGAGTCACGACACGCCTTCCTGGATATCCGCAGGCCGACGAGTCACGCCCCGTCGAGTCTCCTCTGTTGGATTGTGACCTAAACGGTTCGCGGCGGCAAACCGGAACGTCGCCGCAACTCGTTCAGACTGAGGATCGCCGTCGGCTCTTTGCCGAGAAATTTGAGGAGTTGTGAGGGGGTACAGCCCAATTGCTCGGCACTGGATGTCAAATTCCCCTGCCGCTGATCAATCACATCCAGCGCCTCGGCGATCAGCAGTGGAAAGTCCTCATGCGTATCGCTGCACGCAATCTTCTCGTTGTGACACCGACTTTGCCACAAGTCGCTGGGGGCAGCGGCACCATCCTCGGGGCAGCGAATTTTCACCGCCAGAGTCATCCGCAAACGGCTCACCGCGTTGCGATGATTGTCCGCCTGACTGCGGCGTTCCGCAGCCTGACCTTCCAGCCCGGTCGGCTCGTGACGGATCACCACAGCGGATTCTGTCTTATTGCGATGCTGACCTCCAGGACCACGCCGGCGGGTATGCCGCACCGCGCATTGCCTCAGCAATTCGTCGTCACTCAAACGCACGGGGTGATGAATGCTAGTGGGCATGACTCGGGCGCATGTTAAACCGAATGATCATTTCGCCGCCGCACGTTTGGCCGCGGTCTCTTCCGCCCCACTGACGCGAATATAAAATGGAGTCGCCGTCCAGACATCGTTCACTTCGCCGGCGATCAAGCGTCGATTCGCCAAGCGGCAGACGGTCTCGGCCCGCGGTACGGTATATTCGATCTCGCGTTGAATGCGGGGCGACGGGATGTCGGCCGCCAGTCGAGCTGTTCCCGGGCCAATGACAATTTCCTCAACCGGTAACGATGCCAGCCAATCACGAGCCGGTGTGATGAATCGCGAACCTTCGAGCCGCCAGAGACCTGCATCACCACGCAGATAGCGGCCCACATACAGTTCCTGGCGCTGGGCATCGTCGACAATCCAGACGGTATTCCAATCGGCCGGGCATTGCGCGGCAATCACATCGAATGAGTCGACCAGAATCAGCGGTACTTTCAGCGCATAGGCCAGCGTTTTCGCAGCGACAATGCCGACCCGCAGCCCCGTGAAGCTGCCCGGTCCCTGCGTCACGGCGACCGCGTTCAGATCTCGCGGCGAAAGTTGCTGAGCCGTCAGCAGCGCGGCCATTTCCGCAACCAGCGTCTGAGCATGTCGCCGACCAGCCTGCTCCAGCGCGCGCAGCGACAGGACCGTCTCGCCACGGCTCAACGCCACGCTCCCCGCGAGGCCACTGGTATCGATTCCCAAAATAAGCGACATTTTTAACGTCAATCCCTAATACGGCATCCCCACGCTTGCGCTTAGCCGACCACCGAACTTTCGACTTTCAACTCATCCTCTTCCAACTCCAGCAAAAACCGCGAAGGGGGCGATTCGCGGCGTTTGCCCCATTTCGTTCGCGTTTGTGCCCGCGAAATCGTCAGGAAATCACGCGCGCGTGTGATGCCGACGTATGCCAGCCGACGTTCTTCTTCAATCGCCTGCCGCGTGTCCGCATCCACGGATCGCTGATGCGGCATGATCCCCTCTTCCCAGCCCACGAGGTAGACCCGCGGAAACTCCAATCCCTTCGCACTGTGCAGCGTCATCAGGCAGACAGTGTTCGATTCCATTTCTTTGTCGTCACCGAAGGTGTCATCCCGGCCCGTCAATGCCGTCTCGTTGAGAAACTCCGCGAGCGACGGCCGATGCGTCCGTGCCTGATACTCACGCAACGCCTGCCGACATTCGCCCAGCACGGCCCGGCGGGCTTCCTGCTGTGCAGGTTCCTTGTACTGCCGGCAGATCTCGACATCGTAGTCAATCACATTCAGCCATTCGTCCAGGAGGCCGGCCAGGTCCACACCCGGTTGATCGCTGCGGCGACGAAAATCCTGCACCAGATTCCGAAACTGCTCGACCGCGGCCGCTGTTTTCGGTGTGATCTCCTTCGTGGCGACACTCTCGGGGATCGCGTCCCAAATCGATTGTCCCTGCTTGACGGCTCGTGTCAAAAGTTTATCAAGCGCTGTTTCCCCGATGCCGCGGGCCGGCACATTGATGATCCGCAACAGCGACATTTCATCTGACGGGAACGCCATGGCCCGCAGATACGCCAGCACATCGCGAACTTCCTTGCGATCAAAAAACGACTGCCCACCGATGAGCGTGTAGGGGACTTTCAAGCGGCGGAGTTCCGCTTCAAAGAGCCGCGGCTGTTCGTTGGTGCGGAACAAAATCGCCAGGTCTTTCGGCGCGATTCCCTTTTGCGCAATCAGGTAATTGATCTCGCGGACCACACCTTCGGCTTCCAGTTGTTCATCAGCATAATCGCGGATCGTGACATCATTCTCGCCAGATTTGTGAGCCACCAGCGTCTTGTCATGTCGGCTGAGATTCTTCTTCACCAGTTTATTCGCCAGCGCGATGATGCCGCGCGTGCAACGATAATTGTCTTCCAGCCGGACAACTTTCGCGCCGGGGAAATGTTCATGAAAACCGAGGATATGCCGGACCTCCGCCCCGCGCCAGCCATAAATCGATTGATCATCATCGCCGACGACACATAGGTTATGGTGCGGCCGGACAAGCGACTCGATCAGCCGGAACTGCATATCGTTCGTGTCTTGATACTCGTCAATCTGCACGTAATCAAATCGGCCTTGCTGCCGTTCCAGCACCTCGGGAAACTCCTCGAAGAGCTTTACCGTCAACAACAGCAGGTCGTCGAAGTCGACCGCCCCGGCGGCGCGCAGCTGCGATTGGTAACGCCGATAACCCGCCGCGGCGAGAAAGCTGCGGTCATCATCCGCGAACTCGCGGGCGGCATCCGGTTCGATGCCGACCATCTTCCACTGGCTGATGTGCATCAGCAGATCGCCCGGCCGTAAAGCGGCGTCGGTCACCCGAATCTCCCGCAGCGCTTTGCGCGCCGCGGATTCCTGATCACCCCGATCGTAAATCACAAACTTGGGCGGATACCCGAGAACAGTGATCTCGTCCCGCAGAATCTTCACGCACAGCGCATGAAATGTGGAAATCCACGGTTTGCGTTTGAGCCGTTGCCCGAGCAAAACCGCCATACGGGCCTGCATTTCGCGGGCGGCTTTATTGGTAAACGTGACGGAAAGAATGCGATCCGGGTCGGCTCCGTGGCGAATCAATTCCGCCATCCGAAATGTGATGACGCGCGTCTTCCCGGTTCCCGCACCGGCCAGAATCAGCAACGGGCCGGATAAGGTCGTCACGGCGTCGCGCTGCGACGGATTCAGATCACGTAAAGCCGAAGTCGGCCCGCCGGCGGGCGAACGAAGTTGCGGGAGTTGGGGAACGACGACGGTCTCCTGCATGTCGAAATGCTGTCAGTTTGAAATCGTCGTAGGAAGATGGCCGTTTGTCTCGTGCGAGGAGAATGCAAAATGCAAAATGCAAAATGCAAAATGCAAAATTGACGCGTGAGTGTGACAATCGCGTATCGGCGATTTTGTAATTCGCATTTCGTATTCCGTGTTTCGCATGGTCATATCGCTCGTCCTGATTGCAGTGGGACCATCTGGCAGTGGGAACATCTGCTGGATCTCAGGGCGGTCAGTCGGGCTTCTGCGACTCGTGATAGACTTGTCGCAACGGAGCCAGCATTTCACCCATCGTCTGCCAGCGGTCGTCCGGGTGCGGCTCCAACCCCTGCATGATGGTATCGGCAAGCGTCGGATGCATCCGGCGGACGAACTTGCGGATATCGGTGGGCGGCAGGTTGATGTGCTGCACCACCGCATCTAGTGTGGCTTCCGCGTTCCAGGGCAGACGTTTCGCCCACATCTCGAAGCACGTCATCGCGTAGGAAAAAATGTCGATCCGCTGGTCCGTGCGCTGCCGCTTGATCAATTCCGGGGCCATGTAATTCGCTGTGCCCGTGCGATTCCCCGGAGCCTGAAACTCCGGTGTATTCGGCACGACCAGCCCGAAGTCGATCAGCTTGATTGAGTTTTCCCGGTCGAGCAGCACATTGCGGGGGCAGATGTCTCGGTGAATCCAGTTGCGCTGGTGAAAAAACTCGATCGACTCGCCCAGTTCGATCATCAACCGCAGCCGATGTTCGCGCATGACATCGTTCTGAGTGTCGATGAGATAGCTCAGCCCGAGGCCGTCGATGAATTCCATCACCAGAAATTGTTCGTTGGCGGTGGTGATGCCGGCTTCCAGCGTCCGCACGATATGCGGATGCTTGAGCTGCAAGGCGATCTCGCCTTCCGTCGGCTTTTTCAGGCCAATAAAGCGGGATTCGAGCCGCTTGGTTTTGACCAGATCGAGGACTTTTAAGGCGACGATCTGACCTGTCAGCGAATCCCGGGCACGCCAGACTTTCGACATGCTGCCCTGACCGACGCGGCCGATCAGTTCAAAACGCCGGGCGATGTCGACCTTCTTGGCGGTCGCCTTGGATTGAAAGAGCTGCTTAAGAAAGTTCAAACCACCAGCCACGTCCGCCGCCTCGCCTCGAATTTCACGTCCATCACCATTCGGCGATGTTATCATACCGCAAATCGTTCCCCCACGACCAGACCGCCGGTGGTGGGACAGTTTGAAATCCAATGGACTTGGGTGGCTGGGGCGCTCTGGCGCTGACCATTGATATCGACGCGCGTGTCCCCAGTTCCACTTGATTCTGGGGCCATGTATGTCGATCTCGGTTGGAAGGCACGAGAGCGCCCCAGCCACCCGCCGCTGTTGTGGTCTCGTTTGAGAATGTAGGACACTTGCTCCGCAAGTGTTTTTTGCACCTGCGGAGCAAGTGCTTTACATTCTGTACTGTGCCCACGCCAGCGGCTCAATCCGTGCTGCTGGTTGCTGGTTGCCTCGACGTGTATACTGACCATCCAAACTGACCCATCTAAACATGTAAGGAACCGACGATATGAGTATGGCGATTGCCGAAGTGCATGCCCGGGAAATTCTCGACAGCCGGGGCAACCCCACCGTCGAAGTCGAAGTGGAACTCGAAGACGGAACCGTCGGCCGCGCCGCAGTCCCCAGCGGGGCCAGCACCGGTGCCCACGAAGCCTGCGAACTGCGCGATGTCACCGATAAGCAGCGCTACCTCGGCAAGGGGGTGCAGACCGCGGTCGAAAACGTCAATGAGAAAATCGCCGACGCCATCATCGAATTCAATGTCTGCGACCAGGCCGGCATCGATCAGGCGATGATCGACCTCGACGGTACGCCGAACAAATCGCGGCTCGGGGCCAATGCGATCCTCGCGGTCTCGCTCGCCTGCGCCCACGCCGGGGCCAGAGTCAGCCTGTTACCGTTGTTCCGCTATCTCGGCGGCGTCGGGGCGAACACGCTGCCGGTGCCGTTGATGAACATCATCAACGGCGGCGCGCATGCCGACAACGGCCTCGACATGCAGGAATTCATGATCGTTCCGGTCGGGTTCGATTCCTTCAGCGCCGGCCTGCGCGCGGGTGTCGAGACGTTCCATCACCTGAAAAAGGTGCTGCACGACAAGAAGATGAGCACAGCCGTCGGCGATGAAGGGGGCTTCGCGCCGGACCTGAAGGTCAACGAAGAAGCCATCCAACTGATTCTGACCGCCATCGAGAAAGCCGGCTACACGCCCGGCACAGAGATTAAGATCGCCCTCGATTGTGCCGCGACCGAATACTTCGACGCCAAGACGAATCAGTACAACTTTGAAGGCAAGCAGATTTCGCAGCAGGGAATGGTCGACATCCTTGCCGGTTGGGTCGACAAGTACCCGATCTGCTCCATCGAAGACGGCTGCTCGGAAGACGACTGGGACGGCTGGAAGATGCTCACCGACGCCGTGGGCTCGAAATGCCAGCTCGTCGGCGACGACCTGTTTGTCACCAATTCGCGCCGTCTGCGAGAAGGGATCGCGAAGGGCGTCGCCAACAGCATCCTGGTGAAGGTCAATCAGATCGGCACGCTGACGGAAACCATCGACGCCGTGCAGACCGCCTACCGTAACGGCTACACAGCCATCATGAGCCACCGCTCGGGCGAAACCGAGGACACCACCATCGCCGACCTCGCCGTCGCGCTGAACACCGGGCAGATCAAGACCGGCTCCGCGAGCCGGACCGACCGCATTTGCAAGTACAACCAGTTGCTGCGGATCGAAGAAATCCTCGGCAGCGACGCGAAATACGGCGGCACGCTGTAAGGATGGATTGACCAAAGCCCGCCGACGGCGTCGGCGGGACCACCCGCTTCGTTCTCTCGTGTCATCGCCGTCGCGGTCCAGTCGATAGATACCACCGAGTTGCCGCAGCAACTTTGAGGAGCCTCACATAGAGACACTGGAGAAAATCAAAAGATTGATTGAGGCCGGTGATGTGCGCATCTCGGAGCATGGCTACGATGAGATGGTCGAGGACAACATGCGCGTGCGCGAAGTGTTGGGCGGTGTTGCGACCGCGATCCTCGTGGAGGACTATCCAACCTTCGGCAAAGGGCCGTCGGTCTTGGTGCTGCAAAGTGACTCTGTTGGTCAACCGATCCACGTCGTCTGGGGAATTCCGAAGGGTCACGAGAGACCGGCTGTATTAGTGACTGCGTATCGTCCTGACCCTGAGAAATGGAGCACTGGCTTCACGGAGAGACGTCGATGAAAACGCGAACGAAGTACATCCATGAAGGTGGATATGTGGCGGAGGTCGATGTCGACCTCGTGGAATCTGACGACGATTGGTCTCCCTGTTTGTCGGTTGATGATGCATCCAAGCTAGACGACATTCGCGATCTGCTCCGGGCAGGCAACGTTCAGGCTGCCGGAAGGATGGCGCGAATCTACAAACTCACGCCCGTGGCATCGCACGGATGATGCTGAATGTCCTGAATGGTGGGTGAACCCAGACGATCAGAGCAGCATTTGGGCCACCCATTGCATCACGTTTTCTCAGAAGTCCGTCTTACCAGCGGCCACTGCAAATGAGCCAATGCGTTGGTCGGCGAAGGATTTGCGATGGATGCGACAGCAACCATCAGCGACGACGACAGGCGCTTGTTGATAGCCCACTACCAATTCTACGAGGCTCTCGACACTGGCAGCCGAGCCCCCACGACCGTGGCCCAGCGGCACTTTGTTGCTGTCTGCCGGGGTGCAGCACCGCCTCAGACGGAACACGAGTGGGCCTACACCCGGCTCAAGCAGGCGATTTCAACGTGGGGCATCAATGAGGCGGACATGGTGGCCTCGGGCTTCGCCATGCCGCCCGAACTGTCCGCCGAGGATCTCGGCGCGGGGGATGTGATCGACGTGCCGGTCCAGCCGTGCGTGGGGTGTGGCCGGCCGATCCCGCCGGAGCGAATGGATGCGCTCCCTGAAACGACTCGGTGTGTGTCGTGCCAGCAGCGATCGGAGTCAGCCCCCACGGATTTGCGCGTCAGTGAGATTTTATGCCCGCGTTGCGCGGCCCGCGGCTTCCAGTCCCGGATGGTCTGGCGGACGGCCCGGAACCCAACCATTCCCGGCTACTTCTTGGGGTGCAGCCGCTATCCCGAGTGCCGGTACATGGATCGGTCATAGGCGTCTCGGCCAGCCGAGAATCAGGAGTAACAGTGCCAGAACACCGCATCTTCACCACGAAGTTCTCCGGCGTCTATCCGCTCTACGTCCAGAAGGCGGAGCGCAAGGGCCGCACGCAGGCGGAAGTCGATCAAATCATCTGCTGGCTGACCGGTTACAGCGAAGCAGGCTTACAGCAGCAGTTGCAGCGGGAAGTGGACTTCAAGACATTGTTTGCCGAGGCACCGGCTCTGCATCCAAATTGCGCGTTGATCAAGGGTGTCGTGTGCGGCGTGCGCGTGGAAGACGTTGCCGACCCTTTGATGCAGAAGATCCGCTGGCTCGATAAACTGATTGATGAGCTGGCCAAGGGCAAGGCGATGGAGAAGATTCTGAGAAGTTGAGTTCTCGGTGAAGCGCCATGGGGTCGACAACAAAGGACGGTCAGTGGAGAGTACTCTCGGCGACTCATCCCGGCTACGGACGGAACACCGACCTGACCCGGCCGACGCACCCCTCCACCCGGACCAGATCAATCGGTTGTGGATGCACGGGATGCATGAGGAGCGGCTGTTTCATGATCGGCTGAATTACTTCTCCGCCGTCCAGACCGGGCTGCTCGGCGTGTTTGCCATTCTGTATCACAAGGAACCGGCTCCTGGGCTGTTCGCCCCGCTCACGGCGGTCGGCCTCGTCTTCGCGCTCCTCTGGCTGCGCGTCCAAATCCGGCACTGGCGTTACTGCGTCCTTGTGCATGAACGGATCAAGCGGGCCGTGCCCGAGTATGCCCAGACGGTCGCGGCGTACGCGGCCCCCGGCCGGGTGGACGGGTTGTCGATTGCCCGCCCGCTGGCATTCACGGTGCCGCTGCTGTTCGTTGCAATCTGGGTGGCGCTGTTCGCCTGGGTTCTCGTCCGTGCATCGCAGTGATGCCAACTCCATGTGAAATTGGTCGCGAACGCAAAGCCCACCGACGTCGTCGGCGGGACCACGCGGCATCGCAATCGGTCCCGGCGATGCCATCGCCGGGCTTTGTGATCCGTAGGGTCGTCATGTTCCGCGGCCAAGTCGCGAATTGCGTTGGCGGCGTTGAGATTTCCTCAAGTCCCGACGGTGGAAACTCTGAGACAACACGAGTGGGAAGTTGCGGGATGGGTGTTATCTAGTGATCCGTAAAGCGCAAGCGACATGATGTCGACTTCAACTGAACAGTCCGGGCCGATGTCGGGTGTCGCGATTTCGCTGACGTTCTGGCTCATGCTATTGGCCGCCGCGGGATTATTCGCGGTCGTGTCGCTGTCGCCGAAACTGTCGACATATCTCGCGTTGTGCGATCAGCATTTCGCCCAGCAGCATGAATTGCTGCAATTGGAACGCGATCATGCGGAACTGGAGCGGGTTATCGCCGCGCTCGAGCACGATCCCCATTTCGCGGCGGAAATGGCGCGGATGGAGTTTGACGCCGTCCGCCCCGGCGAGGAAATCCTCTCGGTCGATTCCGCGCTCACGTTGTCGCCCAACATTGGGGCGATGAAAACCGACCCGTTAGCCGTGGGCGGGTCGCGCTGGCGTCCGTGGATCGCGGTGCTCGCGGAATTCCAACCGCTGCGGATGCTGCTGCTGGCGACCGCAGCCGGATTAGTGCTGTTCGCCTTCGGCTGGATGCACGAGCCTTCCTTGTAGGGTTTGCCGAGGCTATGGGAGGCGAACCAGGCTTCAATCGAAATCTTGAACTCGAAGACGGTTCGCCACGCAAAGCCTCGGCAAACCCTACGAAGCAGGGTGTCATCAAAACTGGTGCGACGCCGCCACGGCGAGGACATCGCAGCGTTCGTTCTCGATATGGCCCGCATGGCCGCGAATCCAGGTGAAGCGGACTTCGTGGCCGGCGAGCAATTGATCGAGCCGCTGCCAGAGTTCCACGTTCTTCACCGGCTTCCAAGCCTTCCCCTCACGCCGACGCCAGCCATTCCGTTTCCAGCCGGGCAGCCATTCGGAGCTGCCTTTGGAAACGTAGGAACTGTCGGTGATGACTTCGACCTGCGAGCGCGACTTGAGTGCTTCCAGCCCGGCAATGACTGCCATCAATTCCATTTGATTGTTGGTCGTCAACGTCTGGCCGCCGGAACCTTCTTTTTCGGTGCCCGAGGCAGGATGGCGCAGGATGTACGCCCAGCCACCCGGACCGGGATTCCCGCGGCAGGCACCGTCCGAAAAGAGCTGCACGAACGGCAATGCGTCCAAGAACCCTAGCTCCCAGTCTCAAATCCAAATGACAAACGCCCCGCGAGCGATTCGGCATTTGGACTGCGACAGCCGACATCTCAACGTTCGCGGAAAACAATGCGTCCGCGGTTCGCATCGTACGGGGAAATTTCCACCGTGACGCGATCTCCCGGCACAATACGGATGAAATTCTTCCGCATCTTGCCGGCCACATGGGCGAGTACCGTATGGCCACCTTCCAGTGCCACCCGGAATTGCGTATTGGCGAGGGCTTCCACCACGTCGCCATCAACTTCCATCGCTTCTTCTTTCGGCATGCAGACCCCTGGCTCCTGTGTAAGGCTGGCGCGCAATCCTGCTCCCCGGTCGACATCGCCGGGAATCGTAAGTTGAGGATTATACCCACTCGCGGTCGTTTCCCATAGTAAATTCAGTTTCTGACCACGATCCTTGGAATTTGGCCGGAAAATGCCCCCACCATGTCGCCGCATTGGCCCCCGATTTTGGCCAGACAATTCCATGACCAAGGCGGGCACGAACCTCTTTTTCACATCTTTCCGGGTGATTCCTGAATTTCATTTGACCGGCGCGCCACAGAACCTAGGGTTGATGTGGACGACACAACGCATCGGCACTCGGGTGTGCTGATTTCCTGCGAAGGGCCGCGATATGCCACGGCAGCACTGGTTTCTGCGATTTCTGCACGATGAGCAGGCCACCACCGCCGTCGAATACGCGGTCATGCTGGCCATGATCCTGCTGGTTGTGATTGCCGGCGTGGCGAACTTCGGAAATGCGACCAACGGCATGTTCGGCCGAGTCGACACCCAAATGAAGGCTCACGGGGTGAATTGATCCCACCCGTCTTCCGAAGAATTTTCGCCGGTCACCTTGACCACTCGATGACGTTTCTGCATCCTCCCACGCATGGCAGCGTGTGCGATCTCTCTGGGTGGGAACCTCGGCGATGTGCCAGCCACATTCGACCGGGCGCTCGAACTGTTGACCGCGCATCATGAAATCTCGGGCGTCACCGGTAGCCAGTTGTACCGTACGACACCGATGGGAGCCGCTGCCGGTGATCCGTTTCTCAACGCCGCGGCGGTGTTTGAAACATCCCTCGCCGCCGACATTTTACTATCGGTGCTCCAGCAGATTGAACACGATTGCGGCCGCGTCCGCACCCTGCATTGGGGGCCGCGCACGCTTGATCTGGACCTGTTGCTGTATGGCGACCTGATACTTGAATCGCCCCGGCTGACGGTCCCCCACCCTGCCTTCTGGCATCGCCGGTTCGTACTCGATCCGCTGGTGGAATTGATTCCTGACACAATTCATCCCGTGTTCGGAACCACGATTCGCCAATTGCGCGCGAAACTGGCGGGGCGTCCGTTACGAATCTGCCTCGCTGGGGAACAAGCGCAACGTGTTGGCCGACTAGTGTTGCCAAACTTCGAATCCGTGCTGTCGCACCAGATTTCCGCACGGCATCGCGAGAACTCCGCGGCGGAACTCATCGCCGCATACATGTCGGCCATCGTGTTCGCGGACCCCGGGTCCGACGCATCGTGGTCGTGCCGAATATCGTTACCTGACGACGAAGCGACCGCACAGCGCTTGATGACCGATGTCCTCACCGCGGCTTTGGATGAACCGGTCCGGATTTGAAAGTCGCGAATGGCATTCGCGGTGCTCCGAACAAATCACAAGCGGCCGCTGCGGAAAATACCGTACACCAGCCAGACGGCAAGCAGACTGGAAAGCAGATAAATCGGCGTGGTGATCCACACCACATTCATGCCGCGCGAGATGATCAGGGCCGAGGCGACGATCAGCGCGGCGACCACAATCCCCACCACCAGCCGGTTGCTGGCACGCTCCATTTCATTGATGAGTCGGTCCAGATTCTGATGCTGCAGCTGTATATGCAGATCGTCCTCGCTGAGTTTTTTCAGCGTGGTCGAAAGCTGCTTGGGCATCACCCCGATCAACTTGCCCAGTTCACGAGCTTCATGCAACACCTTATCGGTCATGCGTTTTGGGTGATAACGCTCTTTGACCACCGATTCGACGAACGGCTGCAAATGCCCGGCGAGATTGAACTCCGGATCGAGTTTGCGACCCACCCCTTCCAACGTCACCAGCGCGCGAATCAACAGCATCAGGCTGCCAGGATTGCGAATGCCGTGCGTCGACAGAATGCCGACGAAATCGGACAGCATATGCCCGACATGCAGCCGTTCTAGTTCGATGCCGTAATAATTCGCCACGAAATCCCGCATATCGACCTGCAACAACGGCAGATCCACTTCCCGCACCGCTTCACCGATTTCCAACACCAGATCCACGGCGGAATCGACATCCTGCCGGCTGACCGCAACGAACAAATCGACGAGTTGCTCGCGCATCTTCGTGTCCAGCATGCCGACCATGCCGTAATCCAGCAGGCATACCGTCCCATCGGTTCGCACGCGGATATTGCCCGGATGAGGATCGCCGTGGAACACGCCGAATTCAAACGCCTGCTTCATGAAAATCTTCGCGCCGCATGCGGCGACTTGCGCGGAAGTGCCGCGCAGCGACTCGGCGTGTTCCAGTTGATCGATCCGCAATCCCTCGACGAATTCCATCGTCAACACGGCTTCGGTCGTCATGTCTTGATAAACGGTCGGCACATACAGCGTTGGATCGTCTTTGAACATTCGCCGGAACTCGTCCATTGTCCGGCCCTCGCGGGCGAAGTTCAGCTCGCGGCGGATCGTCCGTGTGAAATGGTTGACCAGGCCAATCGGATCAAACACGCGCGTTTCATAGATGTGCCGATCCGCCAGCATCGCCAGTTCGAGCATGAGCGCGGCGTCCCGCTCGACATCGCGCACGGCATCGGGTCGGCGAATTTTCACCGCCAAGGGTGTGCCATTGAAATGCGTTGCGCGGTGGACCTGCCCCAGCGACCCCGCGGCAAGCGGCGAGCGGTCGAACTGGGCGAACAACTGATCGAGCGGTCGCCCCAATTCCTGTTCGAGAAACGCGACCGCATCATCACTGGGAAATGGCGGCACACTTTCTTGCAGCTTTTGCAGTTCGACGATCATCGCCGGGGGAACCAAGTCCGGGCGCGTACTCATCACCTGGCCGAATTTGATAAACGTCGGCCCCAGGTCTTCCAGCGTCAGCCGCACGCGCTCGACCGTGGTGACGTGAGGTACGGGCCGCGGCGCATGCCCTTTCCGCGAGAACCATTTTCGCCAGCGGTACCAGTAATGGCGTACGCCGGCACGGTCGACGAGATCGCCGAACCCGTGGTTCAGCAGCACCGCCACGATTTCGCGGCTGCGCCCGAGATTACGTATCAATCGAAACGGACTGGATTCCAACGGATGCTCCGCGAATGGCGCTGTTGCAGTCCCGATTGTAACCCATCCCCCGGTTAGCCGCGACGCGACGCCTTGGAGCGGAGCGCGTTTTGGCTTTCGTAGGGTTTGCCGAGGCTCTGGAAGGCGAACCGTTCCGCGCAATTTCCAATGCAGGACGGTTCGCCTCGACAAAGCCCTCGGCAAACCCTACGAAATCACCGATCCAGCACATCGCGGTCCGGATCGTCTTCCGAAAGAAACTTCGTCATTTCCGGGCGGTCGAACACGGCGAAGAAAATCAGGCCCCAGGAGATGCTGCCGACGATCATGGGCGGAATGGTAAAGATCAGCGTCCGCAGCCAGAGTTCATTTGTCGATTGGAAGCTATTGAACGCCTGGAAAAACATCTGCATCGCCAGCGGCAGAATCAGCGTATTGAAACCCGCCAAGACCAAGGCGGCGATCAACGCCCAGGACGCGCGCGGATGACGGGGCAGCCGTTTGATCGCGATCACGACCCCGACCAGCATCACCAGCAGCATCGGGGACATGGCAATGACGCGAATCACATACATCTCGAAATCGACTGATCGAGACATGGTCATTCCCCCCGTTCGAGCAGATCTAACAGAGACTGTCCAGAACCGATTTCAGATAGTGGTGCGGCAAGTTGACAGTGTTGGGCAGCGTCGACAAGAGATCACCAACCATTGGGTTGTCTTCAATTGGCAGTAGGTGCTGGCAGACGACTTGTATCGCCGGCTGGCGAGAAGAATGCCACGACGCATGAGCGATCCTATGCTGAATGCGGAATGCGGAATCAGCTTAGCCTGGATCGTCGTTGGGATTGATTCATCCTTCATCCTTCATCCTTTTCTCACTCCCCTCCTTGTCGCTTCAACTTTTTGCGGCCACCGCGGGCCAGCAGATCGCGATAATAGGCGACCGTTTTGACGAGGCCTTCCTGCAGCGAGATTTTCGGCTCCCAGCCCAGCACGGCTTTCGCCTTCGTGATGTCCGGGCAGCGCTGCTTCGGGTCATCGGCGGGGAGTGGCACATGCACGATTTGCGACTTAGAACCGGTTTCGCGAATGACTTCCTGCGCGAGTTGCAACATCGTGTATTCGCCGGGATTGCCGATATTGACCGGGCCGATTTCCGTATCCTGATCCATCATCGCCATGAAACCACGGATCAGATCGTCGACGTAGCAGAACGAACGAGTCTGCGTCCCCTCTCCGTAAATGGTGATCGGTTCACCGCGCAATGCCTGCGTGATGAAGTTGGAAATCACCCGGCCATCGTCGGGGTCCATGTGCGGGCCGTAGGTATTGAAAATGCGCACGATGCGGACTTCCACTTTGTGCGACAAGTGGTAGTTGATGCACAGCGACTCGGCGACGCGTTTGCCTTCGTCGTAACAGCTTCGCGGGCCGAGCGGATTGACGTGGCCCCAATAATCTTCCGTTTGCGGATGCACATCGGGATCGCCGTAGACTTCCGAAGTCGACGCTTGCAGAATCCTCGCCCGGCAGCGTTTAGCCAACCCCAGGATATTCACCATGCCAACCGTCGAGGTCTTGATGGTTTTGATCGGGTTGTACTGATACGCCACGGGGGACGCCGGGCAGGCGAGGTTGTAGATCTGCTCGCATTCGACAAAGAACGGATGGACGATGTCCTGGCGGATGACTTCAAACCGCGGATTGCCCAGGAGATGGCGGATATTCTCCTTGCTGCCGGTGAAGAAGTTGTCGACGCAGATGACATCATCACCGCGCTCGAGCAACCGCTCGCACAAATGACTGCCGAGAAAGCCGGCCCCGCCGGTGACGAGAATGGTGGTCATGGAAGCAAATTATGAATGATGAAGTGCGAATGATGAATCAAACAGAACGGGTCCGCTCGGTTTTCTGATTCAGAATTCCTACTTCATCGTTCCTACTTTCTATTTGTTCGAGAATGATTCGCCTCGCGGACACGGCAAACCCTGCAAAAATATCAGCCCTTCAGGCCGATGCCATAATACGTGAATCCCCGCGCGGCCATTTGCTTGGGGTCCCACAAATTGCGGCCGTCAAAAATCAGCGGACGGGCGAGCTTGTGCTTCAGATATTCAAAGTCCGGATTACGGAACTCCTGCCATTCCGTCACAACGCACAACGCGTCGGCCCCTTCCAGCGTGTCATAATGGTGGGGGAAATACTCGATCTTGTCGCCGTAAATCGCCCGCACATTCGCTTCGGCGACAGGATCATGCACGCGGACCTGCGCACCTGCCGCCAGCAACTGGTCGATCAGCGCCAGTGACGGCGCTTCGCGGATGTCATCCGTTCGGGGCTTGAACGATAGCCCCCAGATGGCAATCCGCCGCATCGCCAGATCGCTCTGAAAATAATTCCGAATCTTGTGAAACATCACCTGTTTCTGCTGATCGTTCACTTCATCGACGGCTTGCAGAATCCGCGGTTGCAGGTCGTGCATGTTCGACATCGCGATCAGTGCGCGCACATCTTTTGGAAAGCACGAGCCGCCGTAACCGACGCCGGGAAAGAGAAACTGAAACCCGATCCGCTGATCATGCCCGATCCCGCGGCGGACATCATTCACATCAGCCTTTACCGCATCGCACAAGTTGGCCATTTCGTTGATGAAGCTGATCTTCGTCGCCAGCATGCAGTTGGCGACGTATTTCGTCATCTCGGCACTTTCCCAGCTCATCGTCAGGAACGGATGCTCGGTCCGCAGGAATGGCTTGTACAACTCATGCATCACCCCCGCGACTTCCGGCCGCGCCACGCCGACAACCACGCGGTCCGGCTTGGTGAAATCCTCGATGGCGCAGCCTTCCTTGAGAAACTCAGGATTCGAGCAGACATCGATCTCGCGGCCGGTCAGCGATTTCAGCATCTCGAACACACGGCGATTCGTCCCCACCGGCACCGTGCTTTTTGTCACCACGATGACCTCCGACGGCAAGTGCGGAGCCAGGGCTTCGCACACCTTCCAGATCGCCGACAAATCGGCCGCGCCGTCGTCCCCCTGCGGTGTGCCGACCGCCAGAAAGATCAAATTCGCTTTCTTCACCGCGGCGGCCAGATCGGTCGTGAACTGCATGCGGCCGGCTTTGGAATTCCGCAGCACCAGTTCCGTCAGTCCCGGCTCATAGATCGGAATTTCGCCTAGCTTCAGCTTGTCGATTTTCGAGGCGTTGATGTCGACGCACGTCACTTCATTGCCGCTGTCGGCGAAACACGTTCCGGTCACCAGGCCGACATAGCCGGTGCCGATCATCACGATACGCATGGAGGAGCCTTGTTGCCAAAATCAAAAATGAGAGGCAGAGGGCTAGAGGTTCAGGGCCGATGGAGTGATCAGGGATGAAAGATGAAGGTTCAATTTGCCCTCATCCCTAATCTTCGATCTTTCATCCCTACCCCTGAAATCTCACCTCTAACCTTGCTTATGATATTCCCGATACCATTTCACGAACTTTCCCACCCCCTCGTCAATACTGGTGCGGGGTTGAAAGCCGACATCGGCGACAAGATCGTCCACATCCGCAAAGGTTGCGGGGACGTCGCCTAATTGCATCGGCAGCATCTCTTTGACGGCCGTTATCCCGAGATGGTGCTCCAGCACCTCAATCATGTGCATCAATTCCACCGGCTGATTGTTGCCGATGTTATAGACGCGGTACGGCGCAAAACTCGTCGCCGGATCGGGATGCGTGCTGGTCCACGCCGGGTTGGGACTCGCCGTATGATCGGCCGTACGGATCACCCCTTCGACGATATCGTCGACATACGTGAAGTCACGCCGCATTTTGCCTTCATTGAACACCTGAATCGGTTTGCCCGCTAGAATCGCCTGCGTGAAAATCCACAACGCCATATCGGGTCGGCCCCACGGCCCATACACCGTGAAGAATCGCAGGCCGGTTGTCGGTAACTTGTACAGGTGGCTATAGGTGTGCGCCATCAACTCATTCGCCTTCTTCGTCGCCGCGTACAGGCTGACCGGATGATCCACATTGTGATGCACCGAAAACGGCATCAATGTGTTGGCACCATACACGGAGCTCGACGAGGCATACGTGAGATGTTTCACCCCGTGATGCCGGCACGCCTCCAGCATGTTGACGAACCCGACCAGGTTGCTGTCGACATACGCCTCGGGATTGGTCAACGAATACCGCACCCCGGCCTGCGCGGCGAGATGAATGACGATCTCAAACTTTTCCCGCGCGAAGAGTGTTTTCAGCGCGTCGCGATCCACGAGGTCGATGCGCTCAAACGTAAACCCCGGCTGGCCGATGAGCCGGTCTAACCGATCCTGCTTCAACTGGACGTTGTAATAGCTGTTGAGATTATCGAGTCCGACAACTTCATCGCCCCGCGCCAGCAGCCGCTGAGCCGTGTGCGAACCAATGAAGCCTGCGGCTCCGGTGACGAGGTATTTGGTCATATTGGCGTCCGTGCGATTGCCGGGGCTTCTTAGCCCGTAGGGCGATAGAACATAGCCCAGGGCGTCAGCCCTGGGAAAAGATCGTGATATCAACAAGCCCCGGAGGGGCGACAGAGATTCAGTTCAAGCCCATAGCGTCGCTTCGTCAAACTCTACGCCATGTTTTCTCAAGAGTGCAATCAATTCGTCCTGATAAGAACCCCGCCGATGATGATCTTCCTGATTCTCAATGTATCGAATCACCGCTTCCCGATTCGACTCACTGACCGTGAACGCAGAATAACCTTCCTGCCATTGAAAGGCCCGTAAGGTTTTCACTTCGTGCATCCATTTCGAGGAGTTCGCCTTGATGGTGCGGACTACATCCGAGATGGAGATTTTCGCCGGGATGCTCGCCAGAATGTGAACATGATCGGCAACGCCTCCGACAGAAATCGCGGTCCCTTCGATGTTGCGGACGATGCCGCCGAGGTACGCGTGCAGGTCGTTTCGCACGTCCTCGGTGATCCACGGATGTCGTTGTTTCGTGCTGAAGACGATGTGGTAAAGCAATCGTGTGTAGGTGTGGCTCATTATTTCTTGCCCTGCCGCAAGTCTGTTATTTATTCATTAGGTCAGGCAAGCCTTAGCCCGAAGGGCGACAGAACATAGCCCAGGGCGTCAGCCCTGGGACCGCCTGACGTGTTATCGGCAAACCCCGGAGGGGCGACAGAGAGCTGCCACATGCTCTGTGTGATTCAACCGATACGCAACATGGTCATTTCTGTCGCCCCTGCCGGGGCTTCGGATCGCAATTCGACAACTTCCCAGGGCTGACGCCCTGGGCTATGTTCTATCGCCCTAACGGGCTTAAAGACGCTATTTCACCCTCTCCGCGAACCATGCCGCCGTTTGCTTGACCCCATCCGCCAATGTCGCGGTTGGTTTCCAGCCCAGCACTTTGCCGGCGCGGGTTGCGTCGACCACGCTGGAGCGCAAGTCACCCGCGCGGTCGGGACCGTGATGGGGTGTTGGCAGGGTCCCCTGGGAGAGTTTCTGCACTTCCGCCCGCACGGCAGCTTCCAGTTGGTTCACGTCGGTCTTGATCCCGGTCCCGATGTTGAACGCCATGAAGTTGCCGGGGATGTCGGCCGTGAATGCTTTGACATTCGCGGCGGCGACATCCGGGCCGAGGACATAATCGCGATCGAATTTGCCGTCGCCGTTGATGGTCACAGCTTCGCCCGCGAGCATCTTCTTGCAGAAGATGGCGACCACCCCGGCTTCGCCATGCGGGTTCTGCCGCGGCCCGTAAACGTTGGCATACCGCAGCGCCACGCCGGTGATGTTGTGTTCCCGGACGAAAAATTCGAGATACTTTTCGCCGGCCCATTTGCTGATGCCGTAGGGCGAAATGGGGGCCGAAGGCGTTTCTTCCGGGGCCGGCTCGCTGACATCGCCGTACAGCACCCCGCCCGAGGACGCGAACACGATCCGCTGGCTGCCGACGCGGGCAGCCTCGGCGAACACCTGCACCAGACCGAGAATGTTGACCTGCGCATCGAACGCCGGTTCACGGACCGAACGGCTGACCGACATCTGGGCCGCCTGATGACAGACGACATCCGGCTTCACTTCGTTAAACACCTGAAACAACCGCGGCTGATCACAGATATCGACCTCGAACAGCTTCACGCCGTCCGGCAGATTCTCAGGCGAGCCGCTGCTGAGGTTATCGATCACGAACGGCTGATGTCCGGCCGACAGACAGGCATCGACAATGTGGCTGCCGATAAAGCCGGCTCCGCCCGTGATGAGCACGCGCATCCCATGAGGCTCCTGGTCGGGGTCGAAAATCTTGAGGGTGTTGTTCGTCATGCTGGGAGGGATAACAGAGAGACTGCCAGGCTGTAAAGTCCATCGTCACAATTCATGCGGAAACATCGTGTTTTGCAAAGTTGAAAACCGTCTCCGGCCGCTTCGCGAGAAAATGTTTTACCCCGGAACTTTCGCGGTGACCACTCTGGCTTTTCCCGCGAGATCCTTCAGCAGATTTTCACCCGTATAACGGCCATCCCGGCGGATCAAATCCAGCACAGCCGGACCTTGCTCCGAGGAAATCTCCATGAGCAGCGATCCGCCCGGCGCGAGAAATCCGGCCGCATCGGTTACAATCCGCCGGAGGAACTCCAGACCGTCCGGCCCGCCATCCAATGCTCCCACCGGCTCATACTTCTGAATATCTTGTGCCAATGTCTGCAACTCGGCTGTGGCGATGTAGGGCGGATTGGCGGTGATGACATCGAACCGCGATTCCGCCGGGATCGCGGCGAATAAATCACCGGCGGCGAACTGCACCCGATCCTGCACCGCATGTTTCGTGGCGTTCTCGGTCGCCACCGCGATTGCTGCTGAAGAGATATCGGTCGCTGTGATTTTGGCCGCCGGACAATTCTTGGCGAACGCAATCGCCACGCAGCCGGAACCGGTGCACAGATCGAGCAGCCGCGGTTCAGTGAGCGGCTTGGCGGCGTCCAGGGCGGCGATCACCAGCGTTTCCGTGTCTGGACGCGGGATCAGCACGTCTCGGGTGACGGCGAAATCAAGACTGAAAAATTCGCGATGTCCGACCAGATACGCCACCGGTTCGGACTGCGCCCGCCGCTGGACCAGTTCCCGCATCCGGGTGCGTACTGCTTCACTCAGTTCCGCATCAAACTGCGTGTACAGGGCGATCCGCGGGCAATTGCGGGCATGGGCCAAGAGAATTTCGCCATCGAGCCGAGGTGTTTCGCTGCCTTGTTTTTTCAGATGCTGCGTCGTCCATTCCAGCACGCGGCGCACAGTCCAGGCTTCGGCCGCCGCAGGCTGGGGCGTATCAGACACATTCGCTCCTTCGATCAATCTTTATTCACTGGCAAGCGCGGCTGCCTTTGTAGGGTTTGCCGAGTCATCGAGGCGAACCGCATTGTCTACCGAAGACGGTTCGCCTCGCAAAGCCTCGGCAAACCCTACCAGAGCAGCCGACGAAGGGAAGTATTATACCGGAAACCCGCAGCGCTTGGCGACACTGTGCATGGAAAGAATCTACGGTCAGTCACGATCGGAGAGCGAGGCAGTTTCAGCCGTGCCACGCCCACGCGCTTCGCGCGGGCGTGCGTATTGACGTGTGAAGCCACGCCCGCGCGAAGCGCGTGGGCGTGGCACCGCAAAAAAAGTCAACCTGACCCGCTACCCGCAATCGCGGCAGATGCTGAGAATCGCACACCCCAAAAAAGTAACGCCCCGGTCATTCCAATGACCGGGGCGTCGAACCAGTGGCGGGCCAATCCTTCAGCGGCGTCGCTGGCTGTTTCGGAGAGCTAAGGGTTGAGGGCTAATTGCTAAGAGCCGGAGGATGCGAGTCTTGTTCGGCCCTTAGCCCTTGACACTCAACCCTTAGCTTTTTTTAACTGCATCCCAAACTATTGCCACAGTTGTGGCACAGGTAACAATTTCCGTTGCGCACCGTGATCGCGCCGCAGTTGTCGCAACTGGGGGCGTCGGATTGAAACTTGGCGAATTGCTGGCTGCGGACGTTGGACTGCTCGGCCGCGGACATCAACTCCGGCTGAACCACATTCAAAGTCCCTGTCATCCGCTGGGCAATCGTGGTCGGGAGCCGGGACGAGGTGGGGGCCGAAGTCACTGGCTCCGTTTTCACGGCGACTTCGGCCGACCGATGAGTTTCCGGCGGGTCCTCGCCGCCGGCGGTCTCCTTCGCATCCGCCCGCTTCGGGGTGTTCGCCTCGCGATAGCCGGGGATGAACTGAATCGCCATCCAGCGGAAAATGTAATCGACCACGCTCTTCGCGTGCGGAATATCCTGATTCGGCGTCCAGCCCGAAGGCTCGAACCGCATGTGCGAGAATTTGTCGGTCAGCACCTGCAATGGCACGCCGTATTGCAGACACATCGACGTTTCCGTGCCGATCACATCCATCAGTCCGCCGATGGTGCTCCCTTCCTTCGCCATGCTGATGAACAACTCGCCGGGCGTGCTGTCTTCAAACAGGCCGACGGTGATGTAGCCTTCGTGACCGCCGACAGAGAACTTGTGGGTGAGCGAGTGCCGCGTGGCCGGCAACCGTCGCCGGGCCGGCATCCCGCCGTTTTCCCCCTTCTTGGTCCGATCTCCTTCTTTGGTCGTGGACAAAGGCTGGCTTTGCTTGGAGCCGTCGCGATAAATCGCCAGAGCTTTCAAACCGAGTCGCCAGCCTTCAAAGTACGCCTGCTCGATGTCCTCGACGGTGGAATCCGACGGCATATTGACCGTCTTGGAAATCGCCCCGGAGAGGAACGGCTGAGCGGCGGCCATCATTTTGACGTGTGCCCGCCACGGAATCGTGCGGGTGCCGTGCTGCGCCTTGAACGCACAATCGAACACCGTCAGATGATCAAACTTCACATCGGCGGACCCTTCAATGGTCTCCCGCGCTTCGATGTGATCGATGATCCGCGGAATCTGCTCGCTGTCATACCCGAGGGACTTGAGCGCGAGCGGCACCGTGCGGTTCACGATCTTCATCATTCCGCCGCCGGCGAGTTGCTTGTACTTCACCAACGCGATATCGGGTTCGATGCCGGTGGTGTCGCAATCCATCATGAAGGCGATGGTGCCGGTCGGCGCGAGAACGGTCGCCTGCGAGTTGCGATAGCCGTACGCCCGACCGGAATCGACGACTTCGTCCCAGACTTTGCCGGCGGCTTGCCGCAGGTATTCCGGGCAGGCGGAGTCGATGCGGTCGACAGCGTCGCGATGCATCCGCATCACGCGGAGCATCGGCTCGGCGTTCTCTTGATATCCGTCGAACGGCCCGAGATAGCTCGCCATGCGGGCGCTGGTGGCGAACGCCTGACCGGTGAGGAGCGACGTCAGCGCCCCACAAATCCCGCGGCCGGCGTCGCTGTCGTAGGGAATCCCCATCGACATCAGCAGGCTGCCGAGATTGGCGTATCCCAAACCGAGCGGCCGATAGCGATGGCTGTTACGGGCAATGTCTTCCGTCGGATAGCTGGCATGATCAACCAGAATTTCCTGAGCCGTGAAGAACACCGAGATCGCCTTGCGGTACCGGTCGACATCGATCGTCCCATCGGTCCGCTGGAACTTGCGGAGGTTCAGGCTCGACAGATTGCACGCCGTGTCGTCGAGGAACATGTATTCGCTGCACGGATTCGATGCATTGATGCGGCCGGAGTTCGGGCAGGTGTGCCACTTGTTGATCGTGGTGTCGTACTGCACACCGGGATCGCCGCAGAACCATGCCCCTTCGGACATCTGACGGAGGAGATGCTTGGCATCGTATTCCGGGCCGATCTTGTTCTTGTCGGTGACCCAGCGCGTCGACCACTTCTTGTTTTCTTCCACCGACCGCATGAATTCATCGCTCACGCGGACCGAGAGATTGGCGTTCTGGAACATGATCGAGCTGTACGCTTCGCCGTTGAAGTTGGAGTCGTACTCGCCCGAATCGATCAGCACGCGGGCCTTCTTCTCTTCCTTCTGCTTGCACTGAATGAATTCGAGAATGTCGGGATGCCAGTCCTTGAGGGACTGCATCTTGGCGGCGCGACGGGTCTTGCCGCCGGACTTCACCACCGCGGCGATCTGGTCGTAAACCCGCATGAACGACAGGGGGCCGGACGGTGTGCCGCCGCCGGAGAGTTTTTCCTTCGAGCCGCGAATGGTCGACAGATCGGTCCCGGTGCCGGAGCCGAACTTGAACAGCATGGCCTCGCTCATGGCGAGGTTCATGATGTCTTCCATATTGTCATCGACGGATTGAATGAAGCAGGCGGAGGCTTGCGGATATTCGTAGGGCGTCGTGGGCCGGTCGACTTCGTTGGTTGTCTTGTTCCAGTAGTAGTTGCCGCGCGAACCGCGCACGCCGTACTGGTGAAACAGACCGACGTTGAACCAGACGGGAGAGTTGAACGACCCGTACTGATGCAGGCACATCCAGGCGAGGTCTTTGTAGAAGTTCTCGCCGTCCTCTTTGCTGGCGAAATAGCCGTCGGCGATGCCCCAATCGGCGATGGTCCGCGCGACGCGGTTGATCACCTGCTTGACGGAACGTTCCCGCTCCGCGGTTCCCGGCTCGCCGTAGAAGTACTTGCTGACGACGACGTTGGTGGCAAGAGGCGACCAGAACGAGGGGATCTCGCAGTCGACCTGTTCGAAGAGAACCTTACCGTTCTCATCTTTGATGTGAGCCGTCCGGTATTCCCATTCGACGGTGTCGAACGGGTCGGTGTTCGGCGGGCAAAAACTCAGCTCCACATGCATGGGCTGGCGCTCCGGCAAGGGACGGGCCGCATGGCCGTTCCCCTGATGACCGTTGGCAGGGGCGGGGGGAAGCGGGGCCGTCGACATTCCTGCAGATTCGTGCATCATGCACTCCTGGAATCCTGGTACGAAACAGAGCTTCACTGCCACGACTTGACAGTGCAATTTACACAGTGTCATTCACGAAAACCGTGGATCGGCAAAGTGAGACGAGAGCCTATACAAATGATTTCGACACGGGGGCGTCGCGTCAAGAGAAAAAGCACAACTTGTGGTGCTGAGATGACAGAAAACACCAACAGGTAGTGACCCAGAACGAAATCCCAATATAAACTGCGACGATCAAATGTCAAGCAATCCCTTCCCACATTCTGGTGCCTGGAATGTGGACAACTACCATAAGTTGTGTTCGGAAATTGAGTTAAAAAAATCGGGAAATCTGGACGGATCGTTAACGTTCCCTTACATCTCGGCCCAAACTTAGGCCCCGCAATCTTGAATAATCGAGTTGATATTCATCCTTGTTCATAGATACAATCTCATGCAATGAATAAGGTTGCGTGAATTCTTCGGGAAGAACTCCATGCTGGGCTTCAGCTCTCTGAATCGGCGGAATCTCCTGCGGCTGGGGCTGGCAGGCTGTTCGCTCCCCACGTTAATGCGGCTGCGCGCCGAAGGAAATTCCCCTGCCACTTTGAAGCGAACCGCGGTGATCGCGCTGTGTTGTCATGGTGGAATCAGCCACATCGATACTTACGATCCGAAACCCAACGCGCCCAGCGAAATTCGGGGCGAGTTTCAGCCCATCGATACGGTCGCACCGGGGGTGAACATTGCCGAGATTCTCCCGCGGCATGCCGCGATCGCGGACAAATTCAGCTTGGTACGTTCCGTCTCACACAAGGCGGTCTGTCATGCCAACGGGCCACAGGAATTGTGGACGGGGCACCATACGGATCAGCAATCCTGGTTTCCTGACCATCCCGATTGTTTCGCGATCGCCAACTATCTCCGCTGGCAACCCCGCCGTGATTTGCCGAACTACGTCGGTATGACGACATCGCCCTTCTACTCACCTGTCCCCGCGCTGGGACCGGCCTACCTGGGCGAAAAATACGCGCCCTTTGCCATCACGAATAACCCCAGTATTCCCAATTTCAAAGTCGGGATCGATTTAGGGCCGAACATTACGCAGCTGCCGAAACGCCGGGAACTGCTCGGCGCGCTGGATTTGCACCCCCGCGAGGGTTCGGCGGCGACGATGGATGAATTCCAGGGCCAGGCGCTCGATTTGTTGCTCGGCAGCCGAGCTCAAGCCGCATTCGATGTCGAGCAGGAACCGGCCGCCCTACGGGACAGATATGGCCGCACCGGATGGGGACAGCAATGCTTGCTAGCACGTCGGCTGGTGGAATCCGGCGTCGATCTGGTCACCGTCTCGTTATATGGTGGCGAAGCGGGTGG